>Ga0209648_10000512_pt1 | contig 29809 bp, 29 predicted proteins | sample GraSoi2013_115cm_FD_185830 | JGI IMG/M metagenome (GOLD analysis project Ga0209648, IMG submission 185830) | Grasslands soil microbial communities from the Angelo Coastal Reserve, California, USA - Sample 9_17_2013_115cm (SPAdes) (version 2) | ecosystem: Environmental > Terrestrial > Soil >...
GACCACCGTGCTCTCCGTGCGCTACCGCGACGGGGTCATCATGGCGGGCGACCGGCAGGCGACCGCCGGCTACCAGGTGGCGGGCCGCCGGATCGAGAAGATCTTCAAGGCCGACGAGCTCTCGGGCGTCGGCATCGCCGGCGTCGCCGGGCCCGCGACCGAGATGGCGAAGCTCTTCCAGACCGAGCTCGAGCACTACGAGAAGGTCGAGGGCGACAACCTCTCGCTCGAGGGCAAGGCCAACCGCCTCTCGCAGATGATCCGCATGAACCTCCCCGCCGCGATGCAGGGGCTCGTCGTGGTCCCGATCTTCGCGGGCTTCGACGAGAAGGCCGGGACCGGCCGGCTCTTCAAGTACGACGTCACCGGCGGCCGTTACGAGGAGACGAACTACGACGCGCAGGGCTCGGGCTCGAAGGACGCGCGCGACTCGCTGAAGAAGCTCTGGCGCCGCGACATGACGCGCGAGGAGGCGCTCCGCGTCGCGCTCGAGGCGCTCGTCGACGCGGCCGACGAGGACGTGGGGACCGGCGGGCCGGATCTCGTGCGCGGCATCTTCCCGTCCGTCAAGACCATCACCCGCTCCGGGTTCCAGGACGTGCCGGACGACGAAGTGCGGCGCGTGTGCGAGACGATCCTGGCGGACCGGACCCGCAACGCGACGGGGGACTGAGGCGATGCCGCTCCCCTACTACGTCAGCCCCGAGCAGATGATGAAGGACAAGGCCGAGTACGCGCGCAAGGGCATCGCACGCGGCCGGTCGACCGTCACGCTCGAGTACCGCGACGGCATCCTGCTCGTCGCGGAGAACCCCTCGACGCTGCTGCACAAGATCTCGGAGATCTACGACCGGATCGCGTTCGCCGGCGTCGGCAAGTACAACGAGTTCGAGAACCTGCGCATCGCGGGGATCCGGCACGCGGACGTCAAGGGCTACTCCTACAGCCGCGGCGACGTGACCGCGAAGGCGCTCGCGAACGCCTACTCCCAGGCCCTCGGGAACATCTTCACGCAGGACATCAAGCCGTTCGAGGTCGAGGTGCTCGTCGCCGAGGTGGGCGATGACAACGGCGCGCGCAACGAGATCTACCACATCCTGTACGACGGCACGATCGAGGACGAGCGGAACTACGCGGCGATGGGCGGGCAGGCGGACGAGATCCGCCGCGTCCTCAAGGACCACTACGCGGAGGGCCTGGCGCTCGACGCCGCGCTCCAGCTCGGGGTCCGCGCGCTGACCGTCACGCAGAACAAGACGCTCAACGAGCGCGACCTGGAGGTCGCGGTCCTGGACCGGACCAAGGTCCGGCGCAAGTTCCGGCGCATTCCCACGGAGGCGCTCGGGCAACTCCTGGGCACGGCGAGGTAGGTCGTGTTAGGCTGAGACGCAGATGAAGCGCCGCATCTTCGGCCTCGAGAACGAGTACGGTCTCACCTGCACCCTGAACGGCCAGCGGCGCCTGTCGCCCGACAACGTCGCGCGGTATCTGTTCGAGAAGGTGATCCCGGGCGCTCGGAATGCCAACGTATTTCTCGAAAACGGCGCCAGGCTCTATCTGGACACCGGATTCCATCCGGAATACGCGACGCCCGAGTGCGACGACGTCACCGAGCTCGTCATCCACGACAAGGCGGGCGAGCGGATCGTCGAGGACCTGCTGCACCAGGCCGAGAAGCGCCTGCGCGAGGACGGGATCTCGGGCAACATCCTCCTGTTCAAGAACAACACCGACTCGGCGGGCAACAGCTACGGCTGCCACGAGAACTATCTCGTCAGCCGCGACGTGTCGTTCCAGCGGCTCGCCGAGGCGCTCATCCCCTTCTTCGTCACCCGACAGATCTTCGCCGGCGCGGGCAAGGTGCTGCAGACGCCCCGGGGGTTCCACTACTGCCTCTCGCAGCGGGCCCAGCACATCTGCCAGGAGATCTCGGGCGCCACGACCTCGTCGCGCTCGATCATCAACACGCGCGACGAGCCTCACGCCGACGCCGAGCGCTACCGGCGCCTGCACGTCATCGTGGGCGACTCGAACATGTCCGAGGTGGCGACGTACCTCAAGATCGGCACGACCGCGCTCGTGCTGGACATGATCGAGGACGGCTTCTTCGACCGCGATTACTCCTTGCAGTCGCCCGTGCAGGCGATTCGCGACATCTCCCACGACCCGACGCTCCGGGAGACGATCAAGCTGAAGGACGGGCGCACGATCAGCGCGCTGCAGCTGCAGCTCGAGTACCTCGAGTACGCGACGCGCTACGTGGACTCGATCAGCCCGGACCCGGCGTCGAAGGACGTGCTCGCGCGCTGGACGGATGTGCTCACGAAGCTCGAAACCGACCCGATGCAGCTCCACCGCGAGCTCGACTGGGTCATCAAGCGCCAGCTCGTCGAGAACTTCATGAACCGCCACCGGCTGTCCTGGCGCGACCCGAAGGTCTCGCTGCTGGACCTCCAGTACCACGACATCCGGCCCGACAAGGGCGTCTACTACCGCCTCGTGGCCAACGACTACGTGGACCGGATCACCGACGACGAGACGATCGAGCAGGCGAAGCACATTCCCCCACAGACGACCCGCGCGCGGCTGCGCGGCGAGTTCATCCGCCAGGCGAACCTCAAGGGCAAGGACTACCGCGTGGACTGGGTCTATCTGAAATTGAACGATCCGGAGCGCGAGACGATCCTCTGCAAGGACCCGTTCCAGTCCCACGACGAGCGGGTCGAGCGCCTGATCCGCAGCTTCTGAAGCCGCCCCGACCGCCCCGGGTCACCTCGTACTGACGCGACCTCCCGTCACGGATCTCCGATGATCCGGAGCGCGTTGTCGGTCCACGGGGTCACGTACACCAGATCCAGCCCGGGGTGCACCGCGAGGTGCGCCGGCTCCGTCGGCATCGGGATCCTGGCCTGGATGGTGTTGTTCGCGCGGTTGATGACGATGATGCTGCCGGTATCCAGCTGGACCCACCTCCGAGACGGGCAGGCACCTCGTTCCCGTTTCCGGTTATCTGACCGCGACCGCACGCTGAGCCTAGGGCGTCGCGCGCCGCCGCACCCCACGTAATGTGTGGCTCCGGACAGGGTTGACTTCCGCAGGCCAAGGGTGCTAATTCTGGCGTTCCACTCGCACTGTGCGATCGCGCTCGCTGGAGCGGTGTTCCACAAACGCACCAAGGAGGCGTAGATGTTCGGAGACAAGAAAGCGCCGCAAAAGCCGGCAGCGCCGCAGGCCGTCGACAACGCGAAGCCCGTCAACCCCATCACGCTGCTGACGGTCGTCGGCGACCACGCGCGGATGGAGGGCAAGTTCGACATCGCGGACTCGATCCAGATCGAGTGCGAGGTCGGCGGCGAGCTGAACGTCGGCGGCAAGCTCGTCATCGGCGAGAAGGGCGTCGTCAGCGCCAACGTCCAGACGGTGGACGCGATCATCATGGGCCACTACGAGGGCAACATGGTGGCCACCGGCAACGTCGAGATCACGGAGACCGGCCGGGTGAGCGGCAACATCCAGACCGACTCGCTGGTGATCTCGAAGGGCGGCTTCTTCAACGGCAACGTCACGAAGATGCACGAGGAGCCGAGCGCCCCGCGCCAGGTGGTCCCGATCGAGGAGAAGCGCGTGGGACAGCAGAGCTTCCAGAGGTAATCCGGCCCGCCGGGGACCGCGCCCATGCTGTGGCGGAAGACCAGCAAGCCCTCGGTCAAGGCGAGCGATCTCACCGCCTTCATCGACGAAGGCTCGGAGATCGAGGGCAAGTACACGTTCAGCGGCACCGTCATGCTGAACGGGCGCTTCCGCGGTGAGATCGTCTCCAACGACAGCCTCATCGTCGGCGAGAAGGGGGTCGTCAACGCCTCCATCCGCGCCGGCATCGTCCTGATCTCCGGCGAGGTCGTCGGCAACGTCCTGGCCTCCGAGCGCGTCGAGCTGCGCGGCTCGGCGCGCGTCTACGGCGACGTCGAGGCGCCCGTGGTGGTCATCGAGGAAGGCGTGCTCTTCGAGGGCCACTGCCGGATGACCAAGGCCCGGCCCGTCGAGGCCGCGCCGCCCGCGCCCCCGACGCGCGAGCGCGACCTCTCCATCGTCCCGTTCAAGCGCTGACGCGGCCCCGCCGCCCCGGCGCCGTTCCCCGGCCCGCCGCCCCCCTCACGCCGTCGCGAGCGTCCAGCCCCGCGTGAGCGCGCGCACCTCGCCGAGGAGCCCGGCGAGGTCCAGCGTGACGAGGCGTCCGGCCTCCACGACCCGCCGCCCGTGGACCCAGACGTCCGTGATGGCCTGGGGCGACATGGCGTAGACGACCGACTTCGTGAGATCGCTCGGGGGGTGGAGCGAGGGGTGGGCGAGATCCACGGCGACGAGGTCCGCGAGCCGGCCCGGCGCGATCACGCCCGCGTCGAGGCCGAGGATCTCGGCGCCCGACGCCGTGCCGAGCGCGAGCGCGCGCTCGGCGGGGAGCGCCGCGCCGTCGAGGAGGCGTACGCGCTGGAGCAGCGAGGCCATGCGCATCTCCTCGAACACCGAGAGGCGGTTGTTCGTGCAGCCGCCGTCGGTGCCGAGCCCGACCCGGACGCCCGCCTGCAGGAGCTCGGGCAGGCGCGTGATCCCGTCGCCGAGGAACATGTTCGAGCTCGGGCAGTAGGCGAGCGCCGCCCCGCGCGCGCCCATCAGCGCGACCTCGTCGTCGTCGAGCCAGACGCCGTGGACGCCGATCATCCGCGGGCCGAGGACGCCGAGGCGGTCGAGGTGGCGGACGGGCGTGGCGCCGTGCTCCCGGAGCGTGCGCTCTCCCTCGTACCGCCCCTCCGCCACGTGGATGTGGAAGCGCGTGCCCTCGCCCTCCGCGACCTCCCACCCCGCCCGGATCATCGCCGGCGAGGCGCCGTGGGGGCTGTGGGGCGCGGGCTGGACGCTCACCATGGGGTCTCTGCGGTGCGCCGCGATGAGCTCGGCCGTGCGCGCCTTCGCCTCGGCGACCGGCTCGCGGTAGCGCGCGGGCGCGCCCTCCCAGTCGTACATGCCCCGCGCGAGGACCAGCCGGATGCCGGCGCGGCGCGCCGCCTCGATCACCGCCTCCGCGTTCGCGTTGCCGCCGTCCTGCAGGTAGAAGAAGTCCACGCACGTGGTGGCGCCGTGAAGCAGCATCTCGGCGAACGCGAACTCGGCGCCGAGCGCGATCCCGCGCCGGTCGAGGCGCTGAGAGAACGGGTAGAGCACCCGGTCGCGCCAGCCCGCGAAGTCGAGGTCGTCGCCGAGCCCGCGCAGGAGCGACTGGAAGGTGTGGCAGTGCGCGTTCACCGTGCCCGGCAGGAGCGCCTTGCCGGGGAGCGTCAGGTCGCCGGGCCAGAGGCGATCCACGGGATGGACCGTGGTGATCCGGCCGTGCTCGAGCTCGACGACGCGCCCCGCGTGCCAGCCCCCGTCGGCCCACACCAGGTCGGGGATGAGCCTCATCCCGCCGTCACCGCGGGCCGGCGCTCGGCCAGCGCATGCCAGAGAAGCAGCCCTGCGAGACCGAGCGCCGCGCACGCCGCGTGGACCCAGACGAAAGCGCCGGGAAGGAAGAGTCCGTTGCCCCCGCGCCGAGCTCCTCCCGGACCCAGCGTGGCGTCGCGGGGCCGAGCCGCGGCGCCAGCGCCGTCGCGAGCCGCGTGAGCGCGTACCGGCCGACGTCGATCACGACCTGGACCAGCGCGAAGACGCCGAGGCTCAGGGGGCAGACCGCCCCGAGCACGACCGCCGGCCCGAGGTGGAACGGCGTGACGGGCATGCGCGTTAGGGCGCTGTCCGCCTCATCCGAGCATCGCGAGCAACGGCTCGAGGTTTTTCGGATCCGGCGTGAGCGTCCCGACCGGATGGCGGTGGAAGAGCTCCACGACCTTCGCGTTGAACGGCGTCGGGACGCCGAGCCGGCGCCCCTGGGCGACGACGTAGCCGTTCAGGTAGTCGATCTCCGTCCGGCGCCCGCGCATCACGTCCTGGAGCATGGAGGGCCGGCCGCCCGCGCGGCTCAGGGCGTCGCGGCTGACGTCGGCCTCCACCTCGGCGAGCCCGCGCCCCTCGGCCGCGTCCACGAAGCGCTGCGCCGCGATGTGGAAGATCGGCTCGACCTCGTGACCCGCCGCCCGGCCGACGCGGATGACCTCGGCGCCGAGGTGCACCGAGAGCCGCCGCGGCCCGGGCTCCGTGCGCACCTCCGCGGTCCCGAGCCCGGAGAGCCCGGCCAGCGGGTTCGCCATGCAGTTGAGCGCGAGCTTCGACCAGCGCTCGCCGAACAGGTTCGTCGTCACCTTCGCCGGCGCCACGTCGCTGACGACCCGCGCCAGCTCCTGCGCGCGCGGCGTGTCCTTGCCGTCGAGCTCGCCGATCTTGAAGCCGAGCGAGCCCGAGTCGGTCCGCATCGCGTGGCCGGGCTCGTACATCCCCGCGCCGATCGTGATCACGCACCCGAGCGTGCGTTCGCGACCCGCGACCGCCGCCACGCGCTCGTCGTTCATCCCGTTTTGGAAGTCCACGACGACGCCGTCGGGGCGCTTCAGGTACGCGACACCGAGCGCTGCCGCCCACTCGGTATCGTACGACTTCACCGCGATGAAGACAGCGTCGAAGGGCTCCTCGATGCGCTGCGCCTCGTGCAGGTGCAGCGCGGTCACCTTGATCGTGTGGTCGCCGCACGTGCCGCTGAGCCGGAGCCCCTGCCGGCGCATCGTCTCGACGTGCTCCGGCCACTGGTCCACGAGCGTCACGTCCCGGCCCGCTCGCGTGAGCAGCCCGCCCACGACGCACCCGATCGCCCCCGCGCCGATGACGCCGATCCGGTTGATCATGATCGGGGAGCCTACAGCAGAAGGTTCGCCTCCGGCAAGCCGCGCTATACTGCCGACCTGTGACCTCGAGCCACGTGACGCGCCGGCTCGGCATCGTCCTCGCCGCCTTCGCCGGCCAGCCGCCCGCCGATCTCGTCGCGGCCGCGCGCGAGGCCGAGCAGCGCGGCTACCACACCGCGTGGGTCGGCGAGAGCTCCGGCTACGACGCGATCAGCCTGATGACGATGATCGCCGCCCACACCGAGCGCCTCCACGTGGCGTCGGCGGTCGTCCCGGTCCAGACGCGGACACCCGTCGTCCTCGGCGTGACCGCGGCGAGCCTGAACCACCTCTCGGGCGACCGCGTGCTGCTCGGGCTCGGGCTCAGCAGCCGCATCATCGTCGGCGACTGGCACGGTCTCCCTTTCGCGAACTCGCTCCAGCAGATCCGCGAGGCGGTCGAGATCATCCGGCGCGTCGCCTCCGGCGAGCGCGTCAACTTCGAGGGCAGGGTCTACCGCGTGAAGAATTTCAGGCTGACCGCGCCGGCGCCCGCCAAGCCCGTGCGCGTCGTCCTCGCCGCGCTCGGCCCCGAGATGCTCGAGCTCGCGGGCGAGATCGCCGACGGCGTCGTCCTGAACTGGATCCCGCCCGAGACCGTACCGGCGTCGGTCAGGCACCTCGAGGCGGGGGCGAAGAAGGCGGGGCGCACGCTCGACGGCTTCGAGATCGCGTCGTTCATCCGGACGTGCGTCACCGACGATCCGGCGGCGGCGCGCGAGGCGCTCGCGCGCGACATCACCGGCTACACGATCGTGGACGTGTACGCGAGCTTTTTCAGGAGCGCGGGGTTCGCGGAGGAAGTGGAGGCGGTGAACGCAGCGTGGAAGGCGGGAGACCGCGCCGGCGCGGTGTCGCGGATCTCGCCGCGGGTCCTCGACGGCCTCGGCGTCGTGGGCGACGAGACGTTCTGCCGCGAGCGCATCGCCGAGTTCGCGCGGGCGGGGCTCACCCAGCCCGTGATCGCGCCGTTCGCGCCCCCGGGCGGGGACCACCGCGCCGCGCTCCTCCGGACGTTGCGCGCGTTTCCATGAGCCCTCGACTCACGGCGCTCGGGGTCATCCCCGCGCGGCTCGCGTCGACGCGCCTGCCGCGCAAGGTGCTGCGCGAGATCGCCGGCAAGCCCCTGATCGTCCACGTCTGGGAAGCGGCCAAGCGCTCGCCCGATCTCGCGGACGTGCTCGTTGCGACGGACTCGCACGAGGTCGTCGCGGCGTGCGCCGGCTTCCGCGTGCCGGCCGTCATGACTTCGTCCGACCACCCCTCGGGGACCGACCGCGTGTGGGAGGTCGCGCAGTCGCGGGCCGCCGACGTCTACGTCAACGTCCAGGGCGACGAGCCGTTCGTGACCGCGGCCCACATCCGGCGCCTCGTCGCGCCGTTCGAGGAGCGCCCGGAGACCCAGGTCAGCACGCTGAAGATCCGCCTCCAGCCCGACGAGGCGGATAATCCGAACGTGAACAAGGTCGTCTGCGCCACCGACGGTCGCGCGCTCTACTTCTCGAAGTACCCCGTCCCCTACGACCGCGACGGGCGGGGCGTCGTCCGCTTCAAGCACATCGGACTCTATGCGTATCGGCGCGCGGCGCTCGACCTCTTCCATCGCCTGCCGCCCTCGCCGCTCGAGCTCACCGAGAAGCTCGAGCAGCTCCGCTTCCTCGAGCACGGCATCCCGATCGTGGTCGCCGAGACCGACGAGCCGACGATCGGCGTGGACACCGAGGCCGACCTCCGCGCCGTCGAAGCCCGCCTGGCCGCGCGCCGCTCGTGATCGCGGCCCGCGACGACCCCGCGGCCCGGCCCGCCGTACGGCCCTCGCCGTGTATCAATCTTTGGACGTTGGCGGACGGCGTCTCTGGTGCTTTCCTGGAAGCGGGAGGCGGTAGAATCGGATGGTGATGACTCCCGGGCGGGTCGTGCTCACCTACCAGGATTACGCCGCGCTCCCCAACGACGGGCGGCGATACGAGATCCACGAGGGGGAGCTGTCGGTGACCGCGGCGCCGGGCTCGAAGCACCAGATCGTCAGCATGAGGCTCGGGGCCGCCTTGCACACGCACGTCGAAGCCCGTGGTCTCGGGATCGTCGTCGCCGCTCCGCTCGACGTCATCCTGACCGACAGGACGGTCGTCCAGCCTGACATCGTCTACGTCGCGACGGACCGCACGGCGCGAATCAGCGAGCGCGGCATCGAGGGCGCGCCGACGCTCGTCGTCGAGATCCTCTCGCCCTCGACGCGCGAGACCGACCGCGGCGCCAAGCTTCGACTCTACGCGAGCTACGGCGTCCCCTGGTACTGGATCGTGGACAGCGACGCCCGCGCGGTCGAGGCCTACAGGCTCGAGGCCGGACGCTACACGCTCATCAAACGCGCCGCCGGCGACGAACCGTTCGGCGCCGAGCCCTTCCCGGACCTCGCTATCGCGCCCGCCGCGTTCTGGGCCTGAGCGGGCGCCGCCCCTAGCCGCTCGACCCCCCGCCGGGCGGACGACCCCGCCATTCCACCGTGCGCGTCGGGTACGGCATCTCGATCCCCTCGGCGCGCAGCCGGCGGAGGATGCGCTTCCGGAGCTCGTGCTGGACGAGGTACTGGTCCACGAACGAGGCGATCTGGCAGACGAGGGAGAAGTCGAGCGACGACTCGCCGAAGCCCGGGATCAGGCGGGCAAACGGCGCGGGTTCGGCGAGCAGGCCCGGCACCTCCTTCGCCGCCGTCGCGGCCTCCTCGGCGAGCACCCGCTCGACCTGCTCCGGATCGCTCTTGTAGCCCACCTTCACGGCGATCACGAGCGCCATGCGCGGCTCGGGCAGGTCGTAGTTGAGGATGACCGACTCGGCCACGCGCTTGTTCGGGACGACGACGATCGTATTCTGGAGCATCCGGACGCGCGTCGAGCGCCAGCCGATGTCCACGACGTAGCCCTCGATGGAGTCCGCGATCTTCACGTAGTCACCGACGCGGATCGGCTGGTCGGCGAGGAGGTGCATGCCCGCGAAGAGGTTGGCGAGCGAGTCCTGCAGGGCGAGCGCCACGGCGAGGCCGCCGACGCCGAGGGCCGTGAGGATCGGCGTGATGTGGATGCCGAGGACGCTCAGCAGGACGAGGACGCCGACGAGGATGATGGTCACGCGCGCGGCCGTCTGGGCGAGGCCCGTGACGGGGCCGCCGAGGGCGCGCCGCTCGCTCGCGAGCCCGATGAAGGCGGTGACGATCGAGGCGAGCGTGAACGTGACCGACAGGATGAGCGCGACCTGGAAGACGAGCTCGAGCTGCGCCGTAACGCGCCGGGGGAGCTCGGAGGCTTCGATCGCGACGTAGACGGCGAGGACCACGGCCCAGAGAAGCGCGGGCGCATGGACCGCCTTGAGCAACGCGGCGAGCGCGTCGAGCGCCCGCATGCGGCGCCGGAGCGCGCGCTCGAGCGCCGCGCGTACGGCGAGCGCGGCGAGCAGCGTCGCCGCGAACGCCAGCCCGGGCCAGACCAGGCGCCACATGGGGTTCATGCTATCGTAGTCCCCGCCCATGAGTCAGCGCGGACGCTTCTACGGCTGGACGGTCCTCGCCGCCGCAGCCGCCATCGTCGCGATCGGGCAGGGCGCGCTCTTCTCGCTCGGCGTCTTCCTGAAGCCGCTCGAGGACTCGATGGGCTGGAGCCGCAGCGCCATCTCGATGGTCGCGCTCCTCAACTGGCTCGCGATGGGCGCCGGCTCGTTCTTCTGGGGCGCGCTCTCGGACCGGCTCGGCAGCCGCGTCGTGACGGTCGCGGGCGGCGTCCTCATGGGCCTGGGCTTGGTGCTTTCCAGTCAGGCGACGGCGCTCTGGCAGCTCGACGTGACCTTCGGCCTCTTCGTGGGGTTCGCGGCGGGCGCCTTCTTGACGCCGCTCTCGGTCACGGCGACGAAGTGGTTCACCGCCAACCGCGGCCTCGCCGTGGGCGTGGTCTCGGCCGGCGGCGGTGTCGGGCTGCTCCTCCTCTCGCCCCTCAGCCGCTGGCTCACGTCGCTCTACGACTGGCGGGTCGCGATGCTGGTGCTCGGCGACCTCGCGTGGCTCGTGATCATCCCGACGGCGCTCCTCATCCGGAACGCGCCCGCGGAGATGGGCGCCGTCGCCCTCGGCGGCGCCGCGGCGCCGCAGCGCAGCTTCTCGACGGCGCAGGTGCTCCGCGCGCCGCAGTTCTGGGCGATCGCGCTGACGCACTTCGCCTGCTGCGCGGCGCACTCGGGGCCGATCTTCCACATGGTGACGCACGCGATCGACCAGGGGGTCGTCCCCATGGTGGCCGCGACCGTCCTCGGCGTCTCGGGCCTCTCGTCCATCGCGGGGCGGATCGGCTGCGGCCTCATCGCCGACCGCTTCGGCGCCAAGCGCACGCTGATCGCGGGCCTGGCGCTCCAGGCGGTGATGGTCTTCGTGTACCTCTTCACGCGCGACGCCGGCGCCTTCTACGCGGCCGCCGTCGTCTTCGGCGTGGCCTACGGCGGGGTCATGCCGCTCTACGCGCTCGTGACGCGCGAGTACTTCGGCGAGCGCGTCATGGGCAGCGCGTACGGCGCGGTCTTCCTGATCTCGACGGTCGGCATGGGGCTGGGCTCCTGGGGCGGCGGCGTGATCCACGACCACCTCGGAACGTACGGCTGGCTCTTCATCGGCTCGGCCGCGATCGGCGCGGCCGCGATGCTCGTGGCGTTCACCTTCCGGGCGCCCCGACTCATGGCGCAGGGCGCTACCAGCAGTTGACACCTCCGCGTCACAAGTGCTAATAATGCCCCGCTTTTTCGGCGGTTAGCCCGCATCGGCCGCGAGCAGCGCCGTTCCAGGTAGAGTGCCCGTTGTGACTGATCAAGGAGGATCACGCATGGACGCAAACGGGATGAACCGCAGGCAGTTCCTCAAGGTCTCCGGCGCCACCGCGGCCGCCGCGGCGACGGGTATCGAGGGCATCCTCGAGGCGCGCCGGGCGCCGGCCTGGGCGCAGGGCGTGACGCTCAACATGGTCCGGTGGGCAGACTTCGTGCCTGCCTCCGACAAGCTGCTCCGGGAGGAAGTGCTCCCGAAGGCCGAGAAGGCGCTGGGCGCGACGATCAAGCTCGAGACGATCAACGCCAACGACATCCAGCCCCGGATCACCGCGGCGATCGAGGGCGGCAGCGGCCCCGACATCATCATGACCCAGCACAACTGGCAGCACCTCTACGAGAAGGGCGTCGTGGAGGTCGGCGACGTGGCCGAGAAGATCGCCAAGGAGCAGGGCGGGTTCTACAAGCAGTCGCGCGACGTCACCACCTCGGGCGGCAGGTTCATCGCCGTCCCCTGGTCCGTCGTCGGGCTGATGGTCGCGTACCGGAAGGCGTGGTTCGCCGAGGAGGGCGTGACGAAGTTCCCGGCGAACTGGGACGCGTATCGGGCGGTCGGCAAGAAGCTGAAGGCCAAGGGCCGCCCGATCGGCCAGACCATGGGTCACACCTTCGGCGACGCGCCGGCGTTCTCCTACCCATACCTCTGGTCCTGGGGCGGCGCCGAGGTCGACACCAAGGGCAAGGTCGTGCTGAACAGCAAGGACACCGTCGAGTCGGTGAAGTTCATGGTGGCCTTCTGGAAGGACGCGCACGACGAGGGCGGGCTCGCGTGGGACGACTCGAGCAACAACCGCGCGTTTCTCTCCGGGACGATCTGCGCGACGCTCAACGGCGCCTCGATCTATATCGAGTCGCTCCGCAAGCCGGACCAGTACAAGACCGAGAAGGGCGAACAGCTCAAGACCGACATCCTGCACGGCGTCCTCCCGCGGGGCCCGAAGGGGCAGTTCGCCTACCACGTGCCGTTCTCGCACATGGTCATGAAGTACGGGAAGAACCAGAAGCTCGCGAAGGACCTGCTGCTCTGGCTCGGGACCAGGGAGAACTTCGAGCCCTGGTTCCTGAGTCAGAAGGGGTTCTCCGTCGGGGCGACGACGGACTGGGAGAAGCATCCGATCTGGAAGGACGACCCGATCATGCTGCCGTACAGGGACGCCGCTCGCCTCGGACGGGCGCCGGGCTACGCGGGTCCGCCGAACGCCAAGGCCGCCGAGGTCCAGACGAAGTACATCATCACGGACATGTACGCCAAGGCCATCCAGGGCATGGCGCCCGCAGACTCCGTGAAGTGGGCCGAAGGCGAGCTGAACAAGATCTACGGATAGTCGGTGACGGCCAAACCCATCGCCGGGGGCCGGGGAGACGCCGCGACCGCGGCGCTTCCCCGCCCCCGCGTCTCGCCCGCGCGAGGGCTCGGGCGGCTCCTCGAGGACGAGCGCTCCCTCGCGTACCTCCTGCTCGCGCCGACCGCGCTGATCCTCACGATGTTCATCGCCTACCCGTTCCTGCGCGGAGTCTGGCTCGCGGTGACGAGCGCGACGGTCGGCGATCCGGGCGAGTACGTCGGCATGAAGAACTTCCAGCGGGCCTGGAACGACACGATCTTCCACCGGACGGCGATCAACACGTTCGTCTACACGGGCGTGACGACGGTGTTCAAGCTCGCGCTCGGCATGTGGCTCGCCCTGCTCCTGAACCGGGAATTCCGCGCCAAGCGGTACGCACGGGCGTTCATCCTGCTGCCGTTCATCATCCCGACGGTGCTCTCGACCCTCGCCTGGCAGTGGATGTTCGACCCGACGTTCAGCGTCATCAACTGGTGTCTCTGGCAGCTCGGTCTGATCACCCAGCGGATCAACTGGCTCGGCGACGAGTACCTGGCCCTGATCTCGATCATCATCGTGAACGTCTGGCGCGGAGTCCCGTTCTACGCCATCAGCCTCCTCGCCGGCCTGCAAACCGTCAATCCCGAGCTCCAGGAAGCCGCGGCGATCGACGGCGCCACCGCCTGGCAGCGCTTCTGGAGGATCACGTGGCCGCTGCTCCTGCCCGTGACGATGGTCGTGGTGCTCTTCTCCGTGATCCAGACCTTCGCGGACTTCCAGCTCGTGTACGTCCTCACCCGGGGCGGGCCCGCCAACGCGACCCACCTGTTCGCCACGTACGCTTACCAGATCGGTGTCGGCGCGGGGCTCCTCGGCCAGGGCGCGGCCATCTCGCTGGCCCTCTTCCCGGTGCTGTTCGTCGTCGTCGTGCTCCAGCTCTGGTACATCCGGCGGACGGAGACGGCCTAGAATGGCGATGATCCAAGGCTCCGGCTGGCGGAAGGTCGCCGTCTTCTACGCGCCGCTCTTCGCCTTCATCTTCGGGCTGCTGTTCCCGTTCTACTGGATGCTGGTGACGACGTTCCGTCCGGACGGGGAGCTCTACCGTCCCTGGAACCGCGCGAACACCACGCCGTTCTGGACCACGCACCCGACGCTCGAGCACATCCGCTACCTCTTCACCGACACGCTCTTCGGCACCTGGCTCTACAACACGATGTTCATCTCGATCGTCTCGACGCTGATCTCGCTCTTCTGTGGCCTGCTGGCCGGCTACGCGCTGGCGCGGCTCAGGTTCAGGCTGGCCGGGAGCCTCGGGACCTCGATCTTCATCACCTACCTGGTGCCGCCGACGCTCCTGTTCATCCCGCTCGCCGAGATCACGCGAACGTTCCACCTGACGGACACGCCGTGGGCCCTGATCCTCACCTATCCGACGTTCCTGATCCCGTTCTGCACCTGGCTCCTCATGGGGTACTTCAAGACGATCCCCAAGGAGCTGGAGGAGTGCGCGCGGATCGACGGGGCCTCGCGGGTCCAGGCGATGGTCAGGATCATCTTCCCCATCGCGATGCCGGGAATCCTCTCGGCGGGCATCTTCGCGTTCACGCTGTCGTGGAACGAGTTCATCTACGCGCTCGTGTTCCTGTCCACGACGCAGCAGAAGACGGTGCCCGTCGGCGTCGTCTCGGAGCTGATCCGCGGCGACGTCTTCTACTGGGGGCCGCTGATGGCGGGCGCGCTCCTCGGCTCGATCCCGGTCGCGTTCGTGTACGCGTTCTTCGTCGAGCACTACGTGGCCGGTCTCACCGGCTCCGTGAAAGGCTAATCCAGCGCCCGGAGCCCCCGACTCCGGGGAACCCATTGAGGGGGAAACGACCATGGCCCAGGTGATGATGAAGGACCTGAACAAGAAATACGACGAGGTCCACGCCGTCAAGGACGTGAACCTGCACATCCGCGACAAGGAGTTCATCGTGCTCGTCGGCCCGTCCGGGTGCGGCAAGTCCACGACGCTCCGGATGGTCGCGGGCCTCGAGGAGATCACCTCGGGCGAGATCTCGATCGGCGAGCGGATCGTCAACGATCTGCCGCCGAAGGACCGCGACATCGCGATGGTCTTCCAGAACTACGCCCTCTACCCGCACATGACCGTCTACGACAACATGGCGTTCGGGCTGAAGATGCGGAAGTTCCCGAAGGCCGAGATCCAGACGCGGGTGCAGGAGGCGGCCGTGCTCCTCGGCATCCAGGAGCTGCTCAAGCGCAAGCCGCGCCAGCTCTCGGGCGGCCAGCGGCAGCGCGTCGCCGTCGGGCGCGCGATCGTCCGCCACCCGCAGGTGTTTCTGTTCGACGAGCCGCTGTCGAACCTGGACGCGAAGCTCCGCGTCCAGATGCGCGTCGAGCTGAAGCGCCTCCACGACCGCCTCGAGACGACCGCCATCTACGTCACCCATGACCAGGTCGAGGCCATGACGCTCGGCGACCGCGTCGTCGTCATGAAGGACGGCTGGATCCAGCAGGTCGGCGAGCCGCTCGAGCTCTACTCGCGGCCGGCCAACAAGTTCGTGGCGGGGTTCATCGGCTCCCCCGCGATGAACTTCATCGACGTGACCGTCGCCGACGCGGGCGGGCTCTGGGCCGACGCGCCCGGGTTCCGGGTGAAGGTGCCGCCCACCCACGCGAGCCGGCTCGGCGCTTACAAGGGCCAGCGGGTGACGCTCGGCCTCCGTCCCGAGGATCTGCGCCCCGCATCCGGCAGCGACCCGGCCGAGTACAGCTTCGACGCGGTCGTGGACGTCGTCGAGCCGCTCGGCTCCGAAATCCTGCTCGACCTGCGCGCGGGTCAGAACACGATGGTCGCCCGCGTCGAGCCCTCCGTGCGGGCCAAGGTGCACGAGACGCTCAAGCTCGCGCTCACGCCCGACCGGGCCCGCTTCTTCGACACCAAAACCGAGCTCGCGATCTGACGTCGTCGTAGAGGGACCGCGAGGCCGGCGCCGAGCCTGGGCCGCCACGATGCCAGTGCGCGTAGCGCCGCGTCAGTGCTTCAAGAGGTAGGGCACGTCCGCCACGACCGTGTTCTTCCGGAACAGCAGGGCGCCCTTGATGAGCAGGGCGGTCTGGTTGTGCAGGACGTGCTGCCACCACTTCCGCGGCAGGAACTCCGGCAGGACGATCGTCACCATCTGGTCGTCGCCGCGCGCCTGGATCTGGTCGATGTAGTCGAGAAACGGGCGCAGGAGCGAGCGGTAGGGTGACGTCAGGACGACGAGCGGCACGCCGAGCCCCCACCGGGCCCACTTCTCCTCGAGCCTCCCCGTGTTCGCCGGGTCCGTCTCGACGTAGACGGCGCGCACGACGGCGGAGGGGGCGGCGAGCGTCCGCGCGTACTGCACCGCGCGCACGACCCCCCGGTGGACGTCGCCGATGAGGATGAGGACCGTGTGCTGGAACTGCGGCGGGCCCTCCATACCTTCCAGCGAAAGCTCGCTCGCGACCTCCTCGTAGTGCCGGTGCATCACGATGAACGCGGCGACGAGGATCGGAATGACGACGACGACGATCCAGGCGCCCTCGACGAACTTCGTGACCGCAAGAGTCAGCAGGACGATCCCGGTCACGACAGCTCCGATTCCGTTGACCCACACGCGCCAGCGCCAGCCTTTCTCCCGGAGCCGCAGCCAGCGCCGCACCATGCCGCCCTGGGAGAGCGTGAACGAGATGAAGACCCCGATGGCGTAGAGGGGCAGGAGGGCGTGGGTGTCACCCTGGAAGACCACGATCAGCACGATGGCGAACCCGCTCAGGATCAGGATCCCGTTCGAGTAGACGAGCCGGTCCCCCTGGTTCGCGAACTGCCTCGGGACGAAACGGTCGCGCGCCAGGATCGACGAGAGGCGAGGGAAATCGGCATAGGAGGTGTTGGCGGCGAGGACGAGGATGAGCAGCGTCGAGGCCTGCACGGCGTAGTACAGCACGCCGGTGCCGAAGACCCGACGGGCGATCTTCGACACGACGGTCTCGTCGCCCCCCGGGACGATCCCGAAGTCGAAGGCGAGATAGGTGATGCCGAGGAACATCGTGATCGAGATCACGCCGAGCCAGGTCATCACCGTCTGGGCGTTTCGTCCCTCGGGCGGCTTGAGCGCCTGGACGCCGTTGGAGACGGCCTCGACGCCCGTCAGCGCCGTGCAGCCGGCGGCATAGCTCCGGAGGAGGAGGAACAACCCGAGCCCCTCGAGGCCCGGAGCGTGGGGCTCGTAGGGCGCCTCGGGGAGCAGACCGAACATCGCGCCCACGACCCCGTAGCCGACCGTCGCCAGGATGCTGGCGACGAAGAAGTAGGTCGGCGCGGCGAACAAGCGACCCGACTCGCGGACGCCCCGGAGGTTCCCGAGCGCGATTCCGGCGACGGCGAAGATGCTCAAGACGACCCGGTAGGGATGGAGCTGGGGCGCCGCCGACGTCAAAGCGGCGATCCCCGCGACGACCGACACGGACACCGTCAGGACGTAGTCGACCAGCAGCGCCGCCGCCGCGGTCAGCGCCGGGAAGATGCCGATGTTGTCCTTCGCGACCAGATAGGCGCCACCCCCCTGCGGGTACGCCGCGACCGTCTGGCGGTAGGAGATCACGACGACGGCGAGCAGGGCGGCGATACCCAGCGCGACGGGAAGCGAGTAGCTCAGCGCGGCGCTGCCGGCGAGGATGAGGACGAGCAGGATCTCTTCGGTCGCGTACGCCACCGAGGACAGTGGATCGGAGGCGAACACGGCGAGCGCCACCGTCTTGCTCAGGCGCTCGTGCCGGGCCTGGGCGAGCGGCATGGGCGCGCCGACCAGGAGGCGCTTCAGCAGGGTGAGCCGCATACCCGTGTGACTCTAGCCCCGCTCGGCGCCCTCGGCGATCGCCCGCCGCGATTTTTACGGCTTTTTAACGCCGCACCGGCCCTTCTTGACACGAGCTTGAGACGGCATGTGTCAGGCTCCGTCCATGGAGGACGGAACCCTGGGCACGAGGCGGATCTAGCGATGTGCGACGCGGCCGCTCGCGGCACTCGCGCGTGGGAGACTCCGCGGCCCCTGTGGAGCCTGCTCTACGGCTTTGCGGTCCTGACCGTCGGAGCGTTGGCTGCGGGCGAAATCGTCCTGCTCCCCGGCACCTGGCACGCAGTGTTCCGCGGCGGCCTCGCGCTCGGCGGCTTCGCCGCGATGGCGTGGTGGGTGCGGTCGAACCGCGCCGCCCTCGACCAACAGGATTGGTGCGCCTGCGCAGGCACGAAGATCACCGTGCGCGTGATTCCCGCGCGCCACGCCACGCCCGCGCCCGTCGACCTAGTCGCGGCGCGGCTAGAGCAGCGTCCCGTGGAGCACAACGTACGCCACGGTGAAGTAGATCACGAGGCCGCTGACGTCCACGAGCGTGGCCACGAACGGCGCCGACGCGCTCGCGGGGTCGAAGCCGGCGCGACGTAGGATGAACGGGAGCATCGAGCCCACCAGTGAGCCGAACATCACGACGCCGACCAGCGCCGCGCCCACCGTCAGCGCGACCAGCGGCCAGTGCGCGCCGTAATCGTAGAGACCGAGGACCTGCTAAATCCCGATTCGGGCGATCCCGATCGCGCCGAGGATGGCGCCGAGGGCGAGGCCCGCGGGCATCTCGCGCAGGCCGATCCACCACCAGTCGCGCACCCGCACCTCCTGGAGCGCGAGCGCCCGGATGATGAGCGAGGTCGCCTGCGAGCCCGGCTCAGCTCCCCCTCGAAGTGCTGCATCGCGGTGGCGGTGAGCATCTCCCCGAGGAAGAGCCTTGGTGGTTCCTCTATCTGATGGGGCTGCTCCTGGTCGGCCTGGCCGTCCTCATCGAGGCGACGGTTCCCGGGGACGGTCTGCGCTCGGTGCTCGAGCTCGCCGTGGTCGTCCTGATGTTCGGGCTCATGGCGACATGGGTCCGGCGCAACAGGGTCGCGATCGAGCTGGAGGAAGCGCGCGCGCGGCGCCAGGGCAGCGACCGCTGAGCCTTCGCTCGCACTTCACGTGCGGCGGGCGCTACACTAACGCCGTGAGCGTCACGCGGCCCGACCCCGACGCGCTCCTGGCCCGCGTCCAGGACGAGGAGGCGCGCCAGCGCCGCGGCAAGTTGAAGGTGTTCTTCGGCGCCGCCGCGGGCGTCGGCAAGACCTACGCGATGCTCGAGGCCGCGCGCGAGCAGCGCGCCGACGGCGTGGACGTCGTCGCCGGCTACGTCGAGACGCACGGCCGCGCGGAGACCGAGGCCCTGCTCGAGGGCCTCGAGGTCCTGTCCCCGCGCGTCATCGAGTATCGGGGCGCGACGCTGCGCGAGCTCGACCTGGACGGCGCGCTCGCCCGCCGCCCCGCGCTGATCCTCGTCGACGAGCTGGCGCACACGAACGCCCCGGGCTCGCGCCACGCCAAGCGCTGGCAGGACGTGCTCGAGCTGCTCGACGCCGGCATCGACGTCTACACGACGGTCAACGTCCAGCACGTGGAGAGCCTCAACGACGTCGTCGCCAAGGTGACCGGCGTCGTGGTGCGGGAGACCGTGCCGGACTCCGTGCTCGAGCAGGCCGACGAGGTCGAGCTGATCGACCTGCCGCCCGACGATCTTCTGCAGCGCTTCAGGGACGGCAAGGTCTACGTGCCGGAGCAGGCGCAGGAGGCCGTGAGGAACTTCTTCCGCAAGGGCAACCTCATCGCCCTCCGCGAGCTCGCCCTCCGCTCGACCGCGGAGCGGGTGGACGCGCAGATGCGCGTCTATATGCGCGACCACGCGATCGCGAAGGTGTGGCCGACGACCGAGCGCCTCCTCGTCTGCGTGAGCCCCGGACCGGACTCGGCGAGGCTCGTGCGGGCGGCCAAGCGGATGGCCGAGCGGCTCGGCGCCCCGTGGATCGCCGCATACGTGGAGACGCCGGCCCAGCTTCGCCTTCCAGCGGAGGCGCGCGAGCGCGTGAGCCACTCGCTGCGGCTCGCCGAGCAGCTCGGCGCCGAGACCGTCACGCTGCCCGGCGAGACGATGAGCGAGGCGCTCCTGGCGTTCGCGCACGACCGCAACGTGACGAAGATCGTGGTGGGCAAGCCGAGGCGCCCGCTCTGGAAGCGGATCCTGCTCGGCTCCATCGTGGACACGCTCGTCGAGGGTAGCGGCGACATCGACATCTACGTCATCAGCGGCGAGCGCGAGGAGCCCGCGCCCGTCGCGCCCGTCCGCCGGCGCGCGAGCGCCACCGACTGGCCGGCCTACGGCCGGGCCGTCGCGGTCGTGGCCCTCACGACCGGCGTGGCGTGGCTGATGTTCCCGTTCTTCGAGCTGTCCAACCTGATCATGGCGTACCTCCTCGGCATCGTCGTGGTCGCGATGCGGCATGGCCGCGGGCCGTCACTGCTCGCGTCCGTCTTGAGCGTCGCGGCGTTCGATTTCTTCTTCGTGCCGCCGTACTTCACCTTTGCGGTCTCCGACACCCGGTACCTCTTCACCTTCGCGGTGATGCTGGTCGTCGGCCTCGTGATCAGCGGCCTGACCGTCCGCGCCCGGGCCCAGGCCTTCGCCGCGCGCCTGCGCGAGCAGCGCACGGCGGCGCTCTACGCGATGAGCCGGGAGCTGGCGGGCACGCGCGGCGTGGACGACCTCCTGAAGATCGCGCTGCGGCACATCAGCGAGGTCTTCAAGAGCCAGGTGGCCGTGCTGCTCCCCGGCACGGGCGGCGCGCTCGCCCCGTGGAGCGGTGGGCAGTTCGAGCTCGACGCCAACGAGCGCGGCGTCGCCCGCTGGGTCTACGAGCACCGGCAGCGTGCGGGCCTCGGGACCGCCACGCTGCCGGGAGCGTCCGCGCTCCACCTGCCGCTGATCGCGTCGCGCGGGGCGGTGGGCGTGCTCGCCGTCCGGCCCGCCGACCCCCACGCCCTGGACGAGCCCGAGCAGCTCCACCAGCTCGAGACCTTCGCCAACCAGACGGCGCTCGCCATCGAGCGTGCGCAGCTCGCCGACGAGGCGCGCGAGGCGCAGGTGCGGATGGAAACCGAGCGCCTCCGCAGCTCCCTGCTGAGCTCGGTGTCGCACGACCTCCGCACGCCGCTTGCCACGATCACCGGCGCGGTGAGCACGATCCTCGAGAACGGCGCGCGGCTCGACGACCGCACGCGCCGGGAGCTCCTCGAGTCGGTGCGGGACGAGGGCGAGCGGCTGAACCGTCTCGTCCAGAACCTGCTCGAGATGACGCGGCTCGAATCCGGCGCGGTGGAGCTCCGGAAGGAGTGGCACTCGCTGGAGGAGGTCATCGGCGCGGCGCTGAGTCGCGTCGGCCCACGGCTCGCGAGCCGGCGCGTGAGCACCCGGGTGCCGCCGAACCTGCCGCTCGTGCCGATGGACGACGTGCTCATCGAGCAGGTGCTGGTCAACCTCCTCGACAACGCGCTCAAGTACACGCCGCCCACCAGCCCGATCGAGATCATCGCGACGGCGACGGACAGCGCGGCCACCGTCGAGGTGGCCGACCGCGGTCCGGGCCTGCCCCCCGGCGAGGAGGACAAGGTCTTCGAGAAGTTCTACCGCGGGCGGACCGACAAGGGCCGGGGCGCCGGGCTCGGGCTGGCGATCTGTCAGGGCGTCGTCCGCGCCCACGGCGGCCGGATCTGGGCCCAGAACCTCCCGGAAGGCGGCGTCGCCTTCCTGTTCACGCTGCCGATCACGGGCGCGCCGCCGCCGACGGCGACGGATGGCTGAGCCCGCGGTCGTCGTCGTCGAGGACGAGCCGCAGATCCGGCGCTTCCTGCGCGCGGCGCTCACCGGCCAGGGCTACCGCGTCTTCGAGGCGGGCACGGGCGAGGACGGGCTCATCGAGGCGGCGAGCCGGCAGCCGGACGTCGTCATCGTGGACCTCGGCCTACCGGACATCGACGGCCTCCGGGTGATCCGGCGGCTCCGCGAGTGGAGCGCGGTCCCGATCATCGTCCTCTCGGCGCGCGGCCAGGAGCCCGACAAGGTCGCGGCGCTCGACGCCGGCGCCGACGACTATCTGAGCAAACCCTTCGGCGTCGGCGAGCTGCTCGCGCGGATGCGCGTCGCCCTCCGCCACCGCGCGCGCGTGGGCGAGGAGTCGGTCGAGTCCACGCTCTCGGTCGGCGACCTCCAGATCGACCTCGGCCGCCGCCGGGTCCTGGCCCGCGGCGCCGAGGTGCACCTGACGCCGATCGAGTTCCGGCTCCTGGCGACGCTCGTGCGCTACGCGGGGAAGGTCGTCACGCAGCGGCAGCTGCTCCGCGAGGTCTGGGGCCCGAACGCGGAGGACCAGTCCCACTACCTCCGCGTCTACATGGCGCACCTCAGGCGGAAGCTCGAGCAGAACCCCGCGCAGCCCCGACACCTCCTGACGGAGCCGGGTGTGGGCTACCGGCTCCTGACGGAGTGACCGCCGCCGGGCGTCTCGTGTATCGTAGCCCGCTGAGCATGAGCCTTCCGGGCACCGTGCGGCGTCGAGAGGTCGGGCTCGCGTACCTGCTCCTGGCTCCCACCCTGCTGCTCCTCCTCACGGTGGTGGCGTACCCGGTCGGCTGGGAGGTCTGGACGAGCCTGACCGACCTCTCGCCGCTCAAGGACGGCCCGACGGCGTTCGTCGGGCTCGAGAACTACCGGCGCCTTCTGGCCGATCCGGGGTTCTGGCGCGCGGCGACGGTGACAGTCGTGTACGCCGCCGTCACGAGCTTGGCGAAGCTGGCGCTCGGGCTCGGCTTCGCCCTGCTCCTCACCCGGCCGTTCCGGGGCCGGACCCTCGTCTTCCTGGCCATCTTCCTCCCCTGGGCGTATCCCGCGGGCGTGAGCGTGATCGGGTGGTACTGGACCCTGAACCCCCCGACCACCACCGCCTACGCCCCGTTCATGGGACATCTGAAGTATAGCGTTGACAGCGTCTTCGGCGGCGGAGCCTGGGCCTTTGTCAGCGTCATCTTGTTCAACATCTGGCGCGGCAGCTCCTTTATCGCTGTGCTGCTCCTGGCCGGCATCAACGCCATCCCGCCCGAACTGTTCGAGTGCGCGCTCCTGGAATCGAAGAGTGCGTGGCGCCGCTTCCGCCTGGTGACCGTGCCGCTGCTGAAGCCGTTCCTCGCGCTGGGAGTGTTCCTCTCGCTCACCAGCGCCTTCGCCGACCTCGCCAATGTCTGGATGCTCACCGCGGGCCGCATCGTCTTCCCCGTCATCGGCACCAACGCCTACTGGCTCGTGATCAAGGCGGGCCAGTTCGGGCCCGCCTCGGCGCTGTCGCTGACGCTGGTCCCGTTCCTGCTCGCCGTCATGCTGGTGCTGTTCCGCCTGTTCGATGCCCCGGAGCGGGAGGCTGCATGAACCCGAGGCCCTGGTGGGCGAAGCTCGGCCATGGGAGCCTGATGCTCCTGGCCACGGTCTACTGCCTCTTCCCGATCTACTTCATGCTGGTACAGTCGCTGAAGACCCCCGAGGAGGATGTCTTCGGCAATCCGTTCATCGTGATGAATCCAACCCTCGAGAACTTCGAGGAGTTGTTCGAGCGCAAGAGCGAGGTCCGCGGCTTCGTGGGAGACGCGCTCCGCCGCTCCTACCCCTTCTTGGACTGGATCGCAAACACCCTGTTCGTTTTTGCCGGCTCGGTGGTAGCGACCCTCGCGGCCAGTGTCGCCGGGGCCTACGCACTGGGCCGGCTACGTCCGCCGGGGTTCCGGTGGTGGCGGCGCGCGATCTTCGCCACCTATGTGATCCCGCAGACCATCCTCTTCGTCCCGCTCTTCCAGGTCGTGAACGGGCTCGGGCTGGACGACAACCTCCTAGCCCTCCTCCTCATCTATCCCACCATGGCCCTGCCGTTCTGCGTGTGGATGCTCTCGGCCTACTTCCAGCACCTGCCGCGGGAGATCGAGGAGGCGGCCCTGATCGAGGGCGCGAGCCGCGCCACCGCGTTCTTCCGCATCATCCTGCCCATGAGCCGCCCCGTCCTCGTCGCCGCGGGCATCTTCACCCTCGGGACCGTCGCCAGCGACTTCATGATCGCCTCCGTTTTCCTCCTGAGCGGGCAAAACCAGACCATCACGGCCGGGCTCGGGACCTTCGACGTGGCTCTCGACGAACTGGCCGGGGTGGCGGGGGTCAATTTGCTGGCGATCCCCGTGATCACGATCTCCGCCGTCTTCGCGCGGGGCTATGTGCGCGGCCTCACCGCGGCGATGGTCGAAGGAGCCTGACGGGTCAGCGACCCGTCGGGACGATGCGGATGATCCGGTGGAGCGCGCTCTCGGCAACATAGAGCGCGCCGGAACGATCCACGGCGATCCCCTCGGGATCGCCCAGCCCGCGGGCAATGGTCGTCACGACCCCGTCGGCGGAAACCCGGAAGATCTCGCGGATGTGCAACCCACTGCTCACGAATACGCTGCCGTCGGGCGCCAGCGCCATGCTGATCCGCTGGTAATTCCCTGAGGGCAGACGGGCGAGCAGGCTGAAGTCACCGCCGGCGGTCAGGGTCCACACCTCACCGAGCGAGCTGAGAACGATCACCTCGCCGTCTGGGCGAGCGGCCACGGACACGAAGCGGGGGAGCGGTTCGCGCCCCGGCGTGGGCGTCAAGCGCCGTGGAAAGAGCGGCGCCACCAAGTCGAGTCGGCGCGGGCGCGGTCCCTCGTCGTTGAGGTCGATACGAAAGATGAGCGGTCCCTGATAGTTGCGGTCAGAGAGCACGTCGAGGCCAGGCGGTGGTGGCGTCTCCGAGCGGAGCTGTGTGTCGGCGCTCAGGTAGTCCACGACGACCAGGCGACCATGGCGGTCGACCGCGAAAGCACTGCCGCCCACCAGATGCTGCAAACCGACGGCGAGCGACGTCAGCCGCCGGTCGGCGGAGAAACGGTAGATGCGATTGCCGTTCTCCTCCCCGAGTAGGAGATCCCCTGAGCTCGGATCGACGGCCAAGCTGCCGAACGAGGCCTTGCGCGGCTCCGTCGCGAACGGGACGACGACGCGCGGGAGGCGCGACGCGTCAACCGGTGCGCCGCCCAGATCGAGCCAGACGATCTCGGCAGCGGCGGTATCGCTCCGGCCGTGACTCAGCACGACGAGCCGGCCAGGGCCATCGAACGCGAGCTGGATGGGCCGGACGAAGCCGGTCGCGACCACCTCGAACCGTGGCACCTCGCCGCCGACGACCAGCGTCGGGACAATGGCCAGGACGCAGGCCACGGCCATGCCCACGGCTCCAGCGCATCGCCTCGAACTCAGCCTTGACACGCTGCGATGGCAGATGCTAGTTTTCGCGCACAATCGAGGGACCTCACGCGGTGCTCACACCTTTTTGCCGGGAGCGTGACCAATGATCATCAGAATGGTGGTTACCGTCGGAGCGGCCCTGCTCATCGGCTTGGCCGGCTTGCCGGCCGACGCCCAGGACTCGAAGGACCCGAAGGGCGTCATGGTCAAAGGCCTCATCACCTCGCTCGGAGGCTTCTCCGCCACCGTCAACGCGCCGCTGTTGATCACGGGCTCGACCGTCGTCCTCGAGCCGGGCGGTCAGACCGGGCGCCAGCAGTTCAGGATGCCGACCTACATCTACGTCGTCGAAGGCATCCTGACCACCTTTTACGAAGCGGGGCCCGTCGGCATCCAGGGCGCCCAGTACCACGGCGCCGGGCAGTCGTTCATGGACAACGGCGGGTGGTGGCACAACCACGCGAACAGGAGCGGCCAGCCTGTGAAGTACATCATGCTCCATATCGGCTATCCCGGCCGGCCGGATCCGGTGCAGAAGCCCGATCCCGAATAGTTTTTTCGGAGGGGGCCCTGACGGCCCCTCCGAGCCCTACTTGGTGACGCCGCCGGTTGATGCCCTGGATGAACCGGTCCAAGAAGAAGTTGTAGAGGAGCGCCACCGGCAGCCCCACCATCAGCGCCGCCGCCATCAGCGAGCCCCAGAAGAACACGTCGCCCCGGATCAGCTCCGTGGGCACACCCACGGTGACCGGTTTCTGGTCGCCCGGCGCGACGAAGGCCAGGCCGTAAAGGAAATCCTGCATCGAGAGCGTGAAGGCGAAGATCACCGAGGTGAGGACCCCGGGGAGGCTCACGGGGAGCACGACCCGCACGAGCGCGCCGAAGTAGCCGCAGCCGTCTACCCGCGCCGCCTCCTCCATCTCCATGGGTACTGTCTTGAAGAAGCCCATCAGGAGCCACGTGCAGAACGGGATCGTGACTGTCGGGTATACCAGCACCAGCGCCCACCAGCTGTCTTGAAGGCCGAGCATCGACACGACCCTGGAGAGCGGGAGGAAGAGGATGATGGCGGGGACGAGGTAGGTCATGAACACCGCGATCCCCAAATTCTCAGAGCCCGGAATGCGCAATCGCGCCAGCGCATAGCCCGCAGGCACCGCGGCGAGCAGCGTGATCACCGCCACCCACGCCGCGATGGTCATGGTGTTGATGATCCAGGCACCGTAGTTCGTGTCGGTGAAGAGATACCTGAAGTGCTTCCAGGTCGGCGCCAGGTGGAACCACAGCGGGAACTGGTCCATCCGATAGAGATCGGGATCCTGCTTGAAGGCGGTGATGGCCATCCAGTAGATGGGGAAGACGGCGATGACGACGTAGGGCGTGAGCGCGCCGTAGATCCAGAGATGGCGCCGTATCTCTTTCTGGCGGCGCGTGCGCGGGGCGGCCATCGGGCTAGTACTCTCTCCGTTTGATGTTCCTCAGGAGCAGGATCATGAGCGGCAGCAGTAGCGGAAAGAGAAAGAGCGAGATGGCCGCGCCTCGGCCGAGTGCCCCCGACTGGATGCCGACCTGGTACGCGAGCACGGGCAAGATCTTGGTCGCGTTGGCCGGCCCGCCCTGGGTCAAGAGATACACGATGCTGAGGTCCGACAGCGTGAACACCGTGTCGAACAGGAAGCCGATCAGGAGGATCGGGGCGATCATCGGCACCACCACGTAGCGGAACCGCTGCATGAAGGTGGTGCCGTCCACCTTGGCGGCGTCGATCACCTCGGTCGGCACCGACGTGAACCCCGCCAGCAGCACGATGGCCGAGAACGGGAAGTTGCGCCAGACGTTGACGATGATGCAGGCCGCGAACGCCAGGTGAGGCTGGCCCAGCCACACAGGCCAGTCCGCAGAGCCGTAGCTACCGATGAGCCCGATCCGGCTCAGGAACCAGTTGATGACGCTGAACTGGGAGTCGTACATCCACTTCCAGGACAGAACGCTGATGCTTATCGGCAGCGTGAAGGGGATCACGACCAAGCCCCGGACGATCTTCTTGCCTTTGAACGGCTGGAGCAGCAGGAAGGCGAGCGTAGTCCCGAGCAAGCCCTTGAAGATCGCCGCCACCACCGTGAAGACGATGCTGTTGGTGAGGGCGGTGTAGAAGACGTCGCTCTCGAGCGCGGCCCCGAAGTTCTCCAGCCCCACGAAGCTCGCCACCGGCTCGCCGACATTGGCATCGCTGAGGGCCAGCCACAGCGAGAACAGGAACGGGGCGCCCACGAGAAGGAGGACGTAGAGGACAGCAGGAGCCAGCAGGAGGTAGCCGAAGGCGAGCCGTTGTGACGACTGGCGGCGCCACCACGCGCGGGGCCCTACCCGGGCCCCTACAGAAACGACGGCGGCCCGGGCGCTTGCCGCGTCCGGGCCGCCGCTCGACGACCTTACCGTCATGCGACCGTCATGCGCGCTTGTGCTTGGCGTAGATCCGCCGGTACTCGCCCACACCCCACTTGATCGCTTCCTCTATGTTCACCCCGCGCGCCACGCGAGTGACCATGTCCGGGAAGACGAAGGTGTTGACGATCTCCTGGATGGGGGTCGTGGATGGCCCGGGATAGCCATAGAAGGCGACGATCTTCGGGAAGTCCTGGAGGATCTGCAGCTTCGGGTCGGTCCCGATGACGGGCATCGGCTTCTTGTAGCGGTCGTTGAGATACGGCATGTTGTAGCCGCGGCTCTGGACCATGCCTTCCAGATCGTTGTCGATCAGATAGGACAGCCACTCCCTGGCCGCCTGCTGGTTCTTCGAGAACTTCCACACCATCCAGACGTTCGGCGCCGCGACACTCACCCTCTTACCCGGCAGCCCCTGGGGCTCGAGCCCGAGGAAGGTGTTCTTGAACACCGGAGGGTTGGTGTCCTCGGTGGTGCGGTAGGCCGAGATCGCGTCGTGGACCCAACACGCGATGCCCGAGGCCAGGTAGCGATTGTCGGAGGCGTCATCCCAGGAGAACACCTCGGGCGTCATGCCCTCGTCGAAGATCGCCTTGGCGAAGCGGAGAAACTCCCGCAGTTCCTTCGAGTCGAGGGTGGGGTTCTCACCCGAGGGCTCCGCCTCCGTCCCGCCGAAGCTGAAGCACATCGAACGCCAGAAGAGGTTCGCGTCGGCGCATTGGGACAACGCGATCCCGGTGGGATGCCCCTTGGGCTTCAGCGTGCGCGCCGCCACCCGCGCCAGCTCCCAGGTGTCCGGCGGCTTCAGGTTGTTCTGCTCGAACAGGTCCTTCCGGTAGAGCATCGGCGCCAAGATGTAGAAGATCGGAAGGCCAAACCAGCGTCCCTCCACCTCGACGAGCGACCTCGCCGCCGGGATCCAGCCCCCGTACTTCTTGCCGGCCGCATCGGCGATGTCGGTAAGATCCACCAGGTTCTTGTAGTAGAGCCGGGTGAGGATAGACGAGCCGTTGTAGATGATGTCGTGGCCGGCGCCGGCCGCGAACTCGGCGGCCATGCGCGCTGGGATATCGAGGTGGGGGATGTGGTCCACCCGCACCTTGACGCCGTTCTTGTCGCCCCACTCCTTGGCGAACCTGTCATACCAGGCGTCGTAGGCCGGGATGAAGTGGCTCCACTGCAGGATCCGCAGGGTCGTCCCTTTGATCTGGGCCGGCGCCTGGCGGGCATCCAGCATGGTCGCCAAGGCACCTCCCGCGACGCCCGCACCGGTGACCGCGAGGAATTTCCGGCGGTTGACTGTTGAGGAGTCGGTCTGGACTCGACGCGGGTGATTCATCGTGAGCCTCCTTGGCTGTCCTCGAAGCGATCGACCGGAACGGTCCAACAACCCTAAAGAATTAGCTTCTTTATGCTTCCAGGGCGCCCCTTGTCAAGTGGCTTTTCTGATCGCTCCGGATGCTATTCTCGGCGCCGTGCCCCGCGCCCTTCGCCCCCTGCCCGTGCTCGCCCTCGCCATCGTGGCCCTCGGCGTCTTCGCAGCGGGCCTCGCCTGGCTCCTCGACACGGGGCATCCGCGGCCGGGTGCGTCGCGCGCCGAGCGCGTCTTCGACGCCCTCTGCGCGGAGTGCCACGGGGCCGACGGCCGGGGCTCGTGGCGCGCGGCGCTCTTCCTCGTCCGCCCCGGGGATCTCACCGATCCGGCACGCGCCGGGCGCGAGAGCGATCAGTATCTCTTCGACATCATCAAGCACGGCGGGGCGCCCATCGGCCGCCCCGGGATGCCCGCCTTCGGGGCCGCGTTCAAGGACGAGGACATCCGGGAGCTGGTCGCGTACGTGCGCGGGCTCGCCCGCGCGCGCGGCCATCAGTAGACTTTTTCGACCCGGAGGAGGACGAGGCGATCGCCGTCGAGCCGGACGGCGAGCCGCACGCGGTCGCCCGGCTTCACGCCCGCGGTGTCGAGCAGCGCGGGCTCGGCGAAGACCGCCATCAGCTCCATCGCCGCCATGCCGAGGCCGGCGACCGGCTCGTGGTTGACGAGGATCAGGTTGGCGGCCG
>Ga0209648_10000513_pt1 | contig 29777 bp, 30 predicted proteins | sample GraSoi2013_115cm_FD_185830 | JGI IMG/M metagenome (GOLD analysis project Ga0209648, IMG submission 185830) | Grasslands soil microbial communities from the Angelo Coastal Reserve, California, USA - Sample 9_17_2013_115cm (SPAdes) (version 2) | ecosystem: Environmental > Terrestrial > Soil >...
GCCTTCTACCAGCGGCTCGCCGACAAGCTTGGTTGGGGCCGTCCACTCGTTCCGAAGAAGTAGCCCATGCTCAAGGAGCTGAAGGTCCGCGACCTCGCCCTGGTCGCCGAGTCGAACGTCGGGTTCGGTCCGGGCCTGAACCTGCTCACCGGCGAGACCGGCAGCGGCAAGTCGCTCATCATCGACGCGCTCAGCCTGGCGTTGGGTGCGCGCGGGGGCGCCGACCAGGTCCGGCACGGCGCCGACCGCGCAAGCATCGAAGCGGTCTTCGAGTCGGTGATCCTGCAGCGCGAGATCGGCAAGCGCGGCGCGGCGCACATCGACGGACGCACCGCCACGCCGGGGCAGCTCCGCGAGCTCGGCCAGAACCTCGTCGCGATCCACGGCCAGCATGAGCACCACGCACTGCTCGACAGCGACACGCAGACCGAGCTGCTGGACGCCTACGGGGCGGCGCTCGAGGCACGCGCCACGGCGGCCACCGCACATGCGGCGTGGGTCGCGGCGTCCAACGTGCTGCGCGACCTGGAACAGCTCCGGTCGCGTGGCCGGCGGGAGCAGGAATACCTCCGCTGGCAGCTGGACGAGCTCCGCCGCGCCGACCCGAGGACCGGCGAGGACGAGGAGCTCAGCGCCGAGCGAAGCGCGATGCGACATGCCGCCCGCCTGGCTGAGCTGGGGCAGGAGGCCATGGAAGCGCTTCGCGAGGAAAGCTTGAGCCGCGCCGCAGCTTCGATCACGTCAGCGGCAGCGCTCGACGCCAGGCTCGCCGAGCACGCCACCTTATTGGAGGCCCTGGCGGAGGAGACATCGGATGTGGCGGCCTCCGTGCGCCGCTACGTCGAGCTGCTCGACTCCGACCCTGGCCGCCTGGAGGCGATCGAGTCGCGCCTCGCCGAGCTCGACACGATCAAGCGCAAGCACGGAGGCTCGATCGAGTCGGCGATCCACGAGCGCGAGCGCCTCGAGCTCCAGCTTGGCTCGACCGAGGACCTCGACTCGGCCGTCGCCAATGCGACTGCGGACCGTGACCGGCGCCGCGCTGACCTCGAATCGGCCGCGACACGCCTGACCAAAGCGCGCAACGTGGCGGCCCGGCGGATGGAGAAGGCGGTCGCCGCCGAGCTGCAAGGGCTGCGCCTCGAGGGAGCGCGCTTCGAAGTGGCGCTGGTCCAGAACGTCGAGATCGGACCAACCGGCGCAGAGGCGGCCGAGATGATGTTCTCGGCCAACCCCGGTGAACCGATCGCGGCCCTGGCGAAGGTGGCCTCGGGCGGCGAGCTGGCGCGCGTGATGCTCGCGATCAAGACTGTGGGTGCGGATGCGGACCGGCTGCCGACGCTCGTCTTCGACGAGGTCGACGCCGGCATCGGAGGCGAGGCCGCGATCCAGGTCGGCCTTCGGCTGAAGGCGCTGGGCGCGCGCCACCAGGTGCTCGTGGTCACGCACCTCGCGCAGATCGCGTCATTCGCCGACCACCACCTTGTGGTCGAAAAAGTGCCTGGAAAGGACGGACGCAACGTGGTCAAGGTGCGCGAGCTCACGAGCGAGGACGAGAAAGCGCGCGAGCTCGCGCGAATGATGAGCGGCGGTGTCACGGCCAAGGCGGTCGCGCGTGCCCAGGAGCTGCTCGAAGAGGCGCGCCGCTGAGTTTCACCAGGTCAATCTCAGGTAAGGTTGCGGGTCGATGGAAACGGCGCCGGGCCGGCTGACCGTCAGCACCTCAGTCTTTGAAGGTCCGCTGGAGCTTCTCCTCGCGCTGGTCGAGCGAGAGGAGGTCGACATCTTCAAGGTATCGCTTGCGAAGGTGACCGACGCCTACCTGGTGGAGGTCGCGGCGCGCGAGATCCCTGACGCTCAGGAGATGGCCGAATTCCTGTGGATGGCCGCGCGGCTGCTCCTGCTCAAGTCGATCCGTCTGCTGCCGGGCGAGGCTCCGACCGATGAGGAGACAGAGCTGTTGGGCTGGGAGGACGAGGTACGTCAGCGCCTCGAGGAGTATCGCGCCTACAAGGAGATCGCCGGCGAGCTGCTCGAGCGTGCGCAGCAGGAGACGTTCGCGTTTCCTCCACCCGCTCGTCCGGTCGAGGCGGGCGGGCAGGAGGAGCCGCTCGACATTGACTTCCTGGTCGCGGCTTTCAACAGCGTTCTCGCGCGCATCCCGCCCCGGCCGCTGGTCGTCCAGGGCCGGACGTGGACGCTGCAGGAAAAGCTCGAGCTGATCACCGGCCGGCTGCGCGATGGCCCGATCGAGCTCGTCGAGCTCATCCTCGAGTCCGAAGATCGGCTCGAAGCGGTCATCACTTTCGTCGCGGTGCTCGAGCTCGTCAGGCGCTCCGCGGTCCGCGTGCGGCAGAAGGAGCGATTCGGCCCGATCCACGTCGAGCTGCGTGAGCCTGCCGCGTGAACGATGTCTCGGCGGCCATCGAGGCGATCCTGTTCAGCTCCAACCGCCCGCTGAAGCTCCGCGAGCTCCAGCAGGCGACCGACACAGACCGCAACAGCGTCGAGGGCGCGTTGGAGAGCCTTCGCGAGGCCCTCGAGGGCCGCGGCGTGATGCTGATGCGCCATCACGACGAGATCCATCTCGCGACCAGGCCCGAGTACGCGGCTGCGGTGCGCCGCGCGCTGCGGCCCGAAGTGTCCGGGCGGCTGTCGCAAGCCGCATACGAAACGCTCGCCATCGTGGCCTACCAACAGCCCGTTTCGCGAGCGCGCATCGAAGAGGTCCGCGGCGTGAACTGCGAGAGCGTGCTGGGCAACCTGGAGCTGCGAGATCTCATCACCGAGGTCGGCCGAGGCTCGGGGCCCGGCCAGCCGAAGCTCTACGGGACCACGATGCGATTCCTCCAGGTGATGGGTCTCGAGTCCCTGGAGCATCTGCCGACGCCAAAAGACGGCCAGGAGCTTCCGCAACGAGCGAAAGGCTGAACCGCTTTCTTTCCCGTGCGGGCGTGGCCAGCCGGCGCGCCGCCGACGCGCTCATCGCATCGGGCTCGGTCCGCGTCAACGGCGTGCGGCCGCCCGCGTCGGGCATGGTCATCGACCCGGATCAGGACCGCGTCACCGTTGACGGCCGGCTCGTCAAGCCGCCTACTACGCATCGCCACCTGATGCTGAACAAGCCTCTCGGCGTGATCACGACCGCGCGCGACGAGTCCTCGCGAACGACGGTGCTCGACGTGGTGGGGGAAGAGGGGAGCAGCGGCCACCGCCTGTTCCCGGTCGGCAGGCTCGACGCGGACAGCACCGGCCTGCTGCTGCTCACCGATGACGGGGAGCTGGCCTTCCGGCTGACTCACCCGCGCTACAAAGTGCCCAAGGAGTACGAGGTCGTGGTGGCCGGCGTTCCGACCACCCGCGACCTGGAGGCGCTGCGGCGGGGAGTGAAGATCGACGACGGAGTCACCGCGCCCGCGGAAGTCGAGCTGCTCCGAGCGACGACTGGCGATCGCGACTCGGGTCGGGCCGAGCTGCGCGTGGTCATTCGCGAGGGCCGGAACCGCCAGGTCCGGCGCATGGTCGAGGCCGTCGGGCACACGGTGCAGTCGCTGCGGCGCACCGGTTATGGGCCGCTCCGACTCGGACGTCTGAAGACTGGAGGGTGGCGAGTCCTGTCGAGCGGAGAGGTCACCGCGCTGCGCCGGGCGACGGGTCTGGACGCCACGTGATCGTCACCATCGACGGTGGCGTCGCTTCCGGCAAGTCGGCCGTCGGGCGTCGCGTGGCGGAAAGCCTCGGCCTTCCGTTCATCGACAGCGGGCTCATGTATCGCGCTGTGACGCGGCTGGCCGCCGAGCGCGGCGTCGATCCTCATGACGCCGATGCGGTGAGCAGGTTGGCGGAAGCGACGCCGATACGCATCGACGGCGAGCGCGTGTGGGCGGATGCAGCGGAGCTGACAGATGGCATCTACGACACCGACTACGCCGATGCGCTGCCTGTCGTCTCGGCAACCCCCGGTGTGCGCGAGGCGCTCGTGCATCAGCAGCGACGGATGGCGAAATCCGGAGTCGTGATGGCCGGGCGCGACATCGGCACGGTCGTTTTTCCTGACGCCGACCACAAGTTCTTCCTGGTCGCCAGCCTCGACGAGAAGGTCCGCCGCCGCGCCGCGCAGTACGAGCGTCGGGGCGAGCGAGTTGACGAGGAGTCGATGCGCAAGGAGGTCGAGCTGAGAGACCGCGTCGACACGAACCGGCCCGTCGCGCCGTTGCGCCCGGCGGAAGACGCCGTGATCATCGACACCGACCAGCTCGACCTGGACGAGGTGGTCGATCGCATCGTGCGGCAGGTGCGCGAAGGCAAGTGATCTACGGCTTTCTCCGCGGCCTCATGCGCTTCATGACGCGCACGTACCTGCTCGGGCTGTTCAAGGTCGAGGGGCTGGAGAACGTGCCGCGCGACGGACCGCTGGTCGTTTGCCCCAACCACTTCGGCACGTTGGATCCGCCGTTGGTGCCCGCGTTCTTGCCCCGTTCCGATTCGTGGAGCATGGCCAAGTCGGAGTACTTTCGAAAACCGCACCTGCGACGGCTGTTCACCAGCTACCACGCATTCCCAGTCGTCCGCCACACCGCCGATCGCTCTGCGCTGCGCCGGTCATTCGAGCTGTTGAAGGCCGGCCACGCCTTGATCGTGTACCCAGAAGGGACGCGGGTCGACGCGGGAGTGCTCGCCAAGCCCGAGCCTGGCGCCGGTTTCATCGCTCAGCGGTGCAGCTGCCCCGTGCTTCCCGTCGCCCTGACCGGGACGCAGGATTGCCTCCCCAAAGGCAAACACTGGCCGCGGCGTGTGCGTGTCACCGTGCGATTCGGCAAGCCGTTCGTGGTCGTAGTACGGAGGCCGAGCGGCGAGCGGGTCTCGCATGAAGAAGCCACCAACGCGGTCATGCTCGCCATCGCTGAGCTGCTCCCACCGGAAAAGCGCGGCGAGTTCAGCGACCTCGAGTCGTGGCGAGCGCGGCTCGCCGGGGTCACTGCTCCGGGCTAGCCGATCGCGGGCCGGGCCCAGTCATCTTCGACCAGGCTGCCGAGGGCCGGGTTGAAGCAGGCGTCGAACGCTTCCTTGAGCGACTGAGGGGTGAGCCGCGGCGGCTGCTGGCGATAGTTCGCCAGGTCGAGCAGTCGCGCGATCAAGGCGCGGGGGTGCGAACCGCGCAGCGGCTTCTTGCCATAGAGGTTGTTGAGAAGGTAGCCGATCGACTTCTCGTCCCAGGGCACGCCCTGGCGGTCGCACTCGTAGCGGAGGATGCGGCCGAACGCCTCTGGCGATGGGTTCCCGATGCCGATCTTGTAAGCCATCCTCCGAAGGAATGCTTCGTCGACCAGCTCGGTCGGTGAGAGGTTGGTCGAGAAGACGACCTGGCAGAGGAACGGCAGCTCGATCTTGCGGCCCGAGGCCGAAAGGTCGAGGTAGTCGATCTTCTTCTCCATCGGGACGATGAACCGGTTGAGGAGGCGCATCGGGGGCACCTCCTGGCGGCCGAAGTCGTCGATCACGAACACACCGGCGTTTGCCTTCCACTGCAGCGGCGCCTCGTAGTAGCGGTTCTGCGTGTCGTAGGTCAGGTCGAGCTGTTGGAGCTTTAGCTCTCCACCCGCGGTGACCACGGGCCGCTCGACCTTGACCAGCCGCCTGTCGACGGGCTGCTCACCCTCGGCGACCTTGTGATAGACGGGGTCGATGACCCGCACGATCTCGTCGCCGAGGGCGACCGCGTGCGGGATCTCGATCGGCGCGCCCATCAGCAGCGCCATGCGCTCGGTGATCGTGCTCTTGCCGTTGCCGGGGGCGCCGAAGATGAACAGCGAAGCTCGGGAGACCATCGCCCCGCCGATCTGGTCGATGATGTGCTGCTCCAGCTCGAGCTCGCCCAGCGCCTTCTTGAGCTGGGCGTCGGTCACCGGCGACCTGCCGGTCACCTGCGAACGAATCAGCGCGAGGTAGTCGTCGAAGTTGATCGGGCAGGGTCCGAGGTAGCGGGTCTGGACCGCTGACATCTCCGCCGCGCGCTGCCGGCCGGCGCCGGAGATGGCGTAGTTCATCTTGACCGGGTAAGGCCGGCCTTCCAGCCCAGGGTCATTGGATACGCCTCGCGTGTCCATGAGCTGGTTCTTCTCGAACTCGTCGATCAGCGGCGAGAAAGACTCGAACGGCAGGCCGAGTCGCTGCTCGAGGGCGGATCCGGTGAGCTGGTCCGCGAAGGCGAGCGTTCGGAGCAAGAGGCTTGCGACCAGGTCACGTCGAACGTGAAGGTCTTCGAGCCGCCTGGGAGCTTCGATCGCCCCGGTTACCATCGGGCGCACATATTACTGCCTGTGCCCGTGACCCCGACCGGGATTCGGGAGGTTCGTAGAATCGACGGAAACTTGCCGGAGTACGCAGCCCTGGACCTCGAGACCACCGGTCTCGACCCGGCCCGAGATCGAGTCATCGAAGTCGGCGCCGTCGCCTTCACCGCCGACCAGGTCACCGCGAGCATGGAACAGCTCGTCGACCCCGGCCGGGCGGTGCCCGAGACCGTCCTTCGCCTGACCGGGATCAAACAGGAGGAGCTGCGGGGGGCGGCCCGCCCCGAGGACGCCCTGCGCGGCCTGGCAGAGTTCCTGCGCGGCCGCCAGCCGGTGGGCCATGGGGCCCGCCTGGACGTCGAGTTTCTCGAAGCCGCCGGGCTCTGGGAACCGGGCCGTGAGATCCTCGACACACTTGACCTCTCCCGCATCCTGCTTCCGACGGCAGCGAGCCACAGCCTGCCCCTGCTCTCGACCGAGATGGGATTCACACAGCCACGGCCCCACCGCGCGCTGGACGACGCCGACGCGACCCGCCAGCTCCTGCTCCGCTTGCGGGAGGAGGCTGCCGCGCTCGAAGAGGGCCTGAAGGAGTCGATGCTCGCCCTGGTCGCGGCCTACCCGTGGTCGGTGGCGCACTTTTTCGCCGACGCGCTCACCGCGCCCAGCGCCAGCCCCGAACCACAGAGCGTGGTTCGCGCGGAGCCGGCCCGGCGCGGCCGGCCGGCCGAGACGCCGCCCGAGGATCCCTACGCGGTCGCGTCCCTGCTTGGGCCCGAAGGTCCGCTCGCCGGCGTGCTGCCGGGATACGAGCACCGCGAGTCTCAGATGCAGATGCTGCTCGCGGTCGCGCAGATCCAGGCGCGGGGAGGGACGCTCGTGGTGGAAGCGGGCACCGGAACGGGCAAGAGCCTCGCGTACCTCGTGCCATCGATTGCCCGCGCGGTCCGCCACCATCAGCGTGTCGTGGTCTCGACGAACACGCACACGCTCCAGGAACAGTTGATGGGCAAGGACCTTCCCGCGCTGCGCGAGTGGCTGCCGTGGGACTTCAAGGCGAACCTCCTCAAGGGCAGGTCGAACTACGTATCGCTGCGCCGCTGGCGCCGCTTCCTCGCCGAGCCGTGCCAGAACCCAGAGGAGTTGATGTTCAAGCTCAAAGTCCTGATCTGGCTGAACACGACGGAGAGCGGAGACCGCTCGGAGCTGCGCCTGTACGGGCGCGAAGAGGTGCTGTGGAACCGCATCGCGAGCGATCCGCTGGATTGCGTTGGCATCCACTGCACGAAAGAGGACTGCTACGTGCACCGCGCCCGCGCCGAAGCGGATACGGCCGACCTGGTCGTCATCAACCACGCCCTCCTGCTCGCGGACGCCGAGGTGGGGGGCGGCCTGTTGCCCGAGTACGACCATCTGGTCATCGATGAGGCCCACCACCTGGAGGAGGCGGCGACACGCGGCCTGCGCCAGGAGGTCGATGGGCCTGGGATGCTCGCACTCCTCGAGCGACTGGCCCGCAGGCAGGAGACCGGCCGCGTGGAAGGCCTGCTCGAAGAGCTGCAGCGACAGCCGAACCTCGGCGCCTCGGACGACGCGTTCGGCGAGGGCGAGCCGCTTGCGGTCGGGGCAGCGGAGCGTGTGCGCGAGCTGTTCCGCATCGCGGATGGGTGGGTCGCGGCGCGGCTCGGCGAATCCGAGCGAAGGGAGGAGTCGGTCAGGATCACACCGGCCCTGCGCGAGGGTGATGGATGGGCCGAGCTGCGCTTGACCGCTGAGAACGGGGTCACGTCACTCGCGGCGCTCGATGCAACCCTGCGCCGCGCAGTCTCCGGCGTGCGCGAGTGGCTCGGCGGTGACGAGCCTGACCAGGGTATCCGCGAGCTCGAGATGATCCGGGGCCGGCTCGAGGCATCGCTCGGCGTCATCGAAGAGGCATTTCTGCGACCGGACGCAAACCGTGTTTACTGGTTCAGCCAGGTATCGCGCGCCGAGAACCTGCTGCTGCGCGCGGCCCCGATCAACGTCGGCACGCTCCTGCGCGAGCGGGTTTACGCCGACCGGCGCTCGACGGTCTTCACCTCCGCGACCCTGGCGGTGGGCGGGACGTTCGACTACTTCAGCTCGCGGGTCGGTCTCGGCCCCGAGATCGAGGAGATGATCCTCCCGTCGCCGTTCGACTTCTATCACCAGGCGTTGGTGTGCCTGCCGACGGACCTGCCTCTGCCGGAGCACGAGGCGTTCGACGTCGCCGTCGAGGACATCATCGCCTCGGTCGCTGCCCGCGTCGGCGGACGCACCCTGGTCCTGTTCACGTCACACCGCCAGCTGCGCGACGTGCACGCCGCGCTCAAGCAGCGCGTCGACCTCGACGAGGTTCTGATCCTCGGCCAGGGCATCGACGGGCAGCGCCGTCAGCTGCTGAAGAGCTTCGAAGAAGCGCCACGCCCGCTGCTCCTCGGCACGGCGACGTTCTGGGAGGGCATCGACATCCCAGGCGAGCGCTTGAGCTGCGTCATCGTCGTCCGGCTGCCATTCCCGGTGCCCACAGACCCCGTCTACGCAGCGCGCGCCGAGCAGGTGCGCGAACCCTTCTCCCAACTGGCGCTGCCGCAGGCCGCACTGCGGCTGAAGCAGGGTTTCGGGCGCTTGATCAGGCGCTCGACCGACCGCGGCGCCGTTGTCATCCTCGACAACCGGATCCTCGGCCGCGACTACGGCAAGGCCTTCCTCGACATCCTGCCGCCGGCCTCGCGCTACGTCGGGCCGGGCAACGAAGTAGCCGACCGGGTTGGTGCCTGGTTAGAGGGAGTTTGAGGAAGACCAGACTCCTCCCCATTCATGGGGAGTTGGGGGGTGGGACGGATGGGTCCTCCCCATTCATGGGGAGGTGCCCGCGAAGCGGGCGGAGGGGCTGAATGAGCCGGCTCTTTGTCGTGGCCACTCCGATAGGCAACCTGGAGGATGTGAGCGCGCGCGCCCTTCGTGTCCTGGGTGAGGTCTCCGCGATCGCCGCCGAGGACACCCGTGTGACCTCGCGTCTCCTCGCCAGGCATGGCATCCGCAAGCCGATGGTCAGCTACCGCGCTCCAGTCGAGCGCCGCGGGTTGCCTCGCGTCATGGCCGCCCTGGACGAGGGCGACGTGGCGCTGGTCAGCGACGCCGGCACGCCTACGCTTTCCGATCCGGGCCAGGCGCTGGTCACCGCTGCGTGGGCCGCGGGTCACACGGTGGTCCCGATCCCCGGCCCGAGCTCGGTCACAGCTGCCCTCTCGATCGCAGGCTACGGCGGCCCTGGCTTCACGTTCCTCGGTTACCTTCCGCGCAAGCCCGGCGAGATGCGCCGCCTGATGGAGTCGCTGCGCGACGATCCCCGGCAGGCGGTCGCTTTCGAGTCGCCGTACCGGATCCACAAATCGCTTGGTCTCATCGCTGAGGCGTTGCCCGAGCGGAGCATCACGCTGACGCGAGAGCTGACCAAGCTGCACGAGGAGGTGCTGCGCGGCACTGCACCCGAGGTGCTGGGCGCTCTCGGCGACAGGGCGCGCGGCGAATTCACGCTTGTGATCTCAGGTGCCTGATCGATCGGGCGACGAACGCTGATAGCGCCGTTTTGCGCAAAACGGGTCAAATCGCCCCCATCCAAACGTGCTTTTTGCACCAAACGTGCGGAATCCAGTCCCTGCGGTCCCGTCCTGGCCTGGCCGATACTTTCACCCGGTGCCTGAACGCAGAACAGTCCTCATCGCCCCAGCGTGGCCGTACGCCAACGGACCGCGACACATCGGCCACGTGGTCGGCTTGGCCGTGCCCGGCGATGTCCTCGCGCGCTTCTGGCGGCTGCGCGGCGCAGGCGTCTTGATGGCGAGCGGCACCGACGAGCATGGCACGCCGATCACCTATGAAGCGGACAAGCAGGGCATCCCGCCGCGCGAGTTCGCCGATCGCAACAACGCATTGATCGTCGACGACTTCGTGCGGCTCGGCATGACCTACGACATCTTCACGCGGACGACGACCGCCAACCACTACCGGATCACGCAGGAGCTGTTTCTCACGCTTTACGAAAAGGGTTACCTGCTCCGGCAGAAACAGATGGGCGCGTTTGACCCCGCGTCTGGGCGCACGCTTCCCGACCGGTACATCGAAGGCAAGTGCCCGATCTGCGGTTTCCTGGAGGCGCGGGGCGACCAGTGCGACAACTGCGGGAACCAGCTTGACCCGATCGACCTGATCAACCCGCACCAGCGAGGCAGCGACGCAGCGGTCGAGTTTCGGGAGACCGAGCACTTTTTCTTTGATCTCCCCGCCTTTGCCGAGCAGCTCACGGCGTGGATCGAGAAACACGATGACTGGCGGCCCAATGTGCGCAAGTACTCGCTTGAGTACGTCCGCAACCTGAAACCGCGCGCCATCACGCGGGACCTGGACTGGGGTGTACCGGTGCCGCTGTCCGGATGGGAGGACAACCCGCACAAGAAGATCTACGTCTGGTTCGACGCTGTCATCGGCTATCTCTCGGCATCGATCGAGTGGGCGGCCAACATCGGCCGGCCGGAAGCGTGGAAAGAGTGGTGGCACAACCCCGACAGCCGCCACTACTACACGATGGGCAAGGACAACATCACCTTCCACACCATCATCTGGCCCGCGATCCTGCTCGGTGCCGGCGACCTCCACCTGCCCGACGAGATCGTGGCCAGCGAGTTCCTGCACATGGAGGGTTCGAAGTTTTCGACCAGTCGTGGCAACGTCATCTACGTCAAGGACGTGCTCGACCGCTACGACCCCGATGCGCTGCGCTACTACCTGATGATCGCCGGGCCGGAGAACCAGGACACCGACTTCACGTGGTCTGAGTTCGTGCGCCGGAACAACGACGAGCTGGTGGCGACCTGGGGCAACCTGGTCCACCGGACACTGGTGAATGTTCACCGCAACTTTGGTGAAGTTCCGGTTCCACGTCTGACGAATGCGGAACACGGAATCATTGGAGAAGTCGAAGAAGCGCTAGGCACCGTCGCTCACTTACTCGAACAGGCACGATTCCAGGCTGCTTTGAAGTACACGATGACCATGGCGGCGAAGGTGAATGTGTATCTAGGCACCGAGCAGCCATGGCACACGATCAAAACTGACCGCGAGCGCGCTGGAACAGTTCTCTACGCGGCCCTTCGCTGCGTCGACAACCTCAAGACGATGCTCACACCGTTTCTGCCTTTCTCGTCCCAGAGCCTGCACGCGATGCTGGGCTATGACGACGTCATCGCGCCCCAGCCCGAGGTGAAGGACCTGGGCACGCACCGAATCATCACCGGCACTTACGCCGAGGAGGACCGCTGGCGCGCCTCGCAGCTCGAGCCGGGTCGCAAGCTGCCCGAGCCGAAACCACTCTTCAAGCGACTCGACGACGTCAGCGAAGTGGAACCCCCGCCATCTTCGTAGACACGCATCTCCACCTCGAGGAGCTTGGCAACGCGACCGAGGTCGTGGAGCAGGCGGTGGCGGCGGGCGTGACGCGGCTGATCGCGGTCGGGGTCGACCTGGACCGGAGCGCGACCGCGGTGTCGCTCGCGCACGCGTACGACGAAGTGTGGGCGGGCGTCGGGCACCACCCGCTGGAGCCGGGCGAGCCGGACCCGGCCGCAATGAGCGAGCTGGCTCGTGACGAGATGGTCGTCGCGATCGGCGAGATCGGCCTCGATTTCGAGCATGTCGGCGGCCCGCACCGCGACTTGCAGATCGAGCGCCTGAACCAGATGTTCACGATCGCGACCGACCTCGACCTTCCGGTCTCGATCCACAACCGTGGCGCCACTCACGAGCTGCTCACCACGATCCACGCCCATCCGGGCCTCCGCGGCGTGATGCATTACTTCGCTCTGGACTGGGATTGGGCGCAGCGTTATCTCGAGGTCGGTTTCTACCTTTCGTTTGCCGGCCTGATCACGCGTCCGAGCCGAGATGCCCTTCGCGAAGTGGTCAAGCATTGTCCGGCGGACCGTTTGCTGCTGGAGACCGATTCCCCGTACGGCAACGCGCAGAAGCGAATGGACGTGCCGAACCGGCCCGCGTATCTCGTCGACACCGCAGAGCTCGTCGCCGAGCTGCGCGGCATCGGCATGGAGCAGCTTGCCGACCAGGAGCGAGCGAACGCGATCGCCCTCTTTCAAAAGATGAAGTGATCGACCCCGCGGACTCTCATCAGCTCGAGGGCCTGTTGCGGCGTCACGGAATCACCCTCCAGCACCGGTTGGGCCAGAACTTTCTCATCGACCCGGCGCTTCGCGACGCGATCGCGGAGGCGGCAGGCACGGGATCCGAGGACGAGGTCCTCGAGGTCGGCGCGGGGGCCGGCACGCTGACCATCGCCCTCGCGTCGCGCTGTCGCAGGTTGATCGCGGTGGAGCTGGATCACCGGCTCACGCCGGTGCTGCGCGAGGTGCTGGCCGGCCGCGACAACGTGGAGCTGGTGCAGGCCGACATCCTCCGCTTCGACGTCGAACGTGCCTTTCCGCATGGCGGTGAGGTCGTCGCCGGCAACATCCCCTACAACCTGACCGGCGCGCTCATCCGCAAGCTGCTCGACCATCCGCCGCGACCCCGCAGGCTTTCCCTCGTCGTGCAGAAGGAGGTCGCCGAGCGCTGGACCGCCACCACCGCGGCCAGCCTTGCGACGGTCGCCGTGCAGGTGTTCGCCGAGGCGAGGACCGCGATGACGATTCCCGCGTCGGCTTTCACACCGGCGCCCCGGGTCGACTCTGCACTGGTCCTCCTCGACGTGCGGCCCACGCCGGCCGTCGACATCGGCGACATGGATGGTTTCTTCCGTTTCGTCGAAGCCGTGTTTCAGTTCCGGCGCAAGCAGCTCGGGGGGACGTTTGCGCGCATCGCCGAGAGCTCGGGCGCCGAAGCTGCGAAGCGGCTAGGCGAGCTCGGAATCGACGCGGCGCGACGCCCTCAGACGCTGACCCTTCCCGAATGGGAAGCGACCTATCGCGCATTGAAACCCCAGGCTTGATCGTTAGGCTCTACCGGGCATGGATCCGATCAGGCTGCCGGTCGAGGCTCCTGGCGGCTTTCGCGGTGTGCTTCGGCACACCGCGTTTCGCAACATCTGGTTCGCGCAGCTGGCCGCTCAGCTCGCGGACAAGTTCCTCCTGTTCTCGCTGATCATCCTCGCCTACCACACGACCGGAGGAAGCACTTCGGTGGCCGTGACGCTCCTCGCCTACACCGTGCCCGCGGTGCTTTTCGCGCCCCCGGCGGGCGTGATCGCGGACCGCGTCGATCGCAAGCAGATCATGTTGTGGTCCAACATCGGCCGTGCGGCGGTGGTGGCCCTCATCCCGATCGCATCGATCATCCCCGGCGTGAAGGGCGACTTCATCCACCTGCTCGTCATCACGCTGATCTTCTCGGCGGTCGGACAGCTCTTCGGCCCCGCCGAGGCGGCTGTCATCCCGACGATCCTTCCGCGGGAGGCGCTGATCACCGCCAACTCGATGGCTCTGCTCACGATGGTCCTAACTCTGGTGGTGGGCGGCGTGCTCGCCCCGGTGGTGTCGAGGATCGACCTGTACGCGCCTTACTGGTGCGCGGTCGTATTGCTGGTGATCGCCGGCACCTTGATCTTCGCGTCTGACATACCGAAGCTCGCACGCAGGCACGACTCGCCGGTCGAGGAGAGCCGGAATCGCTTCCACCAGATGCTCGTCGACCTCCAGGAAGGCGTCGATGCCCTGCGCGCTTCGCGCGGCCTGCGCCTCGCGTTCGGGCAGGTGAGCATCGCGGTGCTCGTCCTTTTCATGCTCTACACCCTGGCGCCGGCGTATGTGAGCAAGGTCATCGGCATCGCGGCCCAGGACACATACGTGATCCTGGGGCCGGCAACTGCGGGGGCGATCCTGAGCGCGATCCTCCTGGGCCAGTTCCTGCGCAACGTCGACCGCTCGCGCGTTCTGGCCGGCTCGCTCCTGGCCAACGGCGTGACCCTGCTCGCGCTGGCGGCCGTACCGCAGGCGATGCGGCACTTCCCCGACCTCCAGGTGCACAACCGCATCACGGCCGCGTCGTTCAGCCTCCTGCTAGGAGTCGAGTTCGGCGCGATCCTGATCCCGGCGATCACCTACCTGATGGAGTCGACTAGCGACGCGATCCGAGGCCGCATCTTTGCACTCCTGTACATGGTCATCAACGGGGTCTCGGCGATCCCGGTGCTGCTTGCGGCGGCGCTGTCCGACGCCATCGGCACGGCCCAGGTGCTGGGCGGCCTCGGCGTGCTGCTCCTGGGAGGTGGCGTGGGGGTCATCGTTGGCGGGATGCACGTGATTGGGCCACAACCAGGATCAACACGATCAGCAGAAGAACCGTGAGGCCGCCGATGCCTATGGCGCGGATGATCGTCTCCAGCAGCGGGAGGTTGCTGCCCAGGACGTAGCCGGCCGTCCCGATGAGGACGGCCCAGATAAACCCACCGAGCGCGCTGAAGAACTGGAAGCGCCAGAACGGCATGCGCGACATCCCCGCCAGCATCGAGCCCCACGTGCGGAGGCCGAGGAAGAAGCGCGCCGCCAGGACGGCCTTGTCGCCATGTCGGGCGAAAAAGAGCTCCGCCCGCGCGAGGTGCTCCGGCTTGATCCGCAGGAACGCGCCGAAGCGCTCGACGAAGGGCCGCCCGCCGTGGTGTCCGAGCAGGTAGCCGATATCGGCTCCGGCAGTCGCACCCAGGAAACCGAACAGGATGACGAGGGCGAGCGAGTGGTGGCGGGCCGCGGCCCACGCCGCAGCGGCGAGCAGCAGCGCTTCGCCCGGAAACGGAACGCCGGCGCTCTCGATCAGGATGCCGAGTCCCGCCGACGGATAGCCGAGCACGTCAACGATCCGAGCCCAATCCAAGTCGTCCATATACTGGACGACCCGATGCCCGACTACGGGGACCACGAGGCGACTGAAGATCCGCTCCATGTGTTGCGGCACTCGACTTCGCACCTTCTCGCTGCCGCGGTCACCGAGCTCTACCCCGACGCGAAGTACGGCATCGGTCCCGCCGTGGAGGACGGGTTCTACTACGACTTCCAGTTCAGCAAGCCGATCTCGGAATCGGAGCTCCCAGCGATCGAATCGCGGATGCGCAGGCTCGCGCAGGCGGACATCCCGTTCGTGCACGAGGTCGTTTCACGCGACGAGGCGATCGAAGAGTTCGGCAAGCGCGGCCAGGACTTCAAGCTCGAGCTGATCGCGGACAAGGTCGAGGGCGACGAGGTCAGCCTGTACCGTACCGGCGATTTTCTCGACCTCTGCCGCGGCCCTCATGTCCGATCCACCAGGGAGATCAAGTTCTTCAAATTGCTGCGCGTCGCGGGCGCGTACTGGCGGGGTGACGAGAAGAGGCCGCAGCTGACTCGTATCTACGGCACCGCGTGGGCGACCCAGCGCGAGCTAGACGACTACATGAAGTTCCTCGAGGAGGCCGAAAAGCGTGACCACAAGAAGCTCGGCCGGGAGCTGAAGATCTTCGCCCTCGACGAGCGCGTCGGCCTTGGCCAGGTCATCTGGCTGCCCAACGGCACGACCATCCGGCGCGAGCTCGAACGCTGGATCGTCGACGAGGAGCTGCGGCGCGGCTACCGGCACGTCATGACACCACACCTGGCGAAGCTCGACCTCTACAAGCAGAGCGGGCACTGGCAGCTCTACCACGACACGATGTACCCGCCGATTCGTTTCGAGGACGGGGAGGAGCTGGAGCTCCGGCCGATGAACTGCCCGCATCACATCATCGTCTACGGGCACGATCAGCACAGCTACCGCGACCTGCCCGTGCGCATCGCAGAGCTTGGCCAGAACTACCGGCTCGAAAAGTCGGGCGAGCTGATGGGCATGATCCGGGTGCGCTCGTTCAACCTCAACGACGCGCACATCTTCTGCACCCCGGAGCAGGTGATTGGCGAGGTGCGCGGCGCCATCGAGCTGGCGAACCACTTCATGTCGGTGCTCGGGGTGGGGGACTACTGGTACCGCCTCTCAGTGCGCGACGACGTGAAGACGAAATGGGCGGGCACCGATGAGGAGTGGGAGACGGCCGAAGCGATGCTCAAGGAGGCGCTCGAGAGCCTCGGCCTGCCGTACAAGGTCGGCGTCGGCGACGCCGCCTTTTACGGGCCGAAGATCGACTTCCAGGTTAAGGACGCGCACCGGCGCGAGTTCACGAACAACACGGTGCAGGTGGACTACCAGTTGCCGAAGAAGTTCGACCTCGAGTACGTCGCGGAAGACGGTTCACGCCAGCGGCCGGTGCTGGTTCACCGCGGCGCCTTCGGCGCGTTCGAGCGCATGACTGCTTTTCTGATCGAGCACTACAACGGAGCCTTCCCGACATGGCTGCATCCGGTGCAGGTCGTGGTCATCCCGATCACTGACGCACAACACGACTACGCGCACCTGGTGGCGGAGCGGTTGCGGCGCCGGCGACTGAGGGTCGAGGTCGACGATCGTTCGGAAAAGATGCAGCGGAAGATTCGAGACTGGCAGCTCCAGAAGGTGCCGTACATGGCGATCGTCGGCGCGCGCGAGGCCGAGTCCGAACACGTCAACATCCGCGACCGTGCGGGGAACCAGGTCGACTCGGCTCTCGAATCGTTCGCCGACATGGTGGCCGCTGAGGTGGCCGAGCGCCGCCGTTAGCTGTCGAGCAGCACGGTGATGTGCGTGCCGACCTGCTTTGTCGGTGACAGCTTCAGAGTTCCGCGGACCTCAGGCTTCGATAACCGGCTGAAGGTGATCGTGCCGGTCGGGAAGTCCACCGAGATCACGCTCCAGTCGCCCGAGCTCAGGTGTGATTGGAAGTACGGTCCCACCGTCGTGACGGCGTCGCCCGACTCGTATGTCATGTGGCACTGGTGACCTCCGACAGGACCGAGAGACGTGGTCTCGCCCGAGACGAACGCCCCCGGGTAGTGAGGGAAGTCCGAGGGTAGGCAGCTGAAGCCGCCCTGCTGCACCGTGCGGGCGAGCGTGATGAGCCCGTACGCGCCGCCAACGATCCCGATGACCAGAAGAAGCGCGCCGGCTCCCGCCACCCACCAGACCCAGGTCCGCGATCGCCTCGCCGTCTGCGCCCGTGGGACGTGGCCGGTCGCCGACCACTGCCGCCCGTCCCAGCGCCACATTCCGTCCGGAGAGACCTGGCCGACTTCGGGCGGGGGCTGGGCACCCACGGGCCTATTTATAGACCGCGTGGTTCAGGAGCCCCTCCTCGATCATCGGATCGTCCGGACTATCCGGGGTTTGCCACGAGCTGGAGGTCGCTTCGTCCGGACTATCTGGTGATGTAGCTCTTGACCCGAGGTCAGAGCCCTCCGGGCAACCGGCCCCCGCAATCACCCTGCGCCGCCACGGGAACGATCGCCCCGGTCGTCACGGTGGCGATTCGAGGCTGGTGCTGCGCATCGCCGCCCGACAGAACATGCCCATCGTCGACCCACGTGCACGCGAACATGCCATTGATCGACGCGGCGCCGATCGTGAACGAGGTGCCGTTGTTGTCGACAAATGCGACCATGCCGCCGCCCGGCGAGACGTAAGCGAAGCTCGGTCCATTGAGCGCGAGGACCCGGACCGTCCCCCCGGTCCAGGTGAGGTACGTGCCCTGCGTGAAGTTCGCTGGGTTCTCGCATACGACGCCCGCTGGGGATGGGGAGCCCGCGATCACGCAGCTCGGGCCTCCGAGCGTGAACCTTCGGTTCGCCGTCGCGGGGTCGACCACGTGCAGCTCGGAAGGACCGCAGCAGAACGGACCGCCGCCCTGCGTGCATGAGGGGACCACTGCCACGACGAGGTTGTTGATGCCGTGCCACCCGATGGGCCACAGCGTCCGCGCGCCGCTCTCGCTGAACAGGTCGAGGTGGTTGCCGCCGCCGTTCAGGTCTTCGATGTACAGCCTGCTCGAGGCCCCACTCGTGTTGTAGTCGGCGACGATCACGGCGATCCGCTGGTCGTCGGGGCTGACCGCGAACGTGGCGCGGCGCGAGGCGGTTCCGGCTGGCACCGTCGTTGCCCGCCCGGAGTCGCCGTTGGGGGCGAGAAATCGCACCACGCCCTGCGCGTCCATGAAGTAGGCACGCGAGTTGCTCATGCTCACCGGAAGCGGGACCGGCGCGCCGGCGGCGTTCGCGCATGAGACGCCGGCGGGCGTGCTCGCCTCGCTCGACGCCGCGACCTTGCCGTCGACCGCGATCAGGCTGACTGTGTAGGTGCTTGCGGCCTGGCTGCCGACCAGCACGCCGTACGCGCCTGTGACCGGCTGGGGCGGCGGGGAAGGCGTCGGGCTGGCCGCCGCCGAGGCGGAAGCGGTCGCCCGGTGGGTGGGCGAAGCTTGAGCTGGCGAGGGCGAGTGACCGGCGACGATAGTCGGGCTGGCGCTGCTCGCGCAGGCCGCGAGGGCGGCGGTGAGGATCAGCAGCACGGCGGCCGTCCGGGGTGACGACACTCTGCACAAAGCAACGCCATTTTGCGCACGGGGTTACGTTTCCGGTACGATCCACGCTCTGAAGCAGGGCACCGGCCCTCACCCCAAGAGCACCGCTCGAAAGGGTTGTCTGAGGCGGACAGCCGGTGTGCTGTCCGTTTTGTTTTATATCGATGGAGGAATAGAGCAACCCTGAATTTGGTCGAGGTAGCGTCCCATACCGTTTAAAGAGCTAAGGATCAACGATCAGATCCGCAGCTCCGAAGTGCGTCTGATCGATGACCAGAACAACCAGCTCGGCGTGCTGTCGCTCGACGCCGCGCTTCGCATCGCGAACGAGAAGGGACTCGACCTGGTGGAGGTGGCGCCGCAAGCCAGCCCGCCGGTCTGCCGCCTGATGGACTACGGACGCTTCAAGTTCGAGACCATCAAACGCGAGAAAGACCAGCGGCGCAAGCAGAACGTCATCAAGCTGAAAGAGATGAAGCTGCGACCCAAGGTCGCCGAGCATGACTTTCAGACCAAGTTCAAAGGGTTGAAGCAGTTCCTCGAAGCTGGAGAGAAGGTCAAGGTGACGATCATGTTCAGGGGCCGCGAGATGGTCCACCAGGAGATAGGGCGGAAGATCCTCGAGCGCGTGGCCGATGATGCCAAGCAGTTCGCGGTCATCGAACGCCAGCCTTTGCTGGAGGGCAAGAACCTGTTCATGATTCTGGCGCCGAGCCGCCAGGGCGCCCCTGCCGCCAAGGAACAGGTGCCGACGAGTGCCTAAGCTCAAGACCCAGAAGGGCATCGCCAAGCGAGTGCGCGTGACGCGAAACGGAAAGCTGATGCGACGCTCCGCCTCTAAGAGCCACCTTCTCGAGCACAAATCGAAGAAGCGCAAGCGCAAGTACCACAACGAACAACCCGTGGACAAGGCCGACCGCAAGACAGTGCGGCGCGCGCTGGGGGTCTGAGCGGTGGCACGAGTCAAGCGCGGCGTCCCCGCACACCGCCGGCACAAGGCGATCCTCGACCGTGCCAAGGGCTTCCGGCTCTCCAAGAAGCTGCTCTTCCGGCCCGCCAACGAGGCGGTTCTGCACGCGCTTGCCTACGCCTTCCGCGACCGCCGTCGGCGCAAGCGGGAGATGCGGCGGCTGTGGATCGCGCGCATCAACGCCGCCTCGAGGCAGTCGGGGCTGCCCTACAACAAGCTGATGCACGGCCTTCGCCAGGCCGGAGTGGAGATCGACCGCAAGATGCTGGCTGACCTGGCCGTGCGTGACAGCGGTTCCTTTGCTCGGCTGGTGGAGGTTGCAAAGAAAGCCCTCTGATCAGCTGATCTCGAGCCCGGACAACGAGGTCGTCCGCCGCCTGCGGCGCCTCGCTCACCGGCGCGAGCCAGGCTTCGTCCTCCTGGAAGGTCCGCGCGTGCTCGCCGAAGCCAAAGCAGCGGGACTGGAGTTCGACCTGCTCGCGGTGCGTGAGGGGGACAAGCTGCCCTTCCGGTCGGATTCGCGCGTCACCCTCACCCCCGCCGCCTACCGCGCCGCGACCCAGACCGTCACGCCCCAAGGCGTGATCGCGATCGCGCGCGTCCGAGAGGCGTCACCGGAGGAGGCGATCCAGGCCGCGAGAGCGGCGCGCTGGCCGCTGGTGGTCCTGGACGGCGTGCAGGACCCGGGCAACGTGGGGGCGATCTGCCGCACGGCGGCCGCCGCAGGCGCGCCGGCGCTGGCGGTGCTGTCCGGAAGCGCCGACCCCTACGGTCCGAAAGCCATCCGGGCCTCGGCTGGCAACGTGTTCCGTATGAAGGTGGCGAAGGCGCGCTGGAAGGACCTGGAGGCGCTCGACGGATACGGTGCCTCGTCCTCGGGCGGTGCTCTCCTGGACGAGGCGCCACTAGAGTCAGCGGGCATGATTGTGCTCGGCAGTGAGGCGCACGGCCTTTCGCGCCAGGACTTGAAGCTGGTCACCGTGCCGCTCACCGAAGGCGTCGAGTCGTTGAACGTCGCCGCGGCCGCGGCGATCATCCTCTTCGAAATCCGCCGGAGGCTCGCGGAATGAGCGACGCCTCCGCGCTGACGAGCGAGGCGCTGGCCGCGATCGGCAAGGCGCAGACCGAGCAGGACCTCGAGCGGATCGAGGTCGAATACCTTGGGCGCAAGAGCGGGCAAGTCAGCAAGCTCCTCGAAGGCATTGCCAAGCTCGGTGCAGAGGAGAAGGCGGCGCTCGGCAAGGCCGTCAACGAGGCCAAGCGCGGCGTCGAGGGCGCCCTGGGCGCCAGGCGCGCGGAGCTAGAGGCGTCACGCCTCGCTGATCTCGCCGAGACCGAGGCGATCGACATCACGTTCCCAGGCCCCCCGCTCGCCCGGGGCCATGTCCACGTCCTGACCCAGGTCCGGCGCCAGATCGAGACGGTGCTCGAATCGCTCGGCTACCAGGTCGAGCTCGGACCCGAGGTCGAGACCGAGTGGTACAATTTCGAAGCCCTCAACATCACCGCGGGGCACCCCGCGCGCGAGAACTGGGACTCCTTCTATTTCAGCCCCGAGCTGCTGCTGCGGGCACACACCTCGCCGGTGCAGATCCGCGCGATGCAGCGCATCAAGGAACCTCCCATCTACATCATCACCCCGGGTCGCTGCTACCGCCGCGACGCACCGGAGGCGACCCGATTGCCGTACTTCAGCCAGGTTGAAGGTTTGGCCGTGGACAAGGGCCTCACCGTCGGCGACATGAAGGGGACGCTGCTCTACATGATCCAGTCGCTGTACGGGCGCGACCGCAAGGTCCGCGTGCGGCCGAGCTACTTTCCGTTCACTGAGCCGAGTTTCGAGTTCGACGTGACCTGCGGCATCTGCGGCGGCATGGGATGCAAGAGCTGCCGGCACAAGGGATGGCTCGAGGTCGGCGGTTGCGGGATGGTCCACCCCCAGGTGCTGCGCAACGGCGGCATCGACCCGACGCAGTGGAACGGCTACGCGTGGGGCTTCGGCATCGAGCGCATGGCGATGCTCAAGCACGACGTCGACGACATCCGACTTTTCTACGAATCCGACTTGCGTTTTCTCGAGCAGTTCTAAACGCCAGTGAAGTGGCTACCTCGGATCGTCACTGCGAACGCCGTGCAAACGGTGATCGTGCTTCCGATCCCAGCCGTGGCCGGGAGACCCGGCCACGGGCCACTTCAGTGGCTTCGGTCCGAAATCCGCACCCCATCACCGCGATTTCGGACCGGGAAAGGTAGGGTCAGTTAAAGGTGCGAATCTCCTACGAGTGGCTCGGCGACTTCCTCGCCCTGGATGGCGTCACGCCCAAAGACGCCGCGGACGTGCTGACGCGGCTCGGCATCGAGGTGGAGTCGCTCGTGATCGTCGACCTCTCCGCGATCGTGATCGGCAAGGTGCTCGAGCAGAAGCCGCACCCCAAGTCGCGCAACCCGTTGTGGATCCACCAGGTCGACCTGGGCGATCACGTCCAGCAGATCATCGCGGGCGCGCCCAACGCGGTCCCGGGATCGCTGGTGCCGGTCGCGCTTCCGGGCACCACGGTGCCCAACGGAAAGGTCGTGAAGGACATGAACATCGCGGGCTTCAAAGCCAGCGGCATGCTGTGCTCGGCTTCGGAGCTGATGCTCGGCGACGACCACTCCGGCATCCTCATCCTCGACCGCGGCACGCCCGGCGAGCCGCTCACGACCGTGATTCCGAACCAGGCGATCATGGAGGCCGAGATTACCTCCAACCGGCCCGACGAGATGGGTCACCTCGGCGTCGCGCGCGAGCTTGCCGCAGGCATCGACCGGCCTCTGAACCGAGACTTCATGCCCGCGTTCACCGGGACGGCCGACCCGCCCGGCCGCGACCTTGTCAAGGTCTCGATCGACGACCCGGACCTCTGCAGCCGGTACATCGGCGGCGTGATCAAGAGCGTCAGGGTCGGGCCGAGCCCCGACTGGATGCAGCGCCGTCTGCGTGCCTGCGACGTGCGTCCGATCAACAACATCGTCGACATCACCAACTACGTTCTGCTCGAATACGCGCAGCCGCTGCACGCCTTCGACCTCGCGAAGCTGAACGGACCTTCCATCCACGTCCGGCGAGCTCGGGAGGGCGAGAAGCTGCTCTGCCTCGACGGCGAGGAAAGGCGGCTGACTCCGGAGATGCTTGTGATCGCCGACGCGCTGCGGCCGGTCGCCATCGCGGGCGTGATCGGCGGCGAGGAAACGGCGGTGACAGGCGCGACCGTCGACATTCTCCTCGAGGCGGCGACGTTCAGTGGCCCCAGCGTCCGCCAGACCTCGCGCTCACTCGGGCTGCGCACCGAGGCGTCGGCGCGTTTCGAGAGAGCGCTGCCTCCCGAGCTGGCGCTCGCGGGCGCGCGGCGGGCCGCGTCGCTGATCGCCGAGCTCGCGGGCGGCTCGGTCCACCGCGAATGGGCGGACGTCTATCCCCGCCCACAGCAGCCGGTCCGCGTCAATCTCCGACCGGCATTGATCGACGAGGTGCTCGGCACTCACGTACCTCTCGAGGAGGCGGAGTCGATCCTCAAGCGCCTCAACTTCCACGTCAAGGTGATGGGAGACGGCGACTGGGACGTCCTGCCGCCCGTGTTCCGGCTCGACGTCACGATTCCCGAGGACCTGGTCGAAGAGGTGGGCCGGGTCTACGGTTACGACCGCGTGCCCTCGACGCTTCCAGGCCGCCGCCGCGTCAGATGGACGCCATCGTCGCCGAGCATCGATCGGCGGCTCGACGAAATGCGCGAGGTGCTTGCCGGAGCCGGCTACACGGAGACGTGGAATCCAGCTCTCGTCTCCGGCCGCAAGCTGGAGGCGCTGCGGATCGCGGCCCACGCGATGCGGGTTTCCAACCCGCTAAGCGACGACCTGGACACGCTGCGCACATCGCTCCTTCCTTCGCTGATCGACGTCGTCGCGCTGAACAGTGACCGCGGCCACGTCGATGTCCGCGTCTACGAGATCGCGGCGGCGTACCTGGCGCGGGTGGGCGAGAAGAACACGCAGCCCGAGGAGCCGTTTCGCCTGGGCGCGGTCGCGACGGCAGGGCTGTCGGCCGAGGACAGCCGTGCGGCCTTTTACCAGCTGAAGGCGGTGCTCGACGGCTGCGTGGCTGGCATGCACGCGCCCGTGTGCACCTACCAGCGCGCGGCCGCGCAGCTGTTTCATCCCGGCCGCTGCGCCGCGGTCGTGATGGAGGGCCGTCAGCTCGGGTACATCGGCGAGCTGCATCCAACCGTTGCGGCCGGGGCTCGAATCGACGGAAGGGTGGTCGCCTTCGAGATAGATGTCGGGCCCGTGCTCGAGGCTGCTCGGATCCCACGCGCGCAGACCCTTCCACGTTTCCCGAGCGTCGACCGCGACCTGGCCGTGGTCGTGGAGGAAACAGTCGCGGCAGGAGCCCTGCTGGCGGCGATCAAGGAGTCGGCCGGCGATCTTCTCGAGCAGGCTCGCGCTTTCGACGAATACCGCGGCGCTCAGGTCCCCGAGGGGCACAAGAGCGTCGCGTTTACCTTGACTTTCCGAAGCCCGGAGCGCACCCTGACGGACGCCGAAGTGGACAGGGTGATGGCTGAGCTCAAGATAGGACTGGAGAAAAGACACAGCGCCAGGTTTCGAGAGTGAGGGCCGGCGCGCATCACGCACGCGTGAGCGTGCCGTTCGAGGGAAGCAAGTAAGTGACGTGGATCGACGTACTTCCGATCGCGCTGGTCATCGCGTATGGGGCCGGCGGATTCTTCAGCGGCCTGATCCGCCGGTTCATCGGACTGGTCGCGCTGTTCATCTCTGTTTACGCCGCGACCAACATGGGACTGCAAGCCGGCAAGATCCTGCAGCAGACTTCCAACTTCGAGACGGCGGACGGCCGCATCTACGGGTTCTTCGGCATCATCGCGGCGCTCCTGCTGATCGTCGAGGTTGCGACGCAGATCGCGCACAATCAGATCCAGATCCCGGCGATCATCCTCAACCGGACGCTCGGGACGATTCTTGGACTGATGACGGCGATCCTTCTATCGGTGGTGGTTGTGTACGAAGTCGGCCAGGCCGCCAACCCGATCGGTGGCGCCCAGCTCGACCCGCTGGAGCAGAGCCTGCGAGACTCGGTCCACCATTCGCTCTTCATGGCCAGCCTCGTCAACGCTATCGACAAGCCGATCATCGCGCTCTTCGAGCCGCTGCTGCCTGGTGATCCGCAGATCTACTTCGGTCCCGGACCGGTCAATCCCTAGCTCCAGCAACACGTGAGCAGCGAATTCTTTCCACGCCTGCGCGAGCGGGCGGTGGAGATCCACGTCGAGGAGCATCTGCGAGCGCGGATCGGGCGCGGCGAGAGGCTGCGCGTCAAGCTCGGCCTGGACCCGACCGCGCCCGATCTGCATGTGGGACACCTCGTCCTTTTCGACGTGCTCCGCGATTTCCAGGACCATGGCCACACCGTCGTCGTGATCATCGGCGACTACACCGGGATGATCGGCGACCCGAGCGGCCGGTCCGAGACGCGGCCAATGCTGACGAAGGAACAGGTCGATGCCAACGCGGAGACGTACTTCGAGCAGCTCGACCTGGTCCTCGACCGGAAGAAGATCGAGGTTCGACACAACTCAGAGTGGCTTGCCGAGATGAGTGCGGCCGACATCCTGCGCCTGCTGGCCAAGGCGACGCTGCAGCAGGTGCTGCAGCGCGAGGACTTTGCGGACCGTCTCAAGTCAGGTGCGCCGATCGGTGCACACGAGATCCTGTATCCGTTCAACCAGGCCTATGACTCTGTCGCGGTGAGGGCGGACCTCGAGATCGGCGGCACCGATCAGCTCTTCAACCTGCTGTTCGGCCGCGAGATCCAGAAGACGTATGGCCAGGAGCCCCAGGACATCGCGGTCTTCCCGCTGCTCGAAGGCACGGACGGCACGCAGAAGATGTCGAAATCGGTCGGCAACTACATCGGCATCAACGAGCCGCCGGAGCAGATCTACGGCAAGACGATGTCGATCCCTGACACGTTGATCGAGAAATACCTCCGTCTCATCTCGGGCCTCGATGGGCAACGGCAGGCCGAGGCCCTGGGGATGAAGCCGCGCGACGCCAAGGCGGCCCTGGCCCACCAGCTCGTCAAGCGCCTGCATGGCGACGAAGCCGCCCGGCGAGCGGAAGAGGACTTCAACCTGAAGTTCCGCAAGCGCGAAATTCCGGAAGAAAGAGAGCCATGGGCCAAAGTGGCCACAGACCTTGTGGGTCTCCTGGTCGACACAGGGATTGCAAACAGCCGCAACGACGCGCGACGATTGCTCGAGCAGGGCGGCGTCAGGGTCAACGGCGAGAAAGTCGGCCTTGACTCTCCTGCGCCAAGAACAGGAGATGTCGTTTCGGCCCGGCGCCGGTACATAGAACTAAAATGATCGAAAGCATGTTCGGAGGTTTGATCTGATGTCAGGCCACTCGAAGTGGGCCGGCATCAAGCACAAGAAGGCGATCGTCGACGCCAAGCGAGGCCAGGCGTTCACCCGCGCCAGCCGCGAGATAACGATCTCGGCGCGTGAGGGCGGGGGAAACCCTGAAGGCAACTTCCGGCTCCGCCTGGCGATGCAGAAGGCGCGCGAGATCAACATGCCGACCGACCGGATCAAGAACGCGATCCAGCGGGGGACGGGGGAGCTTGCGGGCGAGAAGCTCGAAGAAGTCCGTTACGAGGGATACGGCCCCGCCGGTGTGGCGGTCATGGTCGACACGCTCACTGACAACCGGAATCGCACCTCAGCCTCGATCCGGCATCGGTTTGCCAAGGGCGGAGGCAACCTGGCCGAGAGCAACGCGGTGGGGTGGATGTTCGAGCGCAAGGGCGTCATCACCGCCAACGCGGGTAAGAGCGACCCTGAAGAGGTGGGCCTCACGGCCATAGAGGCGGGTGCCGACGACGTGCAGGTCGACGGCAAATCGGTCGAGATCACGGCGCCTCCCAACTCATTCGAGAAGGTGAAGTCCGCGGTCGAGGGGCTCGGCGTGACGGTGGACAACGCCGAGATCACGATGCAGCCCAAGCAGACGGTCGCTGTGGGCGAGGACAAGGCCGCCGCGGTGCTCAGGCTCATGGAGTCACTGGAAGAAGACGACGACGTCCAGCAGGTTTACGCCAACTTCGACATCCCAACCAACGTCCTTGAACGCGTTTCAGCACAGGTGTAGAAGCTGATGGACAGATGCCTGGAAAGCGCGAAGGACTGATCCTCGGCGTCGATCCAGGCCTCGCGGGGACGGGCTTCGCGTTGTTCGCCGAACCGGACCTCGTCCTGGCGTGTGGCACTGTGGTCACCATTCCCGGTCGAGACGGGGCGCGGCTGCTCACCATCACCAATCACCTGCGAGCGCTCATCGCCGAGCATCCGCCTGCGGAGGCGTCCATCGAAGAGCTCTTCATGGGCCGCAACGCGACCAGCGCCGTCGGGGTGGCGCAGGCTCGCGGCGCGATCCTCAACGTGCTCGAGGAATGCGGTGTTCCCGTGTACGAATACAAGCCCAGCCAGGTCAAGGTCATCCTCACCGGCTACGGCAACGCTGACAAGACACAGATCAGCCGCATGCTCGCCGCCCAGGTGAAGATGCCGGAGGGCAGGCTCGACGACCACGCGCGTGACGCGATCGCGATCGCGCTGTGCCACGCTCGCAGCCGGCGTTTTGCGCGGGCGGCCCATACATGATCGCCCACCTCGCCGGTCTCGTGCGTCGTGCAGGTCCTGACTTTGTCGTCGTCGACGTCGGCGGCGTTGGCTACATGGTCACCGTCGCGACGCAGACGCGACAGCAGCTTCCTGCACCTGGCGGCGAGGTCGAGCTGCACATCCACACTCAGGTCCGCGAGGACCAGCTCGCGCTCTACGGATTCGCATCGGTCGAGGAGCTTGACCTCTTCGAGATGCTGATCCAGGTGGATGGGGTCGGACCCAGGGTTGGGCTCAACATCCTCAGCGCGTCCAGCCTGGAGGTGCTCAAGCGCGCCATCATGGGCGAGGATGCAGCGCCGATCAGGCGGGCCAGCGGCGTCGGACCTCGGACTGCGGCCAAGGTGATCATCGAGCTCAAGCCACGGCTCGATGCCGTCGCGGCGCTGGAGGCGGTGCCGCGCGCCGCGAGCCTCGCCGGCGACGGGGCTGTGCCGAAAGCCGTCGAGTCGGCCCTGCGCAACCTGGGCTATTCGTCGCTCGAAGCTCGCACGGGAATCGAGTCGGTGGACTGGGAATCCGCGCCGTCGACGCAGGACGCGCTCGCGACCGCACTCAAAGCGCTGGGCAGGAAATGACCAAGGACAAAGTGCTCGACGCACGGCCCGACGACGACCAGTTCGACCTCACGCTGCGCCCGCGATTGCTGGCCGAGTACGTGGGACAGGAGCAGGTGAAAGAGAACCTGGGCATCCTCCTCGAGGCGGCCAGGCGCCGCAACGAGCCGGTGGAGCATGTGCTCCTGTGCGGGCCGCCAGGCCTTGGCAAGACGACGCTTGCGCACATCATCGCCAACGAGCTCGGCGTCGCGATCAAGGTCAGCTCCGGGCCCGCCATCGACCATCAGGGAGCGCTGGGCTCGATCCTGCTGAACCTAAGCACGCGGGACGTCTTCTTCATCGATGAAATTCACCGGCTGAACACCGTGGTGGAGGAGTCGCTGTACCCGGCGCTCGAGGACTTTCGATTCGACGCGGTCCTGGGCAAGGGCGTCGGCGCCAGCGCGGCCACGCTACCGCTGCCTCATTTCACGTGCGTTGGCGCAACCACGCGGCAGGGCCTCCTGAGCGGACCGCTGCGAGACCGTTTCGGGGCCGTATACCGACTTGACTTCTACACCCAGCCCGAGCTCGAGCACATCGTCGGACGCTCGGCGCGGATCCTCGAGATCGAGATCAAGGCCGACGCCGTCTCGGAGATCGCCCGCCGAGCCCGCGGCACACCCCGCATCGCCAACCGCCTGCTGCGCCGCGTCAGGGACTACGCCCAGGTGCGGAGCGACGGCCGGGCGACCATCGATGTCACCCGGCGCGCGCTTGCGCTGCTCGAGATCGACGAGATCGGCCTGGAGCCGCTCGATCGCCGGCTGCTGGAGACCGTTGTCATCAAGTTCAAAGGCGGCCCGGTCGGCCTCGACACCCTGGCCACGTCGCTGTCCGAGGAGCCGGAGACGATCGAGGACGTCCACGAGCCTTACCTGATCCAGGTCGGCTTCCTGGCTCGCACCGCGCGGGGCCGGGTCGTGACTGAGCTCGGATACCGGCACATCGGGGTCACGCCGCCTCACCCCGAATCTCAGCAAACGCGCTTACTGTAAGTAGCAGTGGCTGATGTCGGGCGGGTGGTCCTGGTTTTCGGCGTGCTCCTGGTGATCATCGGCGGGGCGCTGATGCTGTTCGGGCGCTTCAGCCTCCCAGGCGACTTCACCTTCCGGAGCGGCAACGTGACCGTCTACCTTCCGCTGGCCACGGGCATCATCCTGTCGATCGCGGCCACGGTCGTCCTCAACCTCGTGTTCCGGCAGCGATGACCGGTCCGAAAGTAGACTTGTTCGCCGCCCCATGCAGTTAGTCCTCAGCTGGCCGATCCGCCTGTTCGTCATCGCCGTCCTGGTGTTTTCGCTGTTCGTCGACGGCGCCGGGTACGTCTATCGCGTCGCGAACCACTACCCCTTGACCGGCAACGTGCCGGGGCTGCCGCCCAACTTCGGCGGCTGGCAGCTCTACTTCCACAAGGGACTCGACCTCTCCGGCGGCACGCACATCGACTACCAGCTCACCAACTTCCCAACCGGACAGAGCCGCGGCGACGTCCAGCAGCGGACCATCCAGGTCATCAACAAGCGCGTGAACGCGCTCGGCGTCAGCGAGCCAGAGATCCGGGGCGCGGGCACCAACAACGACCGGATCACGGTCGACCTCGCCGGGGTCAACGCGGCGCAGGCGCAGAAGACCATCGGCGCTGTCTCCAAGCTGGTCTACACGAAGTGGGTTGCGGACAGCAAGGTCACCGGCGGCCCG
>Ga0209648_10000514_pt1 | contig 29766 bp, 28 predicted proteins | sample GraSoi2013_115cm_FD_185830 | JGI IMG/M metagenome (GOLD analysis project Ga0209648, IMG submission 185830) | Grasslands soil microbial communities from the Angelo Coastal Reserve, California, USA - Sample 9_17_2013_115cm (SPAdes) (version 2) | ecosystem: Environmental > Terrestrial > Soil >...
TGTTCCTGATGGGCGGCCAGGTGCTTCGTGCTTTCTCCTTTGCCCTGGTGGTAGGGATTGTGGTAGGAACGTACTCCAGTTTTGGTATCGCTGCTCCGCTCGTCGTCGCCTGGAATCGCTGGCGCGGGCAGGGCGTGACGGCAAGCACCGGACCCGCAGCCGGCAACAAAACCCGCGGTAGCGAAAACGTCTCCGGACGTCTTGCTCCCGCCGGGAGGAGGTAGGACCCATGTTTGAAGAAATGGTGATTTCCAGTCCGAACCCGAAAAAGACCAACAAGCCTTGGACGGTCTTTTTCTCGATGCTTTTTCAGCTCGCCTTTTTGGGGATACTCATCCTCATTCCCCTGATCTACACCGAGGCGCTTCCCAAGACCATGATGGCGACGATGCTCACCGCGCCGCCACCGCCTCCTCCGCCGCCACCGCCTCCTGCGGCTGTTCAGGTGGTCCACGTCAAGCCGCAGGCCCATTTGATGGATGCGGGCAAGCTGATGCAGCCGAAGGTCATCCCCAAGGATATCAAAATTATTAAGGAAGACGCCGAGCCCGACATGTCCGCCGGCATGGCCGGTGGAGTCCCGGGCGGCGTTGCCGGCGGCTCCATGGGTGGTGTGCTCGGTGGCGTCATCGGAGGCATGGGCGGAGCGCCGCCCCCGCCGAAGCCGAAACTGACTGGCCCGCTCCGCGTCGGAGGCAACGTTCAAGCAGCGCGTATCATCAATCGTGTTCAGCCGATGTATCCGCCGCTGGCGCGCCAGACCCGCATCTCCGGCACCGTGCGTTTGCACGCCATCATTGGCAAGGACGGCACGATTCAGCAGTTGGAAGTTATCTCCGGCCACCCGCTGTTGCAGCAGGCCGCGCTGGACGCCGTGCGTCAGTGGCGTTATCAGCCGACGCTGCTCAATACCGAGCCGGTGGAAGTCGACACGACCATTGACGTGATTTTCTCTCTCAACCAGTAGTGCGGGTGGGCGCGCCGGTCGTGGGACAGGCGCGTCACTCCGAGCAGCAGAATTCAGCAAACACTCTCGTTGCCCCCCGGCTCGCGCGGAGGGTCACTTGAAACTTAAGGAGCAAACGAATGGTAGCTACTTTGTACGTTTATTCAGCCTTGATGCTGCAGGAGGCGACCACCAGCTGGGACCTGCGCAGCATGTTGCACTCGATGAGTACTCTCGCGCTCATCGTGGTGTTTATTTTGTTCGTCCTTTCCATCTATTCCTTCGGCGTCATGATTGACCGCGCGCTGATGTACAGCGCGGCCCGCAAGCAGTCGCGTGTCTTCGTTCAGCAGGTTGCCGGCGCCCTCAAGGAAGGCAAGCTCGACGAAGCCATCGCCATCGCCGAACGCAACAAGAAGAGCCACATCGCCAAGGTTGTCGCCACCGGCCTCTCCGAGTTCCAATCCGCCTCACAGCAGGTTTCGGACTCCGACGTCATCGACGCCGCCAAGCGCGGCCTCGAGCGCTCCGTCGCCATCGTCCATGCCGAAATGAAGCGCGGCCTTTCCGCCCTCGCCACCATCGGCTCGACCGCGCCGTTCGTCGGTCTCTTCGGCACCGTCGTCGGCATCTTGAACGCGTTTAAAGGCATCGCTGCCAACAAGGCCACTGGTCTGTCGGCCGTTGCCGGCGGTATCGCTGAAGCACTTGTCACCACCGCCTTCGGTCTCCTCGTGGCCGTCCCCGCCGTCTGGGCTTACAACTACTTCACCAACAAAGTGGAAGCCTTCGACGTCGAGATGGACAACTCCTCCATGGAGCTCATCAACTACTTCATCCTGCGCCGCGGCGCGAAGAAGTAACCGGCCATGGCTTATAAGCCACAAGCCGGTGCCCAGATGGCGGCCCCCAATGTTATTCCCATGGCCGACATCATGCTCGTCCTGCTGATCATCTTCATGGTGGTCACGCCCATGTTGCAGAAGACTCAGTCGGTGGACTTGGCGTCTACGGACAACCCCCGCGATATGAAGGATGCGGATAAGGACGACGCCATCGTCGTCGCCATCACCAGCGACGGCACCATCTACATGGGCAACACCAGGATCCAGAAGGAAGAAATCACTGGACAGGTCAAGGATCGCATCTCCACCCGTCTTGACAAGACCGTTTACGTCAAGAGCGACTCCCGCGCCAAGTATGGCCGCGTCGTCGAGGTGGTCGATGAAATCCGCTCTGCCGGTGTCGATCAGCTGGGTCTGCTCACCCAGAAGAACCAGAATGCAAAGTCAACTCCTCCTCCGCCACCCGCGGATTGAGGACCGTACTTTCTGTTGGCGCCGTTCGTTTGTTTGCTGATTCTTTAAGGCCGCGCCGGATCCCACCCGGCGCGGTTTCAGGGCCTGCGGAGTCGCTCTACCCCGGGCCTATAGGAGACTCGCTATGGGGATGGATGTTGGAGGAGAAAGCGGAGGTTCGCTCTCGAACCCCAATGTGGTGCCGCTGATCGATATTCTGCTCGTGCTGATCATTATTTTCATGGTCATCACTCCGCTCACGCCGAAGGGCCTGGACACGCTCGTTCCTCAGCCCTCGCCGAACCAGCAGCAGAACGTCGAACTTGAGAACAAGACTGTGGTGGTCCAGATTGCCAACAACGGCAAACTCAAGATCAACAATGAAGACACCACTTGGGATCGTCTTGGCCCGCGCATGGAGGAGATCTTCAAGGAGCGCGCCGAGAAAATTGCTTTCGTCAAAGGCGACAACGATGTACTGTTCATGGACGTCGCCCGCGCCATCGATATCATGCGCGGCGCCGGCATTGACAAAATTGGTTTAATCACCGCTAAGCTCGAAGCGGGTCAATAAGTTTTTCGCAGGTCGGTACGCGTGGGGCTTGCCCCACACGTTTGCGATGTGAGAGTCCTCCTCGCGGGGCATTTCAGCCAAACGAGGTGGATTATGGGAATGTCAGTCGGCGGTAAGCGCGGTATCGTCTCGGACATGAACGTCGTTCCGTTGATCGATATCCTGCTGGTACTTCTGGTGATCTTCATGATCATCCCGAGGTACTCCAAGGGTTTGGATGCGCTGGTTCCTCAGCCTTCCACCGAGAAGGTTCTGGGCCCTCCGCCTGATGTGGTCGTAATTCAGGTGCTGGCGGACGGGACGCTGCGGATCAATCAGGAGCCCGTGAGTTGGGAGCGGCTGGGCGGCCGGATTGAGGAAGTTTTCAAGCTCCGCGCGACTCGCGTCGCGTTTATCCGCAGCGATGGGCCGGTCGAATTTGGGGTGGTGGCCAAAGTGATCGATGTTATGCACACCTCTGGAATTGCGTCAGTTGGCCTGCTGACGCCGGATCTGGAAAAGGGCCTCTAACAGCTTTAAAATGCCCCTCGCAGGGCGGACGTGAATATCCGCGCTGGCCCCGGCAATCTTGGGGTCACGCACAGCAGGGATGGATGCTTCGATGACTCATGCATCATCGGTGATAAGTGCCAGTTCAACTCAGCGGGGATCAAGGCCAGGGGTGACCCCGGCTCCGGCTGGGGCGACTCGCTTCGCTCGGCGGGCTTCGGCCTTTGCGGCGCTCCTCATTCTGGCTATAGGCGTCTCCGGCTGCAACAAATTGAAGGCTCGCGACCTCCTCAATAAGGGCGTCGCCGCGTTCAAGAACGCCCAGTACGACACGGCCATCGAGGATTTCAAGCAGGCCAGGGATCTCGATCCCGCGCTGATTGTTGCCCGCCTCTATCTGGCCACCGCTTATGCCACCCAGTATATTCCCGGCGCGCCCTCGGAACAGAACGTGCGCCTCGGTAACCAGGCCGTCAATGAATTCAAGGACGTTCTCTCCATCGATGACAAGAATCTCAGCGCCATCGATGGCATCGGCTCCATCCTCTTCCAGATGGCCGGCACTCCCTACGATCCCAAGAGGTTCGAGGAGTCCAAGTCCTACCATCAGAAGCACATCGACCTGAAGCCCAGTGACCCTGAGCCCTACTACTGGATCGGCGTTATCGATTGGACCCTCGCCTTCCGCGCCAATGGCGAGTTGCGCGCCGCTTACAATCGCGATCACGTCAATAAGCAGGTCAAGGATACCGACCCGTTGCCCGCCGTTCTGCGCGCCGAGTACACTTCAAAGTTCGGCCCGCTCGTTGATGAAGGCGTCGGCGTCCTGCAGAAATCCATTCAGATCAAGCCCGATTACGACGACGCCATGGCCTATTTGAACCTCCTCTATCGCCGCAAGGCCGATATGGTGGAGTCCGCCGATGAGCGCGCCGCCCTCCTCAAGCAAGCCGACGATCTCGTCGACAAGGTCAAGGAGATCAAGCAAAAGCGCTCCGAACAGCCCCAGCAGCCGTCTTGACCTGGGCGCGCGTTTCACCCTTAATAAATCGATTTATCTTCAGGGCGTCCCCCGCGGACGCCCTTTGTTTTGGTGAACTCTCATCCTTTTACAGGACCACGACGTGGCGCGTAGGCATGGATGCCGCCCACGCAAGGACCTCAGAAAGCAGAAATTGGAAAAGAGAGAAGCGGCAGGCATCAATACTTTTTTGCGTCATTTGGCCCGCCTCGAGCATCGAAACTATAGAGGTGAGGTCCGAACCCCAAAAATTGTCGGCCGTCCGGGGCGGCAAACCGGAGGGCCAAGAATATAGGGAGGCCATATGCCCGAACTGCGCCAGTTCCCTACCTTTCCCAGTCAACCATTCCGGCTCGACGTCCCTCTTCACGAACTTCTGCAACAACCGCAGCACTCGCCGTCGTCGAGCCTGCCAGCGTTGACGGAAGCCAAGACCCTGCCATCAGCGGAGTTCCCCCAATATCCAGAGTTGTTTCACGATCTCGATGAGCAGGATATCGCCGCTCACGACGCCGTCGTTCGCACGGGCAAGCGTCATTGGCCCGCGAGTCGCATTCTGACGGCCATGCGTGGATGGATGTTCCCGTATTTCAAGTCGCGGCTTTCACCCGGTGATTTCCAGCCGATCATCGCTTACCTTTTCACGGAGTGGAAATGCAATCTGGATTGTCATTACTGCTGGTCTTATGACAATCGCGTGAAAGGCATGGCCGAAGACACGGCCCGGCGCGCGATTGACTGGTTGCACTCAACGCCTTGCCGCGTGCTTGCCCCTACCGGCGGCGAGCCGCTCCTGCGTCCCGATTTTGTCCACAAAGTCGTGTACTACGCAGCGAAGAATGATTTTTGGGTCTACCTGGCGACCAACGCACGCCTTCTGCGGCCGGAAGTAACGGACCGCTTGGCTGACGCCGGAATCGCCACCATCAATTTCGCGGTGGATACCATCAAGGAAAAGCCCGGCTTGCCCAAAGCCTTGGAGCACGTCCGCCCGTATTTCGACTATCTCGTCAAACGCCAATACCGTTACGGCTATACCGTGTTTTTTAACACCAACATCTGCCGCACCAACATCGAGGACGTCAAGGAACTCGCCAAGATCGCCCACGACAACGGCATCTCGCTTACCTTCCACATCAACGAAGCCCCGATGATGGAGCAAGGTCACTTCAAGCATCTGCATGAGAACGACACTTACATCCGCCCCGAGGACTTCCCAGTCGTTGATGACCTCCTCGACTGGCTGATCGACAAGCAGCGCCAGGGCTGGAAGATGGTCGATTCCATTCCCCGGCTCCAGAACATGAAAGGTTTCATGCGCGGTGCCGGCGAACACTGGGGCTGCCGTGCCGGCCAGAACTGGTTGATCGTCCGCACCGATGGATCCCTTGCGCCCTGCTTCCCCATGTACAACGCGAAATATAATTGGGGCACGGTTGAAAATCAGAAGTTCGACCTCCAACAGCTGGCCGAAATGAAGCAAGGCTGTGAGCCGCACTGTTTTTCAACGCTCGGCTACAACGTGGCCTACTGTTACAGCGCTGCTCGTGTCATGAAGTGGCTCTGGAAACAGGCGATGAACGGATTCCAGGGCGTGACGGGAAGTTTTGAATAATTTTTCTGCAGGAACTCGGCGCTGGAGAGATAAGACGGCATGAGAGCATGTACGCATCGCCGCAGCAAGCTGGCGTAGCGTCGCCGCCCTCTTCGAAAAGTGCTGGCGACGCCGTGTGGCGGTCGCCGGCATCGTCTCTGCCTGCGCTTTGTGAGGAAATATTTGACTCAATCACGGGGATTCGCGATGGCTATCCGCCGCATTGCCGCACACCTCCACCTCTCCACGCCTGGCGCCCTGTTGGCGTTGCTAATCGTGTTGAGCCTTTCGCCGGCCTCGGCCCACGGCCACTCCATGCATGCAGACCACGCCGGACACGAGGCTATGTCTATGGCCATGGACGAACAAACGCCCATGGACGCTTCCCAACAGGCCAGGCTCCTGGCCAACAAGAAAGAAAGTGAATTCAACCACCATTTGGCCGGATTCTTCCTCATTCTCGCCGGCGTTTTCCTCCTCGCTCAAGGCTCGCTGGCCAAACGCCCGTCTTTCCTGCGCTTCGCGTGGCCTTCTTGTTTTCTGCTTTCCGGGCTTTTCCTGCTCGTCTTCAGTGACACGGAGCTGTGGCCCTTCGGTCCCCAGAGTTGGTGGTACGGTCTCACCCGCAATCACGAGGATTTGCAGCACAAGGCGTTCGCCGTGATTCTCCTTGCTCTGGGCATCCTTGAGCTTCAACGCGCCCGCGGCGTTCTGAAATCGGCCTGGGCCGCATGGGTGTTCCCGGTGCTTGCCTTCTGTGGTTCCGCGATGCTTCTTTTTCACCGGCACCGCAGTGGGATGCATGGCCCCCAGCATATGACCGTCATGGCCCGCATCCAGACGCAGCACTTGAGTTTCGCTGCCAACGGCTTCGCGATCGGCGTCGTCAAAGGGTTGTCGGAGTTGCCCACTCGCTGGCAGGTGATGTTCGCAAGGCTGTGGTCCCTTCTGATAATCGTACTCGGCGTCCTTCTCATGCTCTACACGGAGTGACAGACTTACGATAGCCGGTTCGCAGCCTTCCACGTATTCCTGTAGTGGATTTGTCCACCCATACTTTCGGGGGCAGCATCGAGCTGCGGCCTGATCAGCTAGACTTGGCAAAGATTGGTCGGTTTGTGAACCTGATACGCCCCACGTAGATGGTAAACATGAAGAGATGGCACGGCAAAGGGCCACATGGACTCCTTAAAAGGAGATATCCGGGATACACAACAACGTTGGTGATGCAGAAGCTGCTTCGCGTCTCTACACGATTGTGCCCTACCCAAGAACCGCGTGTACCGTTGGGAGCACCAAGGAGCGAAATACCTCGTCGATTTGCGACGGCGTCAACCGGCTGCGGCGGTCCATCCACCAGATCAACACTGCAAAGAAAGCCGAAGTAAGGTAGTGAACAAACAAATCAACGGGAACGTCTGAATTCGCTGTCTTCAGCTTCGCAATTTCGGCCTTACATTCTCGTCGTATCAACTCCTCCAGGACATCCTGTAATTGCTGCCGAACAATCGGCCATGCCCCTGTATTCAAGAGAGCGAAGTAGACGTTGCGGTATCCATAGGCATGGTCGAACATGGCACGGCTGAACGCGATCACGTTCTCGTGACGTTTTGCGGATTTTCTTTGGTTCTCCAGCGCTGCGTGGAGCGTTCTACGAAGTTCCTGAGTGCCTGAAATGAGCAGTTCATCCATGCTTTGAAAATGCGTATAAAAGGTTGAGCGGCCAACGTCCGCTCGATCGAGAACTTCCTGGACAGTGATCGAGTCGTAGTGCTTCTCCAAGGCCAGAGAAATCAGTGCTTTGTGGAGCGATTCCCGCGTGCGCCGAACGCGCCGGTCTGGTTTGTCCATTCTCTTTTTCCCATCGATTCCGCACAAAAGTGAACAAATTGTCCCGAACGGGACAAAAATGCTTGGCCTGTTCTTGCCATCGAGCCGCCTCCATCTTACCGTTGTAACCGAACAACTGTCCATTAACGGATGGATATGCACATAGGATTTTTAGGACGGCTCAAGGAGACTCGATATGAAAAACTATGGCAAGCCCACCATGCGACTCATCGCCGCGTGGTTCATCTTTGCCTTGTCCGCTTCGGCCCTGCATCTGTTCAGAAATGATTCGAATCGCGTCGGACTTGCGGTCGGGTTGGCTGCGCTTACGCCGATTGTCGTCTTCTCGCTGTGGTTTGCCGCCTCGGAGAAATTTCGGCAGTTCGCTTTGTCTTTGAACCCGCGCACTCTGACATTTGTGCAGTCCTGGAGAATTCTCGGATTCGTCTTCGTCCTATTGCAAGCTTATAGGGTCCTCCCGTCAATATTTGCGTTGCCCGCTGGATATGGCGACATGGCCATCGGGGCGACAGCTTCCCTCGTAGCATGGAAGCTGGCCAATCCGAGTCATCGCAATAGTTTCATTCTCTGGCAAGTGCTTGGAATTGCGGACCTGGTGATGGCCGTGAGCCTCGCCACGACTGCCCGCTTGCTTAGCCCGCATTACTCTTCGATGGTCGCCATGACCGTGCTGCCATTAAGCCTGGTTCCAACTTTTATTGTGCCGTTGCTTCTTATCTTTCATGTGATTTGCATCGCTCAAGCAAGGGCTTGGAAAGCCACTTCCGGCGACACCCGTCAAACTGCACGGCCTGTTCGGAACTTAGTGACAGACGGGTTTTAATCTCAACGAAGGGCGTCATGAAACAGAATCAGAATTCAAGATGAATGCCGGCGCGCTGCTGACAATCGTTAGTGCGGCGGCTTAACGGAGGATATATGAAAGATTCGGCCATGATGACGAACTCGCGAAGAACCTACCTTCCGGCGGCGGGACGGGACAGGTTCCTGCCCCTCTACGATCTAATGACGAAGCTGATGGGTGCCGATCAGGCGCGTAGAGGACTGCTCGATCAAGCGCAAATTCGACCTGGCCACCGGATTCTCGACATCGGATGCGGAACTGGCAGCTTGCTCATTCAACTAAAACGCCTCTATCCGGGGACCGATGTCGTTGGACTCGATCCCGACGCGAAAGCACTCGCTCGAGCGCGCCGTAAGGCGGCACGCGCAACGGTCTCGATCCAGCTCGATCGGGGGTTTGGCGATGAGCTTCCGTATCCCGACGGGTCCTTCGACCGGGTGTTGTCCTCACTCATGTTCCACCACGTGCCAACGGACGAGAAGGGGAAGACCGTGCGCGCGATTCGGCGCGTCCTCAAAACTGGTGGCGAGTTTCACATGCTTGATTTCGAAGGGCCAGAGAAGGGCGCACATGGCATCTTGAGCCGCTTACTTCACTCCAGTCAGCGCTTGAAAGACAATTCCGAGAGCCGAGTTCTCCACTTCATGACGGAAGGCGGTTTTGCGGAACCAAAGAAAGTCGGGCATCGGGAGATGTTCTTCGGACACATCGCCTACTACCGGGCGATCGCCTAGATAACAAGAGTCTGAACGAAGACTGGATTCATACTCAGGGATTTTGAGGATCACAATGGAACACGATCATGATCGCACTGTTCACGGCAGGGCTCTTGGCATTCTCAAAGGGAAGAGACACATTCTGTTTGTTGCTGTCGTGTCGATGATAATCGCGCTAGTTATTCTGCATGTCGTGTTCGCCAATTCAATATACAAGGCCGGTGGATTCTCACTTAAGAACCCGCTTTCCTACGTGATGATTGGAGGCTTTCTTTTCCTTGTCGCGTTCAAGCTCAAGTATTTGTGGCGATTCAAAAACAGCATAGGAAAACGCTTCCAGAAATAATCAGTTGTTTTGATCGTCGCGCTCAAAAACCAAATCCAGGTCTTTTCTTGAGCGTGCGCGAAGTCCGATACTCACGCGGTGGGTCGGACACCCTTAACACGCTGAGACGCTCCTGGGTGCCGCATCCCTTTGAGGTTTGGTTTATCAAAGGCTGCGGGTTGTGAATCTTCCTCCATGTTTTTGCCCTACACTCATTTCTCAAGTTTCTCCGTCTTCGGATGAACGGAACTCTTCATAGCGTGCCGCAGTAGCATGTTGGTCTTGGTCTGGTATCCGCGGCCGTAGCTCTTTAACCAGGCGATGATGTCGGTGTCCAGACGAATGGTCACGGGTTTCTTCCCTGGCCGGTAGAACTTGCCGATTTCGGCTTTGGACCAGTCGAGGACTTCCGGCATATCCGTCAGATCGATATCGGCGTCTTTTTTTGCTGCGATATCGGCGATTTGTTTTTTCTGTTTTTTATTTAGCTTCTTCATAAATTGCCCTTTCTCGCCGAGTTGCCGCGCGAGCCGAGATTATGCGAATGACGTCTTGGGCGCGTACCGTGAACACTACGAAGGCGATGGTTCCGATATCGATGGCGGCGAGCATAATAAAGCGGCTTTCCTGATCGCTGTGCAACTCGTCCCGCATGGTCAGCGCGAATGGGTCGTCAAAAGCAAGCGAGGCGGTATGGAAATCAATGCCGTGTTTAGCGAGATTCGCTTGGCTTTTTATCTCGTCCCACTCGAAAGCCATGGCCCACTATGACAGACGTAAATACAACTGTCAATACAATATTGCGAGCACCCAGTTGAGGGTGCGCTTTTGACTTTTCCTCCGTTCCCCCCTCTGATAGCCTGTTTTCCCAAATTTGCGCTTTCCCGCCCCCAATCCCCATCCCTGGACTCCGGCAACTAAACGTTCAAACGTTCTAACCTGCAAGTGTTTCAACGTCTTACGTCCCCATTCCTATGATACCCAAAGAATCAGTTGACGCTAGCTTTAGTTTCGTGCTACCATTCCGTGTGGTTGTCGCCACCCATTCTCGCCGATCTCCCCGCTCTGAAAACGTTCAGACCTGCCAACATTCAAGCGTTCAAACGAGTTTCACCCCTAACTCCTTTCCTTGCCACACTTCCGAAAAATCGCCTGCTAACTCCAATCATTGCCACACTTCCAAAATCGCCAAAAATAACCCCTGTAGTTGCCACACTTCCGAGACCCCCCGGGGTTGCATTTTGTCAAATCAGACCTCGCACGACCGGCTCCGTCCCGTTTCCTTGCTCCCGTCACGTGACGAAAAACCCGTCACCGCAACTCTTTTAGAATCTGCACTTACAAACTGTGACGCCCGTAAATCCTTTAGAATGTGCTTTTACGCAAACTGCCGGGTGTCACCCGCCCTTTGCTCTCTCTTTTCGCTCCTTTCACCAAGAACGTCTCACAACTCATTTCCTTTCAATGGAATCCGCACTCTTTCTAAAGACACCCGGGTGTATGGCCTTCCATTCCTCCTCCGTGAGCTCTGTGCTCTCTGCGACCTCTGTGTTAGTTCCGATGCTGTCTTTGGACTTTCAACTTTCAAGTATCGACTGTCGACCTCCAGAACGGACACCAGTGACCAGTCACGTACCATCCCCTTCTCCCTGGAGGCATCGTTTCAGGCGTAAACTAAACCATGCCGTCGCCGGACAAAATCCCGCTTAGCTTCGACCGCGATCGCGCGGTTCGCCAGCTCGATGTCCGCTTCGAGGAATTGCTCGAAAAGCTCCGCAAGAACCGCCCCTCCGAAGATCCCTGGATGGTCCGCCGCGCCTACGAAATTGCCTCCGAGCGTCACCACGACCAGCTCCGCAGCTCCGGCGATCCGTACTTGTCGCATCTTCTCGAAGTCGCCCACATCCTCGCCGACATGCGCCTCGATGCCACCACGCTGACCGCTGCTCTCCTTCACGACGCCATCGAAGACACGGAATATCCCGTCTCCCGCATCGAAGAGCGCTTCGGCGCCGAAGTCGCCCATCTCGTCGAGGGCGTAACTAAAATCGGCCGCCTCAACATCATGGCGCCCGAGACCCGCCAGGCGGAAACCGTCCGCAAAATGCTTCTGGCCATGGTGCACGACGTCCGCGTCGTGCTCGTCAAGCTGGCCGACCGGCTCCACAACATGCGCACGCTCGAATATCTCGATGCCACCAAGCAGCACAAGATCGCGCGCGAGACCCTGGACATTTACGCGCCCATCGCTCACCGCCTCGGAATGGGGCTCGTTCGCGGCGAACTCGAGGATCTGGCGTTTCGCTACCTCGAGCCGGAATCGTTCTTCGCATTGCAAAAAGTAATCAGCGAAAAGGCGCCCTCTCACAAGAAATTTCTCGAGGAAGTCCAGGCCACCATCCAGTCCAAGCTCGTCGAGGCCGGCATTCCCGCCGAACTTGAATCCCGCGTAAAAGGTTTGTTTTCGGTGCACCGTAAAATCGTGCGCCAGGAGACCGGTCTCGAACAGGTCTACGATCTCCTCGCCGTGCGCGTCATTACCGATTCGGAGCGCAACTGTTACGCGGCGCTCGGCGTGGTCCACCACATCTGGCGCCCCGTCCCCGGACGCTTCAAGGATTACATCGCCATTGCCCGGCCGAATCTTTATCAGTCGCTGCATACCACCGTGTTGCACGGTGGCCAGCCCTTCGAGGTGCAAATCCGCACGCAGGAAATGCACCGCACCGCGGAGGAAGGCGTTGCCGCGCACTGGAAATACAAATCGGGAAAACCGGGATCGGAAGATGACGACCAGCGCATCACCTGGATGCGTCAGCTCATCGAGTGGTCGCAGGAGCTTCAGGAACCCGGTGAATTTCTCTCCACTCTGAAAGTGGATCTCGCCCCGGTCGAAGTCTACGCTTTCACGCCGAAAGGCCGGGTGCTGGAACTTCCGCGCGGCGCCACTCCCGTTGATTTTGCTTACATGGTCCACACCGAAGTGGGGCACCAGTGCGTCGGCGCAAAAGTGAACGGCCAGATAGTGTCACTGCGCCATGAAATCACCAGCGGCGATGTCGTTGAGATTCTCACCCAAAAGGGCCACCACCCCAGCCGCGACTGGCTCAGCTTTGTTAAGTCGTCCTCGGCGAAAAGCAAAATCCGCCACTGGATCAACGAGCAGGAACGCGAAGAAGCCACGGAAATGGGCAAGCGGCTGCTCGAAAACGAAGCGCGTCACTTCGGCCGCAGCCTCAAGAAAATTCCCGAAGCCGACATCCTCAAACTCGTTTCCGATTACGGCCTTTCCAAAGTTGAGGATCTCTACGCCGCCGTCGGTTTCGGAAAATATTCCGCCCGCCAGGTCCTTGCGCGCGTTCTCGGAGAACCGGAAAAATCCGCCGAGACCGCGGCCATCGACGCCAAGCCCACTCTCGTCAAAACCGTAAAACGCATGCTGGGCTTCGGCGAGGCGCCCCTGGTCGTCAAGGGCCACGACGACTTGCTCGTTTACCGCGCCAAATGTTGCAATCCCATTCCTGGCGACGAAATTGTCGGCTACATCACCCGCGGTCGCGGTGTCGCCGTGCACACCCGAACTTGTCCCAACGTCCAGAATCTCATGTACCAGACCGAACGTCGCATCGCCGTCGAGTGGGGCGGCGGCTCCGAAGCCAAATTTCCCGTCCAGCTCACCATCCGCGCGCGCGACCGTGCCGGCCTTCTTGCCGAGATCACCGCCGTCATCAGCGGCGCCGGTTCCAACATTCACAACCTCGAAAGCCGTCCCGATCGCACCAACGCGCGAATTGACGCCAACCTCGAAATTGCCGATAAGCGCCAGCTCGAAACCATTCTCGTCAATATCCGCAAAATTTCCGGAGTTTTAGGCGTCGAACGCGTCTACCAGCCCGGCCAATGAAATGACCCCTGCGCGCAATTCGCACTGCACCAAATTTACCGCGGCTGCAAATTTCGTTCTCCCGTCGGCCATTCGCCCAGTTTTGGCAACCTGCCCTTTCGCCGGGTATCTTGCACAACACACCTTCGAGTCTTCCCCATTGCCCTCGATACAATGGAGTCATGCGGTACAAACTTATTCTCCTCGGTGTGTGCGCCCTCTTCCGGATGAGTGGTTGCAACCAGCATCCGCTCACGGATTATCGTCCCCTCGACCAGGTGGGGATGTGGTCCAGCAACGTCGAGCAACTCAAAAAGTTGAACACCTCGGATACGGAAGTCGCGCAACTCGTAAAGTTGAAGCAAGCCGGGATCGGTGACGATGCTTGCGTGACTCTGGTTACCGAGGCACACAAGCGCCAGCACCCGTTCACGAGCGCCGATTCCGCGGTCAACCTCGCGCACGCGGGTTACACCGAGCCGGTGATTCTGGAAATTGCGAAAACGGATCGGCTGGATATCATCAGCGGCGATGCGGTCATGCTGCGGCTGGTGGGGCTTTCGGATTCCGCCGTCGATTTGATTTTACACAGAAGATTGAAGGGGCGGCCCACCATGAGCAGCGCGGAAATCGGCCGCTTGAAAAATACCGGGCTTAGCGAAAAACAAATTCTCGAGCGCATCAACCAGGGAATGACCGACGCGCAGGCCGACAGGGAAGCGGCGCTGCGCGAGGCCACGCGCAATCATGCCAACACGGGTTTCGTTCGAACGCGCGGCCACAGGTCACGCTGATTCTTCCGTTCGAGACGTTTGAACGCGCGGGCGCAGATCCCGCTGATACTTCCATTCGAAACGTTCGAACGGGGCCGGCGCTCGCGGTAACGAATTCGCGCATACCGCTCGCCGAACGTTCACATGCCCACGACTTGAATGACCGGGCCGTGCGCAGATCGTGTCACGCGGCTCTTTTGCTATGAAGTTTTCCCCGATACAATCAAAGCGTTTTGCGCATTCGAATTCATGAGCGTTCGCTTTTGGTGATGGCGCTGGGAGTGGCCGCGCTAGCGACGGGGTGCGTAGCGGCGCTCGGGCCGGGCTACACCATCGAGAGCCAGCAGGTCCGCGTGCGATTCGTTCCGGAGCCCGAGCGGCGCATTCGAATTGACGCGCAATACGTGCTGAAGAATACCGGCAACCGGCCGCTCAGCGAACTCGAGTTGCGCCTCCCGGGGCGGCGGCGTTTTCATTTTGATGAGCCTCGCGCCGCGTGGGATGCAACGGCACTCACTCCCGGAATCTCTGCCGAGAATCCGCGAAACGCGCTGATTGCTCTTCCCCGGCCGTGGACTGTGTCGGCGCGCCACACTTTGCATCTCTCGGTGGAGTACTTGCCGGCGACCGCTGGCGAAACTGCTTTGAGTTTTTCCGGCGATGCATTTTTTCTGCCGGCGCAGGGATGGAGTCCCGAATTGCTGCCGGCGCGAGGCCTCTTCGCTACGGGCGGCGTGCCGCCGAAAAAATGGGAATTGAGCGCGAGGGTGCCGGAAGGATTTCTAGTTCATACCAGCGGCCAGCAAACGAAAACTTCGCGCGGGAACGGAGAGATGATCGTCTTCGCTTCGCAGAGTGCGAGCGACCATTATCCCTTCGTGATTGCGGGGCGCTACACCTCCGCGCAAATCGGCGGGAGCAAAGAAAAGATTATTTTGTGGATGCGCAAAGCGCAGAAGGCCGCGGGCCTGCGCGGCGCGAACGATGCGCTGGTCCGAACAATGGAAGCGTACGATTCTACTTTTGGAGTCCGCCGCAGGGATTCTTCCACAACGTATATCGTGGAATGCCCGGCGGCGGCTGGATGTTTCACGAATTTCAATCCTTCGACGGCGAAGCTGTTGGGTGACGACGAGAAGGAGCCTGCGTCGGCCGAAACGGTTTCCTTGGACACCGTAGTGGTGGATCTCAGCGGGGGCACGCAGAAACTCGCGGTTGCCGCGGCTCCTTCACTCGCCACGAGCTGGCTCGGATACGGTCAAAACCCAGGCTTCTACGAGCAGGAGCCTCCGCTCTACGCGCTTCCGGCCTTCGCAGCGTCGATTGGACGCGAGGCCGTGGGAGGCGCGGACTCGCGCGCGGAAACGATTCGCCGGGTGCTGCAATTGATCCCGGAGAAAGCTGCAGCCCGCGAGCCGGAAGATCCAAACGTAGTGCGGGCAAAGAGTTTTCTATTTTTCTATGCGTTGCAGGATCGCTATGGGCGCGATGTGTTTCGAAAGGCGATCAGCCACATGTTGTATGCACGCAGGGAACGCAACTTCGAACTCAGCGATCTGATTGCCGCTTTCGAACAGGAAACGCATCAGAATGCCGCGGAATTCGTGCGAATATGGATGAAGCGCCCGGGAGTTCCGGAAGAGTTTCGCGCACGGTACACGGGAACTGCCGCGGTGACAGCCCAATCTGAAAAGGAGACTACACGATGAGAGACGTCATTCTGACCGACCGGGGACCGAAACCCATCGGACCGTATTCGCAGGCGATTCGAGCGAATGGATTTCTGTACCTTTCTGGGCAGGTGGCGCTGGATCCGAAAACGGGCGAGATGACCGGGGTGGACATTTGCCAGCAGACGGAGCGGGTGCTCGAAAACGTGAAGGGAATTCTGGAAGCGGCGGGATCGAATCTCCATCACGTCGTAAAGACAACGGTATTTCTGAAGGACATGAACGAGTTTGCGGCCATGAATGAAGTGTACGGCAAGTTTTTTACGTTGGCGCCGCCGGCGCGCTCGACCGTGCAAGTGTCGCGTCTTCCGAAGGACGCGCTGGTGGAGATTGAAGTGATCGCCGGATTGTAGGCGACGGGCGAAGAAAATAAGGTTGATGGATCATAGCGTTTGGCGCGGTAGTAAAAGAGGCCGGTTTCGGAGTCCGATTCACGGGCGGCGAACGGCTGTGAAAGCGCCGCCCGCCAAACCCGGAAGTGATCCGTCCTAGAACGTATATCGCAGGCCGACATACATGTTTCGTGCGCCACCGTTGGTGCTTTCCTGGTGGGCAAATCCTGGATTAGTGATGCGCGCTTCGGGAATGCCGAAGTTCCGCGTATTCGTCATGTCGAACATGTCGAGCCGGAGCTGGAAGCTCTGGTGTTCGGTGATGCGCATGGACTTCGAGACGCTAACGTCGGCGAGCTTCAGGCGGTCGCTCCGGAGGATGTTGCGGCCGACGGTGCCGAAGCGATCGCCCGGGGCGCAGGTTGCGGTTGTGCCGATTTGCTTGCACGGCGCCAATCGTGTAAACAGAGCTGAGCCCCCGTTGGCAAGAATATCCGCGGACGACATTCCGAAGACGTTGAGTGTGGTGTTGAGGTTGGGGCGGATCGCGCTCCCCACCAAGCCATCAATCCCGCCCAAGGCGTTGGTTGGGTCGGCGGCGTTCAGAGGGGACCAAGGCGAACCGCTTTGGAAGGTCAGGAACCCCGCAATCTGCCAGCCTCCGAGGATGTGTCCGGCGAGACCCGGCTGACCCCGGAAGAACGGCAGCTCGTACACCCAATTGACAGAGACGCGCTGGGGGCGGTCGTAGGTGGACCGGGCGCGGTCCGAGCGCAGGTCAAATGAGTTTTGCGCAATCGCCACTTCGCCGCGTGCAGAGGGATTGAATGTGTCGGATGAGCCGTCGATAAACGCGCTCCAGGTGTAGTGGGCGCCCGCCGTAAAACCATTGCTGAATCGGCGGTCGTAGCTGACTTGGAGCGAATGATAAATCGAGGATCCGGCATTGGCGCGCAACCTGATTACCCCACGCGTGGGATCCACGCGCGGGCATCCCAGGACGGATTTCAACTTCCCATTCGCATCGAGCGTGATAGGAACCGCGGAGCAAAGCGTGCGGGGATTGCCGTCCAACGTCTGAAAGAGTCCCGTGCCCTTGGTGCCGACGTAGCCGACGCGGAGAACGTTATTTGACTTGATCTGCCGCTGGACCTCGAGAGAAAACTGCTCCGCATCCGGGCTGCGGAAATCCCCGGCGAGCACAGTACGCGTGAGCAGGGCAACCGCAGCCGGGTTCGAGAGGTTCGGCGCGGTCTGAGGCAGCTGGGTGAAGGCGCTCTGCAGAGGACCGCGGCTGCTCGCTGCCACGAATGGGAACGAGCTGGCCACGTTGAGTGCGAGGTTGATGAACGCGTAGTCGTTGGTCCGGGCGTACCCGCCGCGCACCACTAGATTATCGCCGCCGCCCACCCAGCCCAGCACACCGTGGTTAGTGAAGTGGGGATTCCAGTTGAAGCCTACGCGTGGCTGCCAGTCGTCCGTATCACGACCGGGACGCGGGCTGAGCAGAAAGCCCGAGCCACCGCCGTTGGCCTGCGCGATTCTGTCGTTGAGTGGATAGAGACTAGCCAATGCGTTTCCGGGAGTTTCGTAGCGCAAGCCATAGGTCAATGAGAACCTATGTGTGATCGCCCAGGTGTCCTGAGCGAAGACATAGTAGTCATACCATTTATAGTAATTGATTACGGCTCCGCCAGGCAGTGGCTGATTGATGTCCGCCACGGCGGCGTTATCGTCAATGAAGCTCTGAATTGAGACTGTGCCGGCGGGCAACGCGTTTGCCCCAGTCGGCTGAACGGTCGGATAGTTCAGCCGCCCGCGAATCGTGGGCACAAAGAAGCTCTTAACATCGATGCGGCGAAAGTCGATGCCGAACTTCATTGCGTGCGAGCCTTTATTCCAAGAAAACGTGTCTTGCAGTTGGTACGTGTTGTTGAAGCGGAATTGTGGCTGGTTGACGGCAAGTCCGAGGGCGGTCCGCGATGTATCGGAGTTAAAGCCGGTCATGCCCATTTCCGGGATTTCGATGGAAGGGATGGTAAGCGAGGCCAGGTCTGTGGGCGTGGTATTTGAGGCCAACCGCTGCCAGGAAGCACGCAGATCGTTGAGAGTTGTCGGTGTGAATGAGCTTGTCAGGAATGCGGTAAGGGCTTGGGTGCGCGAAAGGTTGTTTGTGGCGAGTCCCGGCGGTGTGGCTTGGCCGATGCCAGTTTGGACCGAATCACTGTAGAGGTAGCGGCCGCCGAGGCTATGCATGGCGTTAAACCGGTGGTCGAGGCGGCCGGAACCCTGCCAATTGTTAAAGGGTGAAGAAATCGCGCCCGTGATTGAGCCGGTCGGGACGTTCACCCGTGTGCCGCCACTGCAATTGGGAAGTGACCCACCACCGTTGCAGAACGAAGCAAAGGTAGGATTCCCGGACTTACTCTCCTTCCCTTGCGTGAGGGCACCGGGCACGAACTTCAGAAGTGCCGCGACCTGCGGCCGGGCCCCAACGCTGGATTGCAGGAGCGCGTCGCCCGGCGTCGTGGGCACGCCAGAAATCGTTGTGCCCGAACCGAGCTTACGAATCGTCCAGCGCTGGAGCGAACCAAAGAAGAACGTCTTGTCCTTGATGATCGGCCCGCCCCCGGTGCCTCCGAACTGATGCTCGTTGTAGAAGGGCGTGTCGACAAAGCCAGCCGCCTTGTCGAGGTTGGTGCGCGCATTCATGGCGTTGCTGCTGTAATACCAAAAAGCCGAGCCGTGGAAGTTGTTGGTGCCGCTCTTGGTCACCACATTGACCACAGAACCCGCGGCGCGACCGTATTCCGGCGCAAACTGGTTGGTGATCAAGTGGAATTCCTGAATGATGTCCGTATTGTTGATGACTTGTTGTCGGCCCGTAACGCTGGGGTCGTTCGAGTCTTGGCCGTCAATGACAAAATTGTTTCCGCGCGGCCGAGTCCCATTTACTGAGAAGTTGGTGCCCGACGCAAAGTTCGAGTTGCCGCTATTTAGCTGGCTGACACCTGGCGCCGAAAGAGCGAAGGCAAAAGCGTCACGGAAACCACCACCGCCCGGCGGAGGATTTGTGGGCAGGTCGGTCAGGCGCTTGGTATCGAAACGTACGCCCACCTCCGGGCTGGTCGTGTTAAGCAGCGGGGCGTCTGCAGTCACCGTAATGGTTTCCGATAGCGACGAGAGTTTCAGGCTGACGTTGACCACGGCCACCTGGTTCAGCAGCAGAACGATTGGGCCCTGCTGGTACTTGCCGAAGCCCTGCTTTTCAACCGTAATCTCATAAGGTCCGACCGGGAGCCCAAGGAAGTAAAACCGACCGTCGGCCTCGGTCGTGACACTGCGGGTCGCGTTCGTGTCTAGGTCGTGAACGGTGGCCACTGCACCGGGTACTGGAGCCGTACCGTCGCTAACGACGCCAGAGATGGTCCCGGTGGTAGCTTGGCCAAGCAAGGCAGGTTGCAGGACGAATCCAAAGGAGCAAGTCAGGCACAAGAAGACAAACCACTTCATATATTTTATGTGAAGATACATTTTTCACCCTCCCACACACTGGGAGAGCAGGCAGTCACCGTTCAGCGAATCAAACGGCTGACAAGAGAGGCACACAGCGGTAAAACATGCAAGGAAAGATTCCGTCAAACAGCCTTCTGCCAACACACCTGCCACCCACTGTGTGCGCATTGTCTATCTGTCTTATGCCGATGTCAAGGTAAGCTCGCGGTCGTGGTCGAATCCCCGGCCCGCTCGCGTTAGGCAGGGCGCTGTGACGTTAGTTTCAGAAAAACTGGTGCCCGGGGTAGCAGCCGAACCCTTCGGGGCGATTGATACTGCATAACTAATTGATTCGAAGAAACAGCAAAGACTTGCGCACCCCTCGAAAACCAACCCCAAAGTGCGAAGCATTCTCGTTAAGCTGAATTAGTTAAAATCGCGTCCACGCTCGCGCATGGCGGCAAGAAAAGAAATCGAACGACGGAGCCATCCGCGAGCTGTGGGACGAAAAGTTGGCCGGAGGGAGGTGGCCGGTTGAGGAACAAAGCCGCGCCTGGGTTCTCAGCAGATGACGTGAAGAGCGATTGAGTCTTAGTACGAGCGCAGTAACGTAAGCATTCAGGACTAAGCGATCCCGGTCTCTAGCAGTGAATTGCAGCCCGCGGACTAAGAATCCAAAAAAAGTTTGCATCCGAGCAGTCAGATTATGAGTCAAAACCATGTGGGGCCAGTGCGGCCGGTTATGCGCGAGACAAGCCGCTACAAGCGCAAAACGTAACACGGCGGGAATTTGCGGAAGTGAGAACGCGTTTCGCTTACCTGGAAGGCCGATTCACCGATGATGCGACGGGACAGAAATTCGTTAACGACGGCAGGCGCTTCCGGCATTCGGCGTGGTCAACGACGCAGAAAGTGAGGGGCAAAAAGTAAGGAGCAAAATGGCAGCGGGATCACGAATTCGATTTAGGGGATTCACTTGGGGCGTGGCGATCCTAGGCGTCGCATTTTTGGGCATTCAATTCATTCGGCCTGAGTTGAAAAATACGCCCGCTACGGCGGACCTGCAGGCGCCCCCGCAAGTGAAGCAGATACTCAAAACGTCTTGCTACAACTGCCATTCGAACGAAACGAAGTTGTCGTGGTTTGACGAGCCGGCACCTGCGTATTGGCAGGTTGTGAGGGACGTCCGGGAGGGAAGGAAACACCTGAATTTTTCGGAGATTGGCAAACTTCCACCTGGTCAACAGCAGGGCATCCTCTTCGAATCGGTGAGCCAGATAGAGTTAGGCGCGATGCCACTGCCGCCCTACAAGCGCTTCCACCCCGAATCCGTGGTCACGCCGGAACAGTTGATGGTCTTGAAGAGTTACCTCAACCCTGAGGCGCGGAAGGAAGCAGCCACAGCGGGAGAGATCAATGCCGCGAGCGCACAGTATGACAAATGGATACGGTCCGGCGACGTGACGCCGAACGTCGCTCCTGCCCCGAATGGAATCGCATTCCTACCCGAGTACAAGAATTGGAAAGCCATCAGCAGCACGGAGCGGTTTGACAATCAGACATTGAGGCAAATCCTTGGAAACGACGTGGCGGTCAAAGCAATCGCGGAAAACCACATCAACCCGTGGCCGGACGGGACAGAGTTTGCCAAGGTAGCGTGGCTTCAACAGGCGGATGAGAAGGGCCTCGTTCGGGCGGGCGCGTTTTTTCAGGTGGAGTTCATGATCCGAGACAGCAAGAAATATGCCGAGACCCTAGGATGGGGATGGGCAAGATGGCGGGGTGCGGACCTAAAGCCGTACGGAAAAGACAGTAATTTCAGCAGCGAATGCACCGGATGCCATGCGCCCCTGGCCAACACTAACTATGTCTTTACGATGCCCATCCGGAGTCAACAGTGAGGCTGCCCATGAAAAAGACTTATCTTCCCGGTGTGGTTCTCTTGGTGAATATTTTTGGGTGCTCGGGTGATGAAGCGAGAATTTCGGCGACCATGAATGAGAGCGCCACTCTTGTTGGCGAGCTGCCGGCGAATCCGCTGCAATGGAAAGTGATAACGTCTGCAGTCAACCCGGGGGCTTCAACGATGTCAACGCTCTATGGCAACGACCTTGCGGCGAGATACGCGAGAACGAAATCGGAACATGACTATCCGAGCGGTGCGGTGCTCTCGCTGGTAGCGTGGAGCCAGCGAGAAGATAGCCGCTGGTTTGGAGCGAAGATTCCGGATCAGGTGAAGGCCGTGGAATTTGTATTCGTGGGAGTCGCAGGGGATGGGCGGCCGTCGTATTCCTACCAGAAGTACGAAGGCACGCCTCTGAAGAGGGTGTCCGCGCAGGAAGGCCCTACTCTGAGCGATCGCGGGGCGTATCTTGTGTCGCAGAGAGCGGCTGTCATGCCATGAGAGTGACGGTATGCTACTCAGTTGCGCATTCAAACCGGAAGACTACGGGCGGGCGGGGCTTTCGAAGGCTTCGCTGAGCGCGAGCCAAGTTACGATGGCGGTGGCAGCGATGGCGTACCAGACGAACTTGCTCTTGGCGGCTTTCATGGGCGGTCCGCCAGAACCCTGGTTGGCTGCGGCGCGCGGCGGTTGTGGGCCGGCAGGGTTGGGATCGAGAACAATGCGATAGGCGGCGCCTTCCGGAATCTCGCGCTCGTCATCTGCGACAGTGATCGTCAATGACCCGCGAGTGCTCTGGACGATCAATTCCTTGGGATTCAGGACGGTAACTTGTCCGATGGTGGGCTGGTTGGCGCTGGGGCGAATCACAGCGGAAGCCACGTGCAAGGCAAAAGCTTTTGAATTGGCGGTCGAAAAAATGGCGGAGCCGAGAGTCAGCGTCGCGGCCGGGCCGGCGTCATCCTGAGAGAAGGTCGCGCTGCTTTCGCTGGAGAGGAGCAGCCGGGCGGCTCCGGCGCGGACCTGGACACTTCCGGCTTGTTCGGTGCTCAACCGATCACCGCTGAAAACCGTGGCGCCGACGGATGCATGGGCAGCGCCAACATGCGCGCGGTCGGCATAAACAACGGTTCCGAGCGAAGAAGAAGGAGCGGCCCAGACGGGCGCGATCAAGAGTGCGTAAGAAAGCAGCGCTGCGATAATTCTACTGGTCAGCGAAGAACGGTTAAGGCACAGGCGTAGCATTAAACGCCTCCAAGAGGGCCACGGAAAGAATACTGATTAAACTTGGTGCCGTCAATTGTGCAAACACTTCTTGAGAGGAGTCGGTAAACAGCTTTTGCAAAGAAAAAATCGAGCCCTGCGAGCCCGTAAGGAGTTTGCTGGCCGACGAGGCGTTCCGCTGTTACAATGCAAGCCAAGAAATGACCGACTGGAAACAGATTACCGCCCGCATCCGCCGCGCGCGCACCAGCAAGGATCCCGCGGGACAACTTTCGAATCTTTACCAGAAGACGCGAGACGCCATGGTGGCGTTCGAACTGGCAAAATTTTTCGAAACTGCGGGGCAGAATGCCGATGCCGCGAAATGGTACTCCGCGGCTGCGGAGAGATTTCGCCGCGCGGATTGGAAAATTAAAGCGCAGGAAGCGGCGGTGCGTCTTGGCGGCGCGCTGGGGGAGATTCCGCTGGAAGCGGGGGCCACACCGACGCAAGAGTTTGCTTTGACGCCACCTCCGGTTTTGGCGCCGGAGCCGGGTTTGCCATTCGAACAGAATCCAGAAGCGCTGGAATCCTCTGTGGCGGTTACCAGCGAGATCCAGCAGGCCGCAGAAAGCTCAGCGATCGCGCCAGCCTTTGGCGAGCCCCAGAGACAGGGGCGTCGCCGAGGACGCCGCGGGGGCCGGAACCGGCGCAGGGGCAGCAGCGGGAAGGAAGCAGCAAGCGCTCCCGGTCAGCACTCTACGGAAGCGCCTGTACTACGCAGCGGATTGCCTCCTGCCGTCTTCGAGAATGCTGCCGAGCCGGCTCCTCCCCGAGTGACCCACAGCCGGGCGATTCCCAGCCTGCCGATCGAGCCGATTTTGGAGTCGGGCGGAGCGAGCGTGAAGGGACGCTATGGCGATCCCGGGCTCTCTTCGCGGATTTCCTTGTTGGAGATGCAATTCCGCAGGCTGATGACTTGTCCGCCCGCTAAATTGGAAGAAGCGGATCACGCGCCGGTAGGACCGGGTGTATTTGTCCTGACCGATTCGGACCTGACGACCTATTACTACGTGGAAGCTTGCCAGACGCTGCGCATCGCTATTGCGAACCTATTGCGTGGCGGCTCTAGCCGGCGCGGAGCGGATTCGATCAAGCCGCAGCTCGCGCAGCATCTGGGAATTCCGGAAGCGCGCGTTGCGAAGTACCTTGCGGAGCACTGCGTGGTGCGGTGGCTGCAGCTGGATGAAGGCGCTTCGAATTTTGCTCATTTTGTCATCGCAGTTCTGCGGCCTGCCCTCAACGAGTAAGGGCGCGACATGTTGGGTGCCCACACCCGAAATACCGTGCGATTTTTGAACAGGCTGGCAGCCCATTCGCGCCATTTGTAACGTCTTTTAGGACTCTAATAATGGCCGTTCGCTGGCTCGGATTGCCGTTCAACCCTCGATTATGACCGTTCGATGCAACCTGCTGGCGTCCACGCTGGTTAACCGTCAAACTATAAGAGTCCAAAGGCTTTTTGGACGTACCGCGTATTCGTGGTACGGTTTTCAGGCACACAAAGGTGAGCCCGGGGGCAGTCGTCTTGGTTAGGCTCGGACGACTGATTGGGCTCCATTTAACTCACTGGGTCAAGTGGCAAGCATTTTTGAAAGTGGAGGATAGAGGTTTATGCCGAATACAGTAGGCACGCAAATCGCGAGGACGTTTGATTGGGTTCTTTGCAAGGCGGCTGGAGCCACCTTTGACACCATCCAGTACTTCAACAAGCGGAATCCCAATCCTTCGGTCACGCCGAAGTGGTCGGATAAGCCGCTGCTGAAATCCTGGGAAAAGACCAAGCCGACGCTGGGCTTCCCGCGGCAGACCGATTCGCTCTGCCCTGCGTGCGTGAAAGAAGCGCGCGAGGCGATCATTGCTGGCAAGAAAGATTGGCGCGACCTGATGCATGAGAAGGTCGGCGAGATCAAAGCGCAGATCATCGAGCGCGACGGCCAGGTGTGGATGGTGAAGGATTGCCCGCTGCACGGGCACTACGAAGACATGATGGCTGTGGATTCCAAGTGGCTGAGCTGGATCGAACGCCAGTATCCGGGCCGCGATATTCCCGCGCACAACGACGAAGACCTTCACAAGCACGGTTCCTCGACTGTGCGGTATGGCCGCGGGTCGGTGCTGACCGTTGACCTGACAAATCGCTGCAACATGATGTGCGATCCGTGCTTCATGGACGCGAACCAGGTTGGTTACGTGCATGAGCTGGGCTGGGAAGAGATTAAGGAAATTTTAGATAACGCGCTGAAGATCAAGCCGCGCCGCCAAATGTCCGTGCAGTTCAGCGGCGGCGAGCCGACGATGAGCCCGTACTTTTTTGACGCGGTCGCGTACGCGCGCAAGATCGGCTACAACAGCGTGCAGGCGGCGACAAACGGCATTGAGTTCGCGAAGAGCAAGGAGTTCTGCAAAAAGGCGTTCGAAGCGGGCATGCGCTACGCGTACCTGCAGTTTGACGGTATCGGAAACGACGCCAACAGCCACCGGCAGATCGGCAACCTTTTCGATGTGAAGCTGCGCGCGATCGAGAACATGCACGAAGCGGGCATTGAAATCGTGCTGGTGGTGACCATCGTCAATAACGTGAACAACGATCAGGTGGGAACGGTCGTGAAGTTTGCGATGGAGAACCCCAAGAAAATCGCGTTTGTCAGCTTCCAACCGGTTTCGTTTACCGGCCGCGATGAAGACATTACTCCGGAACGGCGTCTGCGGCAGCGCTACACGCTTTCGCACCTGGCGCAGGACGTCAGCGCGCAAGTGGGCAAAGTCGAGCCGACGCGCGACTGGTTCCCGATTTCGTTCGTGAGCACGTTTGCGGGATTCTCGGACATGGTGAAGGGGCAGGAGTCGCAATGGGGTTCGCTCTCTTGCGGCTGCCACCCCAATTGCGGAGTGGGCACGGCGCTGATGATCAACAAGGAAACGAAGGAATGGGCTCCCGTTCCGCGCTTCCTCGATGCCGTACAGCTTACGAAAGACGTCACGGACATTACCGACGCGGCCCGCGGCAAGAATTTTTCGAACTTCATGATGGCCATCGCGCTTTTGAAGAACTACAAGCCCTTCCAAGGACCCAAGGGGCTAAAGCTGTATGACCTCTTCAAGAAATTTGACAAGACCTGGGCGCTGACCAAGGGCGCGGAGAAGAAATACGGCAAGACGTCACCGGACCGCACCTACGAAGACGCCATGAAGCGCCGGCAAACCGATCCTTGGAACTTCCTGTTCATCGCGGGGATGTGGTTCCAGGATTTGTTCAACTACGACTTCCGCCGCACCGAAATGTGCATCATCCCGTACGCAACGCAGCAGGGCGAGATCAGCTTCTGCGCGTACAACACCGGCGTGGGATGGCGGCAGATCATCGAGAACATGCACAAGAATGCGACCGTGGCCGAGTGGTACAAGAACCATGGGAAGCACGAAATCTACGCCAAGGGCAAGAGCGTCAACCTGCAGAGCTTTGAGCATTCCTTGAAGATTGACTCCGAAGACGCCGCTCGCGTGCGCCACCTCGAGCACGACGTGCCGGTGACCGCGGCGGAAGAAGACCGCGCTCGCCGCAAGAAGGCTTACGAAGAACAGGCCAAGGTTCGCGCGATCTACGAAGAGCTGGTGCTGAAGAAGCCTCAGCCGACGGTCGTGCAGATCGGCACAGTCAGCGACATCGCGAAAGCGGTGCCTGCCAATTTCGCGAACGCGGGCAAGCCGGTATCAATTGCTCCGGCGAACGGAAATGGCAACGGCCATTCCAACGGCAACGGTGCTCCTGCCAACACGCAATCCGCCGAAAAGGCAGCCGAGGCGGTCGCCGGCGACTAAGCATCCTGTCCGAAGCCGCAGTCTTTGGAACTGCCTCCGGTCGCCGGAGGCAGTTTTTTTAGCGGGGAGTTAATGCAGATTCAAGGAATACTCATCGTAGCCTTCTTTATGGGCCTTCCTGCAATCTGCTTAACTTATTCTTGGGTAGTCTGGAATAGGAATCGAAACAGCCTCACTTTGAATAGCTGGAAAGAAAAGATCCTGGCACTCGGCCTCTGTCTGGGGACTTTATGTCTGATTCTGATATCCGCATTTTTAGGGCATGATTACCACGCGGATTCTCAATCTTTTGTAGACCCTCCGAAGTATTATTGGCTCTTCCTGAACCGGATAAGTGCGCTGTCATGGTTGTTTGTTTGTCTTGCAGCCGCTCTCGGAAGAGGAGCGTTGCGGCTTCCTCTCTCAGTGTGGTGCCTCACCATGCCCTTGTGCACCTATAGCTGTATGTATATGGGCTTTATTTATTGAGAAGGCAGGTCTTACAATCTAGCTATGCCGATCTACGAGTACATTTGTGAGGATTGCCAGACGCACTTTGAGAAGATTGTGCTGAACAAGACGCAGGAGATTGCCTGCCCGAAATGCGCGGGGAAGAAGAACGCGATTCAGCTTTCGGTTTTCAGCGCGGCGAACGGGTCGAGCAACGGCGTTTCCGCCAAGCCATCCGGGGGATTCACCGGTGGGGGCGGCAGTTGCTGCGGCGGCGGTTGCGGCTGCCATTGATTCCTGGGAAGCACGGAACGCCTCAGGCCTGAAGGTCCGAGCTGCAATCTCCGAATTCATTGAGCGGCCATGTCGATCACATCCCAAGAACAACTTGAAAAACTGCGGGCCTGCGGAATGATTGTGGGAAAGGCGCTGGAAGCGATGGCTGCGGAAGTGCGCCCCGGCGTGACGACGGCGGAACTTTGCGAGATTGGCTCGCGGGTGCTTGCGGCGCACGGAGCGCGGTCCTCGCCGCCGATGGTTTACGGTTTTCCGGGCGACGTGTGCATCAGCGTCAACGACGAGGTGGTGCACGGGATTCCCGGGGAGCGCGTGATTCAGCCTGGGGATCTGGTGAAACTGGACTTGACCGCTGAAAAAGAGGGCTACCACACGGATTCCGCTGTCAGCGTGGAAGTGCCTTCAGCCAAGCCAAACCTGCAAGCGCGGGAACTGGCACGTTGCGCGGAGCGCGCGTTCCGGCAAGCGCTCGGCGCGGCGCGGGTGGGGAACCGTACGAAGGATATCGGCCGCGCGGTGGAGCGCGAAGTACGCCGGCGCGGTTTTCAGGTGGTGCGCGAACTCGGCGGGCATGGCATAGGGCGGACCATTCACGAACCGCCGTCGGTGCCCAATTACGCGGAGTTCTCCGCGCAGCACAGATTAACCGAGGGGTTGGTCATCACTATCGAGCCGATTATTGCCGCGGGCTCGGGGAGTATTTCGCTCGATAGGGACGGCTGGACGTACCGCACCGCGGACGGCAGCCTCTCGGCGCACTTCGAGCACACCATCGTGGTCACGCGCGGTGAACCGGTCCTGCTCACGGCCGCCTGAACGACACGTCTTAACAACAATGATCCCAAGTCATTCGTCGCTTCTGCTGTTTGTCAGCGCAGCCCTGGTGCTGCTGGCGATACCTGGGCCTGCTGTGCTCTACGTGACGAGCCGCGGCATCGGTCTAGGCCGGAGCGCGGGTCTGGTCTCTGCGCTTGGCATCGGGGCGGGCACGCTCGCTCATGTGGCCGCGGCGGCAGTGGGATTGTCGGCGCTGCTGATGTCCTCTGCGGCCGCTTTCAGCGTCGTGAAGTACTTCGGCGCGGCCTACTTGATCTATCTGGGCGTACAAAAACTGCGCCGCGAGGAGTCTCTCGATCTTTCGCAAGAAGCCCCTCGCGTCAAACTGAGCCGCGTCTTTGGGCAAGGCATTATCGTCAATATCCTGAATCCGAAGACCGCGCTCTTTTTCTTCGCCTTCCTTCCGCAGTTTGTGGATGCATCCCGCGGAAATGTCGCGTTACAAATTCTTTTTCTAGGGACGCTCTTCGCGGGAATGGGTGTCATGAGCGACAGTCTTTGGGCGTTTTTCGCTGGAACTGTCGCGCGCCATCTGAACAGAAGTACTCGCTGGTTGCGCACGCAGCGGTACGTATCCGGCGGAATCATGATTTCGCTTGGCGTTGCCACAGCGCTTGCGGGTTCCGGCGGTAAGAAGTAATCGACCTGTGCGATTCTCCGGGCCGCACGCCTACTGTGGCCGCGAATAATGCAGGACGTTCGCCGGCATGGGAATCTCGGGATTGCCGCGTGGATCCGGAACGGGTGCCTGCGCGGTCCACTTCATGGGGAGAACTCCGGTCCATGCTGGTGAAGCGTACTCTTCGTCGTCATCAACGGCGAAGCCGGTGCGCACTTTGGCGGAGGCTTCGACAAGCGGAACAGAAAGAACCATCGTGCCCTTCAACTCCTGCTCGGTCGGGGGACGTACAGTGGCCCAGCGGCCACGAATGACGTACTCGACAAAGTCGCGCATGGCGGCGAGCTTCGCGGCTTCGCCTTCGACCGGCTCGGCCTTGCCCATCACCACGACGGAGCGGTAGTTGACAGAGTGGCCGGTTGCCGTGGGCGAGAGGACGATGCCGTCAAGCAGCGTGACGCTGAGGCAGAAAGGGGCGCCGCTCGCGAGCGTCTTCATCAGGCGGCTGGCCGTCGAGCCATGCAGAAAAAGTTTATCGCCGACGCGCACATAGTTGGTGGGCACGACGAAGGGCAAGCCATCGGAGATGAAAGCGACGTGGCAGACGAAGGCTTCATCGAGAATGCCATAAATCAGATCGCGATCGTAACTGCCACGCTCAGGCTTGCGCCGAATTTTCGTTTTTTCCGTTGGAGTGAAGTTGGCCATGGGGGCAGAGTAGTCCG
>Ga0209648_10000515_pt1 | contig 29737 bp, 18 predicted proteins | sample GraSoi2013_115cm_FD_185830 | JGI IMG/M metagenome (GOLD analysis project Ga0209648, IMG submission 185830) | Grasslands soil microbial communities from the Angelo Coastal Reserve, California, USA - Sample 9_17_2013_115cm (SPAdes) (version 2) | ecosystem: Environmental > Terrestrial > Soil >...
GTTATCGTTGTTGTTTTGACCGTCAACCTCCTGGTCGTTGTTGCGTCCGCGTATGCCGTTGACCGAAAATCCACCACCGCCATTGGTATTGGAAAAACCAAGATCGCGCGATCCTGAAACGCCCGGCAGCAAGACAGCCAACGTATCCAAGCCCTGGTTCTCTTGAATCCCAGGCAGGTTAGTCAGCTCTACAGTGCTGAAAGTATTCGTGACTTGCGCTTGCGTGCTCTCAATGATCGGAGCCGAGGAAGAGACTTCCACCGTTTCCGAGGCAGTGCCCAACTCAAGCTTTACGGCGCCCACAGCAGCATCGGCCGAGACGGACACACCGACATTAGACATCGTCGTGGTGCGGAAGCCCTCTTTCTTTAACTCGATCTTGTAGATACCCGGCGGCAGCAAGTTGAGCTTGAAACTGCCTGTCGCGTCGCTGGTCGTGGTGAACCCCTGTGAGGTTTCTGTATTGGTAGCCCTTACTTGCGCACCTGCCACCGCAGCCCCGGTCGGATCGACCACGGTCCCAGATAACGAACCCTTTGAAGTCTGGGCGCTTGCTGGCACGATACTTACTGCCAGCACTAGAGCGCAAATCAAGAAGGCGTAAACCAGCGACTTACGAAATGCGTATTCCATTGATCTCTCCTGGAAGTCGAACCTTTTAATAGCTGACCTGAAACTGTCGAACTTGAAAGTTGCCAAGGGTACAAGGCAGAGGTGCAACTCGGATTCCAAACGTGGATCTTAACAATTAACCTATTTTCAATTACTTACATAAATACCAAGCTTAAGATAGTTCCAAAAAATGTAGTCTAGTCAGCCGCTAGATATGGAATAGCATAGGCTCTCCTGTACGAAAGACCGGAGCGGAGAAAGGTTTTGGATCGCAACCTGATAAATTGTCTGCATGCCAAAGAACTCCCTCGTCGCGGATGGCGTCGCGGCCAAAGCGAGGCCCGTACCTCTGCTGGATTTATCTCGCCAGTACGCCGCAATTCGTCGCGAGGTTCTCGCGGCTATCGAGCGGGTTTGCGCGTCGCAGCAGTTCATCCTCGGGTCCGAGGTTATGGCGCTGGAGAACGAAATTGTGGAGCTCACCGGCGCAAAGGAAGCCGTGGGCTGCGCCTCAGGGACGGACGCTTTGTGGCTCGCGCTTGCGGCGGCTGGAATTGGGCCGGAGGATCGGGTCATTACTACTCCGTTTAGCTTCTTTGCCTCTGCGAGCGCTATCGTGCGTTGCGGAGCCGAACCGCTGTTTGTGGACGTTGATCCGGAAACGCTGAATCTGGATCCGGAGCAGGTGAAGCTGGCATTGAGGGCGGACGGAAATGTCCGCGCCATTCTTCCAGTCCATTTGTATGGCCAGTGCGCGGACTGGGACGCACTCGAAGAAGTTGCGGATGAATTCCGAATACCGCTGATTGAAGATGCCGCTCAGGCTATTGGTGCGAAATGGAGTGATCGCGGTGCCGGATCTCTCGGAGTTTCTGCCGCGTTCAGCTTTTATCCGACCAAAAATCTTAGCGCATACGGTGATGCGGGAATCGTAACGACACAGGACTCCGCAACGGCCGAACACATGCGCCGCCTGCGCAACCATGGAAGCCCGGAGCGTTATGTCCATACCGAGTTCGGTTGGAACGCACGCCTGGACGCGATCCAGGCCGCGGTGCTGCGAGTGAAGCTGAAGCACATTAATAAATGGAACCAGCAGCGGCGCGAGCGAGCCGTGAGCTACGATCGCTTGCTTCGCCAGGCGGGACTGATATCGGCAGATTCAAAAGCGCCGCTTAGAAGCTTGCGCGCTTCGCCGCAGGCGTTTCACGTTTTTCACCAATACGTCATCCGGATTAAGGATGGGCGACGCGATGAGCTAAGAAAATTTCTCGCCGCGCGTGGGATCGGAACGGAAGTGTATTATCCAACGCCGCTGCACTTGCAGCCGGTATTCAACTATCTCGAATATAAGAAAGGAGACCTGCCAGAGAGCGAGCGTGCCGCGAAGGAAGTTCTGGCGCTGCCTATGTTCCCGGAACTCACGGAAGAGGAACAGAAGCTGGTGGTAGAAGGGATCGGAGAGTTTTACAGCTAGTCTGTATTAACCACTTAACCCCGACAGGTCGGCTGAAGCCTACAACTCTCATTCGCCAACCGTAAATGCAGGGCTGGAAAGCCCTGCTCCACCCTAATTCGAGCGCTAACCCACTCTCTTCACAATCGGCGTGTTCATCTTATATTTCCTCTCGATGACATTTCCGTTCGCGTCTTTCACGCGCAAGATGAAGGCCGGCAGGTCCCCTTCTTTCCCAAAGTTTTCGTGTGAGACGGTCACCGGCAGCACGCCGTTCAGATTCCGCTCACGATACGCCGTCTCGTACCGATGACGCTTTACGTTCCAGGTAAATACGCGGGCCTGGTTGTAGTCGAATGGCAGGCCGTCTTTGGGTTCAGTCATTAAAACCAGGTATTGCGCGACTTTCTTGTCAGCATCAGAAACTTCGTTGAGCGTGAAGTAGGCCACCAGGCGCTGACCCTCGGCATACTGGGCGACTTCGATCGGGACCTCCAAGTCAATCATGCGGCCGAGCACCCATCCCACATGATTTTGCGGATCGCGCACCAGCCACCAATCTTCCATCGCTGGCTTGATTTCTTTCGTTGCACCTACTTGACCGGAAAGAGTCTTGATTGCGGCCGCGGGTGAGTTTTTCTCAACAGTTGCGCGTTTCAGGACGGACACTTTTGCCCCCTGCGAGAGTTGATACAGATGCTCGGTGTCGCGTCCCGGCTCGAGGTGCAGGTTAGTGTCGTTGCGCGTGGTCGCTGTGCCCTCGACGGGTGAATTCTGCTCCTCTTGCTTGAGTTTCTGGAACCCGGTGTAGACCTGTTGGGTTACCAGATAGCGCTGCTCCACCCAGCCCTCAGCACCGCTCTCCGTCCGGACGCGCGCAAACCGCTTCTCGCGGTCAAGCACATCCACAGGGTCGCCATTCTTCGCCGTGCCGGTCTTGTTGTAAACCTGCGACAACTGATCACGCAGCGTGACTTGCGGCGCGGAGACGTAGTCCGTCTCCAGCACCCGGTTGTGTCTGCGACCGCAGCCGGAGAACAAGGCGGCAGTAATCACAGCAATAAGGATTCTGTTCACGGGGAACTTCACGGGGTTGAAATCAATATACCGCAGCGCGACCGATCTTTTTAGTTACGAAGGGAGGTTCGGATTTTGTGCGCCTCTACGCTCTGTGGTCAGGAATGAAAAGCATGAACCACAGAGGACACAGAGGCGCACAGAGGGAACAGCTTTACAATATCCGCTCGTGGACGTATCCGCTCGCGCTCAAGGCTGAGAGTAGCTCGGCGATATGATCGGGGCCGCGAGTTTCCATTGTAATGTCAATCGCGGTGTCACCCAGGTTGACGCCGTAATACGCACGGTCGTAGGAAGTCTCGACGATGTTGGCCCGGTGCTGGGCGAGGATTCCCGTCAGCCGGTGCAATGCGCCAGGATAATCCGGCAGGTGGACGCGCAAGCGCACAAGGCGGCCGTCTTTCACGAGTCCGCGTTCCATGATCCGCGAGAGCAGGCTGACATCAATATTCCCGCCGCACACCAGCACGGCAACTTTCTTTCCACTCAGTGACGTTTTGTGATTGATCAGCGCCGCAATTGCCGCCGCGCCTGCGCCCTCGGCCAGCGTCTTCTCGCGTTCCAAAAGAAGAAGAACCGCGTTGGCGATTTCTTCTTCGTCCACGGTTACGATGTCGTCCACATACTTCTGAACAAGCGGCAGCGTTTTCTCGCCGGCACGGCGAACCGCAATGCCATCGGCAATGGTTGCGGCGGGGCTCAATGTGACCGGCTGGCCCTCGGCAATCGCAACTTTCATGGACGGCAACCGAGCCGGCTGCACGCCGATCACTCGTACTCGCGGATTCGTTTCCTTTATGGCACAGGCAACGCCTGCAATCAGTCCGCCGCCGCCGATTGGAGCGACCACGGCCTCGATGTCTGGGACCTGCTGAAGGATTTCCAGGCCCATCGTGCCTTGGCCAGCGATGACCACTTCATCGTCGAAGGGATGCACAAACGTCATCCCAAACTGCTCGCTGCGTCGGACAGCTTCTTCGCAAGCTTCGTCGTAATTAGCGCCGTGCAGCACTACTTCCGCGCCATAGCCCTTTGTCGCCGAGACTTTGATCAGCGGGGTAGTCAACGGCATGCATATCTGCGCGCGAATTCCGTGCCGGCCGGCGTGATAGGCCAATCCCTGGGCGTGATTTCCAGCGGACGCCGCGATGACACCGCGGGAGCGGTCCACCTCGGTGAGAGTGAGGAGCTTGTTCAGCGCGCCACGTTCCTTGAAATCTCCAGTGCGCTGCAGGTTATCGAGCTTGAGATAGACCGAATTTCCTGTGAGCTGCGAAAAATCCTCTGAGCGCGCGCATGGCGACAGGTAGATAGAGTCGCGGATGCGGCCCATTGCCGCCTGAATTTCAGAGAGAGTGACTCCCTTTCCGGCAGCACGGGCTGGTTTCGCGGGCATCAGGACAGGTTTGGACATGATCGAAAGCTTCGGGTATGAGCTTACACGGAAATTAGATCGCGCCGGACATTGGAATTGGCCTTGGGCTTGGCGGGTCGCGCTTCTTGCATGCGAGTCAGATATTTATTAATGCCTGCGGCCGCTTTCCGCCCTTCTGCAATCGCCCAGACTACGAGCGACTGTCCTCGGCGCATGTCACCGGCAGCAAATACACCCGGAACTGACGACATGTAATCTGCGGTGGTCGCGACATTGCCACGTTGGTCGAGTTTCACGTCCAGCCGCTCGATGATGCCATTCCGCACCGGACCAGTGAAGCCCATCGCCAGCAGGACGAGATCGGCGTCCATGGTGAACTCAGTATCAGGAAGCGGCTCGAATTTCGGCGGCGGGCCGACGCGAATTCCATGCAATTGCTTTACATCTCCCTTCGCATCGCTGGTGAATTCGCTTGTGGCAATGCTCCACTCCCGGATTCCGCCTTCTTCGTGGGCGCCCTCGATCCGCAACTGCATGGGCCAAAGTGGCCACGGCGTGGATGGGGAACGGTCCGCAGGAGGCATCGGCATAATTTCAAACTGGTGGACCGAAATTGCCCTTTGACGATGCACCGTGCCTAGGCAATCCGCGCCAGTGTCTCCGCCACCAATAATAATGACGCGCTTGCCGGTAGCGAGAATGTCGGCCGCAGGATCAAGCACGTCGCCATGGCAGCGTTTGTTCGACTGCGGCAAATAGTCCATCGCAAAATGAATTCCCTTCAGTTCGCGCCCTGGAACACTCAAATCGCGCGGAGCTTCGGCGCCGCCGGCCAGCAGGATCGAGTCGAACTCGCGCTGCAAGTCTTCTACCGGGACCGAGTGCCCAACGTGCGCATTGGTCACAAATTTCACGCCCTCGGCTTCCATCTGCTCGAGGCGGCGGTCCACGATGCGCTTCTCCATCTTGAATTCGGGGATGCCGTAGCGAAGCAAGCCGCCGATGCGGTCGGCTTTTTCGTAAACCGTGACCCAGTGCCCGGCTCGATTCAGTTGCTGCGCCGCCGCCAGACCCGCTGGGCCTGATCCGACGATTGCGACTTTCTTGCCGGAGCGGAATTTCGGCGGCTCCGGACGAATCAAGCCTTCAGCGAAACCGCGCTCGACGATGCTCTTCTCAATCTGCTTGATCGTGACCGCTGGCTCGTTGATGCCGAGCACGCACGCTGATTCGCAAGGCGCAGGACAAATCCGTCCCGTAAATTCGGGGAAATTATTGGTCGAGTGAAGCTGCCGCACGGCTTCTTTCCAGCGGCCGTTATAGACGAGGTCATTCCAGTCCGGGATCAGATTGTTGACCGGACATCCGGTGTGACAAAACGGCACGCCGCAATCCATGCAGCGCGCGCCTTGCGTGCGCAACTTCTCTTCGGGAAAATCCTGGTAAATTTCAAACCAGTCGTTGACCCTTTCAGCTACTGGCCGCCGCGTGGCTGCTTCCCGCGCATGATCCATGAAGCCCGATGGCTTACCCATGCAGGGCCTCCACCAGTTCAGGCACGGGAATTGGTTGGCCTGGAATATACGGCTGGCCAGTGCGGCTGACGCCCAACACTCGCTTGAATTCGTGCGGAAAGATTTTGATGAAGCGCGGCAGCATCTCCGCCCAGTTATCGAGAATGTTCTTTGCGCGCTTGCTCCCGGTCAACTTACAGTGGCGTTCGACCAGACCACGAACAAGTTCGACGTCGCGCGGTTCGATCACCGGCTCTAAATCCACAGACGCGAGGTTACATCGCTTCTCGGTGAAGTCCATGCGATCGTCGAACACGTATGCAATGCCGCCGCTCATTCCGGCCGCAAAGTTTCTACCGCAGGAGCCGAGCACGACCACCAGGCCATTGGTCATATATTCGCAGCCATGGTCGCCAACACCCTCCACAACCGCTGTCGCGCCGGAGTTTCGCACCGCAAAGCGCTCGCCCGCAACTCCGCTGAAGAATGCCTCGCCGCTGGTCGCTCCGTAGAGCACAACATTGCCAATAAGAATATTTTCTTCCGCCGCAAACCGCGAAGTTTTTGGCGGGTACACGACGACCCTGCCGCCCGAGAGTCCCTTGCCAACGTAATCGTTGGCATCGCCTTCAAGTGTCATGGTGACGCCCTTCGCCAAGAACGCGCCGAAGCTTTGCCCCGCCGAACCCTCGAAGTGAATGCGGATCGTGTCGTCCGGCAGCCCTTCTGATCCATAGCGCCGGGCAATCTGCCCGCTCAACATCGCTCCCACCGTGCGATGCACGTTGCGCATCGAAAACCTCATTTCTACTGGGGTGCGATTCTCGAGCGCGTCTTTTGCTCCTGCAATCAGCTCATGATCGAGCGCTTTCTCCAGGCCATGGTCCTGCGCCTGCACACAATGACGCGCCACGCGACCAGGCAGCGGGGGGTTGTAGAGAATCGCCGAAAGGTCCACGCCCTGCGCCTTCCAGTGATCCACCGCGGGTTGTACGTCGAGCATGTCCACGCGTCCGACCATGTCATCCACTTTGCGGAACCCTAGTTCGGCCATGTACTGCCGCACCTGCTCGGCAATAAAGAAGAAGAAATTGATTACGTGCTCAGTCTGGCCTGTGAACTTCTTCCGCAGCTCGGGATCTTGGGTCGCGATTCCGACGGAACAGGTATTCAGGTGACACTTGCGCAGCATGATGCAACCCATCGCTACCAGGGGAGCGGTTGCGAAACCGAACTCTTCGGCTCCAAGCAGTGCGGCGATCACTACATCGCGTCCAGTTTGCAGCTTGCCGTCAGTTTGCACGCGAATGCGGCTGCGCAGGTCGTTCATCAGTAGGACCTGCTGAGTCTCGGCAAGTCCCAACTCCCAGGGAATCCCCGCGTGTTTGATCGAACTAAGCGGAGACGCGCCCGTGCCTCCGCTGTCCCCGGAGATCAGCACCACGTCGGCATGAGCCTTCGCAACACCTGCCGCAACCGTGCCGACTCCGATCTCGGATACTAACTTCACGGAAATCCGCGCCTGTGGATTCGCGTTTTTCAGGTCGTAGATCAGTTGCGCCAAATCTTCGATCGAGTAAATGTCGTGATGCGGCGGCGGCGAAATCAGGCCTACTCCGGGAATCGAATGCCGAATGCGCGCAATCACCTCGTCCACTTTGTGTCCGGGTAGTTGTCCGCCCTCGCCGGGCTTTGCTCCCTGCGCCATCTTGATCTGCAGCTCGTCGGCATTGACCAGATAATTGGTAGTGACCCCGAACCGCGCCGAAGCCACTTGCTTGATCGCGCTGCGACGCCAGTCACCGTTGGCGTCTTTCTTATAGCGTTCTTCGTCCTCGCCGCCTTCTCCAGTGTTCGACTTTCCCCCGATCCGGTTCATCGCAATGGCCAGCGTTTCGTGCGCTTCTTTACTGATAGAGCCAAACGACATCGCTCCCGTCGTAAATCGCTTCACGATTTCTTTCGCCGGTTCTACTTGTTCAATCGACACGGGCTTGCGCGCCTTCTTGAATTTCATCAGACTGCGCAGCGTTGCCAGATTGCGGCTCTGGGTGTCGATCAAGTCGGCATATTCCTGGAATGAGCTGAAGTTCTGCTCGCGCACGCTGCGCTGCAGCTTGCTGATGGTCTCCGGATTCAGCAGGTGATACTCGCCGTTCACCCGGAAGTGATAACCGCCGCCCACCGCCAGCTCCGTGTCCGCATCCGTCACCGGACGGAAGGCGAACTCGTGTTTCATCTGCGCCTCGCGCGCGAGCACGCTCAACCCCACGCCTCCGATTCGTGAGGTCGTTCCAGCAAAGTACGCATCTACCAGATCTTTATTCAGCCCGATTGCCTCGAACACCTGCGCCCCGCGATAACTCTGCAGCGTTGAAATTCCCATTTTCGAGAAAGTCTTCAGCAGGCCCTTGTTGATGGCTTTAGTGAAATGCTTGACTGCGACATCGGGAGTCATACCTCCTGGCAGATAGCCTCTCGCCGCCAGGTCTTCGAGTGTTTCAATCGCCAGATAAGGATTGATTGCACTTGCGCCGTATCCGATCAGGAGCGCGAAGTGCATGACCTCGCGCGGCTCGCCTGACTCAATAATCAGCGCGACCTGGGTCCGTGTCTCTTCACGCACCAGCAAGTTGTGCACTGCCGCAAGCGCCAGCAGGCTTGGAATCGGCGCGTAGTTCTTATCCACGCCGCGGTCGGAAAGAATCAGCAGCGAGTAGCCGGACTTGACCGCCAGCGAAGCCCTTCGTGAAAGCTCGTCGAGGGCGGAACGCAGGCCTGCCTCGCCGTCCTTGGCATTGAACAGCGCGGGGAGAGTGATTGCCAGCAGATCTCCGCGCGACACCCGGCGCAGTTTTTCCAGATCGCGGTTGGTCAGGATGGGATGCGGCAACTTGAGAGTGTGGCAATTCTCAGGCGTCTCCTCGAGGATGTTCCGCTCCGTCCCGATGTAGCTGATGAGGGACATCACCATCTCTTCGCGGATGGGATCAATCGGTGGGTTGGTCACCTGCGCGAAGAGCTGCTTGAAATAATTAAAGAGCGGCTGCGGCTTGTCGCTCAGGCAGGCAAGCGGGGTATCTGTGCCCATCGAGCCGACCGGCTCCTCGCCTTTGGCGGCCATCGGCTCCATGACCATCTTCAAATCTTCATCGGTGTAACCGAAGGCGCGTTGTCGCGAAAGAATGGTCGCGTGATCGGACGCATGAACACGCACCGGCTCCGGCAACTGATCAAGCGTAATCTGGTTTTCCTTCAGCCATTCGGCATAGGGTTGGCGCTCTGAAAGTCGCTTCTTGATTTCTTTGTCCGCGATGATGCGGCCCTCAACCGTGTCGACCAGGAACATCTTTCCCGGCTGCAGACGGCCTTTTCTCTTGACCTTCTCCGGCGGCACCGAGAGTACTCCTGCTTCGGACGCCATCACGACTAAGTCATCATCGGTCACGACGTACCGCCCCGGACGAAGACCATTGCGATCCAGCGTTGCCCCGATCACCCGGCCGTCGGTGAACGCGATCGCTGCCGGTCCATCCCACGGCTCCATCAGCGAGGCGTGATATTCGTAGAACGCCCGTTTCTCCGGCTTCACGTGCGGATTGCCCGCCCAAGCCTCCGGAATCAGCATAGCCATGACGTGCGGCAAACTGCGCCCGGCCTGGAACAAGAGCTCGACTGCGTTGTCAAAGTTCGCTGAATCGCTGCCACCTGCCTCGATGATCGGGAACAGCTTCTTGATGTCGTCGCCGAAAAGCTCTGTCGCGAGAATGGACTGCCGCGCGTGCATCCAGGCCACATTACCCTTCAGCGTGTTGATCTCGCCGTTGTGGGCGACATAGCGGTATGGGTGGGCCAGCTTCCAGCTCGGGAATGTGTTGGTAGAAAAACGCTGGTGCACCAGACAAAGCGCGCTCGCGGCATGGGGATCGGAAAGTTCTCCGTAGAAGTTAGCGATTTGCGGGGCCAGCAGCAGGCCTTTGTAAACGATGGTCCGCGCCGAAAGCGAAGGGATGTAGAAGAATTCTTTGTCTTCGATGTCCGATTCGGCAATCTCCAGCTCCGCCCGCTTACGGACCACATAAAGCTTGCGCTCAAACGCGTCTTCATCCATCTCCGCAGGACGCGCGACGAAAATCTGCTGAATGTAAGGCTGTGACGCACGAGCAACGCGGCCGATGGCATCGCCGTTGACCGGCGTGTCCCGCCAGCCGAGAGTGCCTAAACCTTCCTCGCGAATAATTCGCTCCAACACACCTTCGCAATTCAGGCGAGGATGCTTTTCGACCGGCAGGAAAGTCATGCCGACCGCGTACTCGCCCGGCTCGGGCAAAGTAAACCCTAAACTCTGGCACTCTCGCGCAAAGAATTTATGCGGGATTTGGATCAACAACCCTGCCCCGTCGCCGGTTTCAGGATCACAACCGCAGGCGCCACGATGCGTCAGGTTGATCAGAACCTGAATACCCTGTTCGATGATCCGGTGACTCTTCTCACCTCGAATGCTGGCCACAAACCCGATGCCGCAAGCATCGTGCTCGTGCGCCGGATCATAAAGACCCTGCTGCGGCGGCAGACCGTTGTTTGTCTTCCAGTGAGTCAGAGATATCTCCGGGGAAAACGTAGTTGGTTGTCCGTCTTGATCCTTGGCGAAACCACTCGCGGGGAAGGCGTCCTTATGTCATGTTCGCTGCTACGCGGTTCTACCCAACGAACGACGAACAGCCAACGACGGCTTCTTAGATCGCGCGCACCACGACCCGTATATATCTTTGGTACAGCGGTTTGGGGGCAAAAGTACAATTCAGAATTTCGATGCACCAGATGGAAATTTCAGAAAGTCAGGCTTTGGGCTTCGGGTGATGGCTCGAAGGGTTTTCCAGCGAGAATCTCCGCTCTGGCAATATCTTACTTATGGTATGATGTAAGACATGAAAGACCTAAGTGCAACATTTACATCCAAGGGCCAACTTGTTATTCCTGCCGAGCTTCGCCGCAAGCATGGGATTGAGGCGGGAACGAGGGTCAAGTTTCTCGAGGACCATTTTGGCCGTATCATCCTGCAACCCATAACCGAGGGATACATCAGCCGGGTAAGGGGCTGTCTAGCTTCTGCAGGATTGAACTTGCTGGAGAGTTGGGAGGCCGAGCATCGGGCAGAAGGCGAAAAGGACAAGTTTTGAGGACATACGTTCTCGACGCTGGTGCGTTGCTTGCTCTTCTTGAGGACAAGGTAGGCGCACCGAAGGTTGAAGCACTGTTGGTGGAAGCCCAACGCAGACATTCGCGAATCCTAATGTCCTCCGTAAATTACGGTGAGGTGTACGGCAGGATTCTGCGGGACTGCGGACAAGGTCAGGCGTTAACGACTATGGGTGCAGTAGGGCCACTGCCAATTGAGTTAGAAGATGCAACGCCGCAGAGAGCGTTTCAAGCTGCGGAGATAAAAGCAAAATACAAGCTCTACTATGTCGATGCTTTTGCCGCCGCGCTTGCGATCGAGAACAAAGCCACCCTGGTCACCAGTGATTCAGGCTTCCGCAAGCTGGGCCACAACTTCCCAATCCTGTGGCTAAAGACATCGCAATGAGCAGGTTTTTCGATTCTATCTATCGAAAAACCTGCTTGGCGGATCCGGCTTGGAGTCCGGTATATTTATTCAGGTATGTCGTCCATGTTCCAGGCTATGTCGTCGATGTCCACAGTCACGGGCACACGAATTACAGTCTGGCGTGGGCGCTGAGCTGGAAACACCGAATCTGCTCAAGACCCACGGCCAGATGAAACTAACCGGCTGATGGGTCTTTCGTTTATACGCAGTATTCGATTTTCGGAATTAGGATTGGGCGAACTGTTGTGAAGGCAGAGTGGTCGAGAGTGGTGCGCAAATGATTGTGATGAAGTTTGGCGGCACGTCGGTCGAGAGCGCCGAGGCAATCGAGCGCGTGGCCAAGATTGTGGCCAGCCGCCGCAAGCAGTCTCCAGTTGTGGTGGTAAGTGCCATGGCGAAAGTGACCGACCAACTACTGGCGATGGGGCACAAAGCCGCGTCCGGCGACTGCGACTCTAGTCTCGGACTGCTCCGGTCTCTGCGACAACGGCATCTTGATGCTGCGAACGAGCTACTCGGGGCGAAGGAGAGCGCGAAACTCGCTCCTAAGCTCGAAGCGCTTTTTTCGGATCTGGAAAATTTCTTGCGCGGACTGGCAGCCGTCCGCGAGCTTACGCATCGCGGTAGCGATTATTTGCTCTCGTTTGGAGAGTTGCTTTCCAGCTTGATTGTGGCCGATGCTTTCGCCGTCAGAAGCTTGAATGCGGTTTGGGTAGATTCGCGCCAATGTTTGGTCACCGATTCCAGCCACACCCGGGCGCTCCCGCAGATGGCCGAAACCCGTGAGCGCTGTAAGAAGAAGATAGTCCCGATTGTGTCCAAAAAGCGCATCGCGGTGATGGGGGGATTTATTGCAGCAACCGTCGAGGGTGTGCCGACGACTCTCGGCCGCGGCGGATCAGACTACTCTGCCGCCATTATCGGCGCTGCGCTTGATGCCGATCGGATTGAAATCTGGACTGACGTTGAAGGCATGATGACCACCGATCCGCGGCTGTGTGCGGGAGCAAAGACGATTAAGCGAATTAGCTTCAATGAAGCCGCCGAACTCGCGTATTTCGGGGCTAAGGTCCTTCATCCGGCGACTCTTCTTCCCGCCATTCATCAGAACATACCCGTGTACGTGTTGAATTCCCGGAACCTAAAAAGCACGGGAACGCAGATTACCGCTCACGCTCCTCGCAGTCGCGACATCTTTCGCGCCATCACTGCCAAGACCGGGATCAGCATTGTGAATGTGGTTGCATCGCGCGGTGTGATGGTGCACGGCTTTCTGCGCTCTGTGTTTGAAGCCATGGACCGCCATGCCGCTTCCGTGGACATCGTTGCCATCTCAGAGGTCAGTCTCTCATTTACGATGGAGAGCAAACGGCTGCCGAAAGTGCTATTGAATGACCTGGAGCAGATCGCCGACGTCACTTGCGAGGACCAGCAAGCCATCATCTGCCTGGTTGGCGAAGATATTCATGGGAAGCCGGGAATTGCGGCGAGGGTATTCAATACGGTCGCCGAAGCTGCAGTGAACATTCGCATGATTTCCCAGGGCGCGTCCGAAATTAACATCAGCTTTGTGGTGAAAGAGAGCGATGTGCCGACCGCGGTGCGCCATCTGCACGAGCATTTCTTCCCGGCTGCGAGAGGGAGCAAGAACGCGGCGCATAAGAGGAATGGGATTGGGCGGCGAGTAGCCACCAACGGCTCTGGCGCGACAACGTCGCGACGATCACCTTCGCACGAAATAACAGCTGTGGAGCTACGGGCGTCTCGCCCGTAGGCTGGGACGGGCGAGACGCTCGTGGCTCCACAAAATCAGCTCGATGACCAAAGCAAATCCCAATTCGGCAACGGTGCTCACGGAGCACGAGCATCCGAGAACACCGAAGTCCCTGAATGTCGCGATTGTGGGATTCGGAACGGTGGGCAGCTCGGTGGCACGAATCCTAGCCGAGCATTCGCCAGCGGGATTGCATCTCACTCACATCTGCAATCGCAACATCAAGCGCAAGCGGGTGGACTGGCTGCCTGGCATGGTTCACTGGACGGACGATATCAATGACGTCCTCTCCTCCGACGCAGACATAGTCGTCGAGCTCATCGGTGGGCTCGAACCAGCAGGTGAATGGGTCCGGCGCGCACTGCAGTCTGGAAAATCCGTGGTCACGGCAAACAAGCAACTCATCGCCAGGCATGGCGCGGAACTCGTCCGTCTGGCACGCCAGCATAGTCAGCACATCGCATTCGGAGCCTCGGTAGCCGGAGGAGTTCCAGTCATCTCCGGTCTGCAGGAGGGTCTGGCTGGCGACGAACTGGTGCAGATCTGCGGAATTCTGAACGGCACCTGCAACTACATCCTGACGCGGATCGAAAGCGCAGGAATTTCTTTCGAAGACGCGCTGAAGGAGGCACAAAAGCTGGGGTTTGCGGAGGCTGATCCGACCGAGGATGTTGACGGCCTCGACGCACGGGCCAAATTGACGATCCTGACCCGCACCGGGTTGGGCGTTTCGGTTAATCCGCTGGACATTCCGGCCCGTTCAATCTCGGCTCTCGAACCGGTGGATTTTGATTACGCGAAGCTGCTCGATTGCACCATCCGCCAGATCTCGCGCGTGGAAAAATCGGCGGACAAGCTCTTCGCCTCAGTGCAGCCGACGCTGGTTCATCGATCGTCACCCTTAGCGGCCGTTGACGGTGGCCAAAACCTGGTGATGTCCACAGGAAAGTTTGGCGGGGAAACAGTTTTCGCCGGGCACGGCGCAGGCGGAAATCCGACGGCGGTGGCGGTAGTTTCGGACCTAATTGCCATCGCCCGCGCGCGCCAGGTAAACGGAGTCGCTCTGCATGATGATGAAATCGAGGCTTCGCCACTTCCGGTCAGCGCTGACTTCACCTCGCGACACTACTTGCGATTCACGGTGAAGGATGAACCGGGAATCATTGCCGCACTCGCCCTGATTTTCTGCCGCTCCGGAATCAACATTGATTCCGTATTTCAGAAGTCCGGATATCCGAAGTCCAGGCTGCCGTTCGTGATCACGCTTGAACCGTGTCCCACCTCGCTTGTAGAAGACGCACTCAAACAGATCGCGCCCTTGGAATTCCATGTGCAGCCCTGCCTGAATTTGCCAATTCTGGATTAGTCAGGCGCTTTGCGGGTGTGTGGAGGAAATGTTAAGCAGCTCACGTCGCCCAATCTTAGGCGAAAAGCGGAACTCCAAAACCATCCGGCAAGAAGCCGGCGCGCTCCATGGCAGTGGCTGCTTCTGTATTGCGCATGAATGTTTTCCAGACAAATTGCGAGCGGGCATTCTCCGCCATCAGCATACTGATGCCGACGTCGATCCCGAGCACATCTTGGCTGGCCCAACCTGTGAGCGGGTTGAAAGCGTCCACGAAGCCGTACTTTTTCCATATCTGCTTGCCGTAATAGGCGCGCATATTTTTCAGAGCAGTGATTGACTCGCGGAAGAGAAATGGCAGCGATCCAGCTGACGCCGCCGGAACCAGACTGCCATCAACCGGGCCGAGCAGCGGCGGCCCGCCCCAAACAACATATCCCTCGCTGGAATCCGAAGCGGTGATCCCCCAAACATCTCCCGAGTAACAGGGAAAGCGCTGCCCTAGCTCGGCGCAAAATTCACGGTGCGCATGAGAGGCGATAACTGAGTTCTCAAAATAGTTGGCGTAGTCGTCATGTTTGTCCCGGAAATCGAACCAGGCGTGCGAAAACTGGTGCACAAACAATGGCGCCGGTGACGAAATGTACTGCTTTCCTCCGTACACCATCTTCGGCCGCCGAATTGCCCCCCAACATTCAGCCGAAATCGGATGGGTAGATGACCCCATGGCCAGCAAGTACAGCATCATCGATTCGCAATATGAGTCCCAGCGCAGCGGGCTGAAGCCATATTCGGGGATCCAGTCCAGCGCGAAAGTATCTTCTCCATTCAGTGCCCAAGGCCACTCCACACGGTTGTAGATAGTGGTTGCATCGCGATGGATCTGGGCGGTATGGAAGTACTCGCGGCAAGTCAGCGCTCCACAGAGCAAGATTGCCATGTCAATGGGCGATACTTCTGAAATCCCGCAGCGTTTCCCAGTCCCTGCGTCCACGAAGTGATAAAAGAAGCCATGCTCGCTGGGAGTATTGCGGGCCAGGAATTGGAGCGTCTTCGCGACCCGTTGCTCGATCTGAACCCGCGGACGATAGCTCCGCTCGTAACCAATGCAAAGCGCTGTAAGACCAAAGCCCGTGGCCGCGATGCTGGCCATGCCGCGCGAGCCACCGCCGTTCGCGCTTGCCCGGTCAAGCACCAGTCCTGTAGCAGGGTTGGCTTCATTCCAAAAGAATTCGAAAGCCGCACGCTCGAGCTCGTCGAGCAAAGCGACATCGCTGAGCGCTAGCTCAGGTTGGCTGGCGAGCAGATCGGAGGCTAGGGTCTTCCCTGCAAATGGAAGAACCGCAGCCCCGGTCAACGCTACGCGAAGGAATTGACGGCGGGTCGAACTCATCGAAACTGAAAGTACCTTCAATTATCAAGCAGAGCTGCTCTTATCAGCCCTGTGGAACTCGGAAAAAATAAAATCTTTCACTAACTCAGGAAAATTTTTCACCGAACCGTGGCGCCATCTCGCGAATATTTGCGCTATCGGCATGGTGTCGCGCTCACGATCGCGAGTCAAAGGAATCAGGGCGGCCGGAATAACCGTGGTAATTAGGACGAAAACCTTAGCAACGATTCATCCGGCTCGAAGCTCACTTGTTTATAATGGCAATGCGACCTGAAAGCACATGGCGGGACCGCCAGCTACGCCCAGGCCGCTTCTGTCAAACCTTGCACCGGTTTTCGGCATCTCTCGTGCTTACTAGCTGGGCGCAGCAGCTTTCATGACGCCTCAGCCGGGCCAGGAACTCGGCCAAATGTCACAAGAAGAAAACTTCTGGAGCAGTTGGCGAGAGCGTCTCTTTGCTCTCCGCAACGTCCCCCCTGTTCTGAAAATTGTCTGGGAATCGGGACCGGGAGTGGTCGCGTTTGGTATCGCTGCGCGTGTAGTGGCTGCGCTGCTTCCGGTCGCGCTAGCCTGGATCCCCAAGCTGATCATCGACATTCTGAGCAACTTCTTAAAGACGCACGAGCCGGTCCCGGAGCGGCTTTGGTGGTTGGTGTTTGCAGAATGCGGCCTAGCGGTGCTGAGCAGCATCGTCGCGAGAATGATTGATTACTCCGATTCCCTGCTGGCGAACAAGTACACTCGCCACGTCAGCATCCAAGTGATGAAGCACGCCTCCGAGCTGGATCTCACGGCCTACGAAGACCCTATTTTTTACGACCGATTGGAGCGCGCTCGCGTGCAAGCCACAGACCGGCTGGTCATGATCCAGTCTATCGGACGTTTAGAACTCCAATTGATCACTGCGCTAGGCTGGTCGGTTGCAGTCATGGTCTACTCGCCGTGGCTCATGCTGCTGCTGATCGCTGCCGTACTGCCGGCGTTCCTGGGCGAAACCCACTTCGCTTTTCTCGGCTACGCTAAGAATTTCCGCCAAACTCCTATCAAGCGGCAATTGGATTATCTTCGCCAGGCTGGAGCCACGAAAGAAGCCGCAAAGGAGCTTAAGCTCTTTAATCTTGGCGGGTTTTTCACCCAGCGCTTTGCGAAACTCTCCGACATTATTTATACCCAGGACGTTGCCCTGGCGCGGCGGAGGCTCGGCATCGGCTCGATTCTGTCGTTCGTCAGCACCGGCGGCTATTACGGGGCTTACGCCTACGTCATCTGGCGCACCATCGCAGGCAGGTTAACTATCGGCACGTTTTATTTTCTGACCACTGCCATTCTTCAAGCCAGCAGCAACATCCAGCAGGTCTTCTCGACGCTCTCTGGAATTGCTGACCAGGCCTTATTCCTGACCGACCTTCTCGCGTTCTTCGAGATGCAGCCCACAATCCGCTCCAAGCCTAATGCACTTCCGGCACCGCGCCCCATTCGGCAGGGATTCGAGTTTCGCGATGTTTCCTTCAGCTATCCCGGAAGCGCCCGGCTAGTGCTGAACCGGTTGAACTTCCGTCTCAGCCCCGGAGAGCGTGTAGCCCTGATTGGCGAGAATGGGCAAGGCAAGACCACTATCGTTAAGTTAATCACGCGCCTCTACGATCCGACCGAGGGCGAGATCCTGCTCGACGGGGTTGACCTTCGCGAGTACGACCTGGAAGACCTGTATCGCGAGATCGGCGTCATCTTCCAGGATTTCATGCGCTACGAAATGACGGCGCGGGAAAACATCGCAGTGGGAAAGATAGAAGAAGTCGCTGACCTCCCGCTACTGCAGGCTGCTGCCAGGAAAAGCTTGGCCGACGAAGTGATCGCGACACTTCCCGCGGGATACGAACAGATGCTAGGCCGCCGCTTTGAAGGTGGGCTGGATCTTTCAGGAGGCGAGTGGCAGAAGATCGCACTGGCTCGGGCTTACCTGCGCGATGCACAGTTGCTGGTGCTCGACGAGCCCACGGCAGCGCTGGATGCGCGTAGTGAGTTCCAGGTCTTCCAACGATTTGCCGAACTCACGTCAGGGAAGATGGCACTGTTCATCTCACATCGCTTTTCAACCGTGCGCATGGCCGACCGCATCGTAGTGCTAGAGAACGGCAACATCGTCGAAGAAGGCACTCATGAGAGACTTACCCGCATGGGCGGCCGCTATGCGGAAATGTTCGAACTGCAAGCCGCCAGTTACCGTTAGGGTCCAGAATGCCTCAGAACACGCACCTTGAGATGATCGAAGCTGACGCCGAGCGGGTGCCGCAAGGAGCCAAGGAAGCTGCCCCGGATACCGACAGTCTGCGCCGGAATGCCGAAGAAGTCGCGCGGCGGCTGGCCTGGAACCCTGGGGTACACAAGTCCCGCTTCTTCTCCGTTCGCTGGAATGCCATGGCGGCTGCGCTCCGTCCGGTGCTGGAGAAGGTAAATCGGACTACTCGGAATCCATCAGACCCAGACGATCTCCGCTGGTTGCGCGACAATATGCCGCTGCTTGGAGCCGAACTGGGAAACACCAGGAATGCATTCAAGCGGCTACGCCGACTGCCACATGTCCGAACGCCCAGGGGCACAACCATACCGCGAGTGGCGGCCGTTGCTGAAGCATTTCTTCACGCCGTGGACTTCGATTTTAGTGAGGCGAGTTTCATCGCCTATCTCGGTGCTTTCCAGGAATCGACCGTCCTCAAATTCCGTGAACTCTGGGCACTCATTCCAGCCATGGAGTTGGCCCTGCTCGATCAAGTTGCCGCTCGCGGCAGGAAGTTGCTCGAAGAACCTGAGTCATCGCAAGGGATCGGGATCTGTGTTCGCAGCCTGCGCGAGATCAACCAACTGCAATGGAAGGAGGTCCTGGAAACGCAGGTCGCATTTGATCGAATTTTGCGACAGGACCCTGCCGGCGCCTATTCACGGATGGACTTCGAGAGCCGGAATCTTTATTGCGAGAAACTCGTTAGAATCGCTGAGCGCTCCGATTCCACCGAAATGGAAGTCGCCTCGGAAGCGCTGGCCCTTGCCCGTAACGCCGGTCAACAGAAATTCGCTGACCCCAGACAAGCCGCGCGCGAATCGCACATCGGATATTACCTGCTGGGGCGGGGGTCGGAAAAACTGCGCCAACGAGTCGGCTTCAATCCATCACTCGCCTATCGCATTCGCACCTTTCTTCACAACCACCCTGATGAGTTTTATCTGCCAGGGGTTGAAGTTCTGACTTTCGGAATCATGTCAGCCACCGTGCTGCTGCTCACCAGCACCGTCACCTCTCCCGGTTTGATCCTGTTTTCCATGCTGGTGCTGCTGCTGCCGTGCTCACAAAGCGCAGCACAGCTCATGAATTATTTGACGACCGCCTTGCTGCGCCCTGAAATTCTGCCCAAACTCAACTTTTTGGAAACCATTCCAGAGGATTGCACAACTCTCGTCGCCGTTCCCGCTCTGCTGTTAAATGAGAAGCAAGTACACCGTCTGGTCGATGATCTCGAGGTCCGCTTTTTGGGCAATCATGGCCGCAATCTGCACTTTGCGTTGCTCACCGACCTGCCTGATTCGCCTGTGCCTTCCCGCGAAGACGACCCGCTAGTGGATCTGTGCGCAAAGCTAATCAAGGAATTGAACGAAAAATATTCAAGCCAACAGATGGGTTCGTTTCTCATGCTCCACCGCCATCGCATTTATAACCCGCGCGAGAAAGCCTGGATGGGATGGGAACGTAAGCGCGGCAAGCTGATGGACTTGAACAAGATTCTGACCGGCCACTATGACAGTTTCCCGGTCAAAGCAGGTGATCTCTCGGTCCTTCCAGAAGTACGATTCGTCATCACCCTAGACGCGGACACAGAGTTGCCACGCGGCTCGGCCCAGCGCCTGATCGGCACCCTGGCGCATCCACTGAACCAGGCCATCGTTGATCCGGAGAAGAACATCGTGGTCGGGGGCTACGGCATTCTTCAGCCCCGTGTACGGGTGAGCGTACAGAGCGCTTCGCGCTCGCGCCTCGCGAACATCTATTCTGGACAGACCGGATTCGATATTTACACGCGGGCTGTCTCCGATGTTTATCAGGACCTCTACGGCGAGGGAATCTTCGCGGGAAAGGGCATTTACGAAGTTGAGATCATCCACCGCGTTCTGGACCGCCGTTTCCCTCAGAACGCACTTCTTAGCCACGACCTGATCGAGGGAGCCTACGCGCGCGTGGGCCTAGTGACCGATACTGAAGTCATTGAGGATTACCCTTCGCACTACAGCGCTTACAATCGCCGCAAGCATCGCTGGTTACGCGGTGACTGGCAGATTACGAGCTGGTTATTCTCCCGCGTTCCTGACGAGACCGGGCGCCTGGTGTCGAATCCCATCTCGCTGGTTTCCCAGTGGAAGATTCTCGACAACCTCCGCCGCAGCCTGGTCGAGCCCGCCACTTTTCTGCTGTTTGTTCTGGGATGGCTGGTGCTGCCCGGTTCTGCCCGCAGTTGGACCATTGCGACGATCTTCATCTTGTTCGCGCCGATCTGGTTCGAGTTCCTGTTCACCCTGGTTCGCGCTGCGGCCGAACAAAAGTTGGCGGTCGCCCGCGAGGCCGTGTCTGCCCTTTTCACTTCGAATGTCAGTGTTTTTCTTAATCTGACTTTCCTGCCGCACCAAATGCTGGTGTCGCTCGACGCCGTAGTGCGCACGCTGATTCGCCGCATCATCACGCGCCAGCGATTGCTCGAGTGGGAGACTGCGGCTGAGGCCGAAATTGGTGGAAGCAAGCGGACTCCGGTTGACACCTATCTGAATTGGATGCCGCTGATCGCCGTCGCCCTGGGTTTGACGGTTTTTTATACGCGCCGACTGGCGTTCGCCTCAGCCCTGCCGATGGTTGCGCTGTGGGCGGGTAGCAAAGTTGTCTCGGTGTGGCTGAACCGTCCGCCCCAGCCCTCGCGCACCGAGGCGTCTGAGAAGGACCGATTATTCCTGCGCCGCGCCGCCGTCCGCACCTGGCGTTACTTCGCTGAATTCAGTACTGCGGAACACAATTGGCTGGTTCCAGACAATCTGCAGGAAGAACCGTTTCAAATTGCCGCGCGTGTGTCCCCTACAAACATCGGCTTTCTCCTGAATGCGCAGCAGGTCGCGTGCGAATTTGGATATCTGACGGTTCCGGAACTCGCCCAGCAGACTTCGCGCACCCTCGCTGTGATCCGCAAACTGCCCCGTCATCACGGTCATCTCTATAACTGGTATGACACGCGAACCTTGAAACCTCTGCCGCCACTTTTTGTTTCTTCCGTAGACAGCGGAAATCTGGTCGCATCGCTCTGGACGCTTCAGCAGGGCTGTCTGCAGTTAATGGAGCAACCGATTTTGCGCCCGCAACTGGCTGAAGGATTCCTCGACCACCTGCGAATCCTGACCGATTTGGGTGTATTCTCCCGGCGTCTGTTTGCAAGGATAGAGGGAAAATCGCTCTCTGGTGACTGGGCAACATCTCTGCTGAAATTCCCTCAAGCCGCGCTCGACCGGATCTCCGGCAAGGAAGACGGGTCTAAGCAGGCGGAGGGGGTGAAGTGGTTCGGTGAACAAGCACTCAGTCGACTTCACCAATTTCGCCAAAACGTGGTCCGGTTTGCTCCGTGGATGCTGCAGGATTTCGCCGACCTCCGCCGGGATTCCACACTTGGTCTGCCTCTGGATCCGGTGAAGCTCAAGGACTTGCCTGAGATCCTAAGCAAGCTCACAGCGCGTTTGCAGCTTGCGATTGAGTCACTGCCTGCCTCTGAGTCCGAGCGCGGCGACCGCGGTTTAATTTTGCGGCGGCTGCTCTCATTAGTTTCCGGCGCGCGAATGGACGCGGTACGCCTGACCACGGAGTTGCAGGCTCTGGCAACAGATACCGGCAGGCTCGCCGATGAAATGGAATTTGGTTTTCTTTGGAACCGGCGGCGCAAGCTGTTGTCCATTGGCTTTGAAACGGCGGCCGACCAGGTCCATTCCGCTTGTTACGACCTACTGGCCTCCGAGTCGCGCATTGCCACATTCGTGGCCATCGCGAAAGACGAGATTCCGCAGGAGACATGGTTCCTGCTGGCTCGTACGCACACGACACATCGCGGCCGGCCGGTGCTGCTTTCGTGGACCGGTACTATGTTCGAGTACCTGATGCCTTCGCTGTGGATGCGGACTTATCCCGACACGCTGCTCGACCGCTCGCGCCACGCAGCAGTGCGTTCCCAGCAGGAATTCACCGCGCTCAAACGCATCCCGTGGGGGATCTCCGAGTCCGCCTACTCCGCGCGAGATCAAGCTGGAACTTATCAATATCACGCCTTCGGAATTCCTCAACTGGCCTTACACCAAGGCGATGTCGAGGCCGTCGTTATTTCGCCGTATTCAACTTTTCTGACCCTCGGTACCAGCCCCAAGGCGGCGTTGCAAAACCTGCGCAGGATGGCGCACGATGGCTGGTTCGGCGCTTACGGATTCTACGAATCTGCGGATTTCACTGCTTCCGGTCGATGGCGTCAACACTGCGAGTTGGTGCGATGCTGGATGGCGCATCATCAGGGTATGACCCTTCTCTCGATTGCCAATTTTCTCTGCGATGAAATCGTGCAGGAGTGGTTCCATGCCCATCCTCGAGTTCAGGCGACGGAACTTTTGTTGCATGAAAAGCCGGTGAATTACCTGCCCTCTTCGGCGTCAATCGCGGCCTGACGGACCCGCGACCTAACTATTCGCAGACAGCTTGAACGCAAGTAGATGCATCTTTAAACTCCGGTTGTTGGCTTCGCAGCGCGAATTCCCTTTGTTCTTCGATTCGCCCTCGACGGCTACTTCGTGCCTCCTCGTCGCAGCTTTCGCCGGAGATTCCAAAATGAAGAGTTTGCTTTGCGTCTTTCTTATTCTCTTAGCTTCCGCATGTGGTGGAGGTCCATCCTCCTCCAGCACTCCGAATAGTCGAGCCTCGGCCGCGCAGAACGCGGGGACGGTGCCACTTAGCCCGCACGTGTTTATCGTGGTAGAGGAGAACCACAGCTACTCGAGCGTCATCGGGAGTTCGTCAATGCCCTACCTGAACAGCCTGGCGTCGAAGTACGGCCTGGCCAAGCAGTACTACGCCAACACGCACCCTTCGATCGGCAATTACTTCATGCTCACCACTGGCCAGATCATTACCAACAACGACAGTTTCTGCAGCACGCTCACCCAGGACAATGTTTGTTCGCCACCTGCTCGCGGCCGGGAAAACCTTCAAAGCGTACGCAGAAAGCCTGCCATCCGTGGGCTACACGGGATGCGGCGTTTACCCGTATGTGAAGCGCCACAACCCGTTGGCCTATTTTTCCGATGTGGCCAACAGCAGCGAAAAATCGAACCTTGTGCCGTTCAGCAAATTCCCAACTGATCTTGCAAATCACACGCTGCCGCAATATTCGTTCATCGTGCCAAACCTGCTCCACGATGCGCACGACGGCGCTTTGAGCCAGGCCGATTCGTGGCTCAAGACCAACATTGCCCCACTGATCGCTAGTGCGACCTTTCAGCAGGGTGGGATCCTGATGATTACTTCCGACGAAAGCACCACCAGTGACGTCCAGCACGGAGGTGGGCACGTCGCGGCCGTCATCATCGGTCCAAAAGTAAAACCAGGATATAAATCCACAACGCGGTATCAACACCAGAACACGCTGAAGACGTTGATGAAGGCGCTCGGCCTAAGCAGTTTTCCGGGTGCGGCCAGCGGAGCACAAGATATGGGCGAGTTTTTTTGATCTGGTCACGCTGTCACCAAAAAAGGAAACCGGCGAGTTTGCACTCGCCGGGCCCACTTCCTCAGACCAGATTCACTTTTGCTCTGGAGCCACTACCTGCGCCGAAGAGGTCACTGGCATCTGCGTACTAGCCGGTTTCTCCGCATTCTCAATTCCCGGCAGTTCGATATCCTTGATCCGCGCGGTGGTGAGAATCTTCTCTAGTTGCTGGAAGATTTTCCCCCGGTCCACCTGGGCGAAATCAGTATCGGGCTTCGCCGAAGTTTCTACATCCAGCGCGAATTCGTAGCATGCCCCGTTCTTGAATACGTGGAAGTACTTCAGATCGGACTGGCGATCTGTTTCTCCGTTCATTTGCTCAAGTTCAGAGAATTCGTTCGCGCCCAGCTTCACTGTCACTGCCTTGGCTGCCTCGGACTCTTTCCCGTTCGCCACAAACTGTGCGCATTCGGCGGCCGTCATGCCTGAGTTCACGCTCACATTCAGCAGCGCAGAAGAAAAATCAGTTTCGGGATAGGAGTCATCCGGCATGTCTACCGAAGCAATTTCGATTGCTCCCGGCTTCAAGAAATTGGCTGGCACGGGCATGGAAGAAGCCGAGGCCGAATCCGACTCTTTGTTTCCCGTTTGCAAGCTGTACTTGCGTGGATAGCTGAACGAGACTCCGTAAACGCCATTCACGTAAGTCGCGTTCGCCGGACGATGTTTCTTCACCTTCTTCGGAGCTTCCGGAGTCACTGCTGGTACGGTGTTTGCCGCTGCGTTCGCGGCCGTCGTGGTTGATGCGCTGATCTTTGCCGCCGGTTTGCTGGATTTATTCGAACAACTGATTGCCAGCAGCAGCACGACTGCCATTACCGTTCCTGCGCAAATGGCTGGCAGATACGTGCTTAGCCAGCCGTCTCCCTCGATTTGTTTGAAATTCTGGTTCCCTGTTCCCTGTGTGCGATTGATCGTTGCCATATTCCCTCCTTGGGACTGCACTGAGAGGAATGGCACGGAGCGGGCCATGCGGGACGATATTGATTCTGCGCGGGTTAATCGCGCAATCGCGATTTTGGGGCGTGGCCGCGAAAACACGTTGTGGGCGGCGTCACACGCAAAACCGCCGCCATGCTGGACTTCTAACTTGTGCCCCTGGGGTTGCGCAATCCCCTCCTCGCCTTCCATACTGTTCTTCCGGACTATGAAAACCCATTTCTCCTTCTCCCCCGCCGCTCAGATTGAAACCGAATGCATGGTCGCCGTCGTTCTTGATAACGCGGAGAAAGACCGTGGCGAAAAAGATAAAACTGAGGCGTTCGTCTCCGCGGATAAAGCTGTGCAGCAAGCCGCTGCCGACCTCATCTCCGCTGGAGACGTCAGCGGAAAGAATTTCGAGGTTTCCTGGCTACACAAGCCTGCCGGCATCAAGGCCAAGCGCCTGCTCCTCATCGGCGGAGGCAAGGCCAAAAAGTTCTCTGCGTCCGAATTGCGCAAGCTGGCCGGAGCCGCCGTCCGCACGCTCAAGCCACGCAGCCTGCGTAGCCTAGCATTTGTGCTTCCGGAGGAGATTCCTGCGTCGGACGCGGTCGAAGCCGTCATCGAAGGCGCGATCATCGGAAACTTCGATCCTGATACTTACAAGAGCGACCGCAAGGATCAGAGCGTTGAATCTCTTACCGTGGTCGCATCCAACCAAGCTTCTGGTGACTCGGCCTCACTCCAGCGAGCGCTCGACGAGGCCCGCATCCTCGCCGAGTCCCAAAACTTCACCCGCGAACTGGTCAACGAACCGTCGAATCGAATGACTCCCACCATCCTCGCCAATCGCGCACAAGAGATGGCGAAGGCAACCGGACTGAAATGCGAAGTCTACGGAGCGGACAAGATCAAAGAATTGAAGATGGGCGCGTTCTGGGGAGTGGCCCAGGGATCGGATGAGCCTCCAGCGCTGATCGTAATGCGCTACGAACCTGCTGGAGCGCCCGAAAAGCCGGTGCTGGGACTGGTCGGCAAAGGCGTCACCTTCGACACTGGTGGCATTTCCATCAAGCCCGCCGACAACATGGAAAAAATGAAATACGACATGGCCGGCGGCGCCACCATGATTGGTGCCATGCGCGCGATCGCGCTGCTCAAACCGAACGTCAAGGTGATTGGAATTGTCTGCGCGACTGAAAATATGCCGTCCGGCAAGGCGCAGAAGCCGGGCGACATTCAGACTGCGATGTCCGGCAAGACCATCGAAATCATCAACACCGATGCCGAAGGCCGCTTGGTGCTTGCGGATGGCCTCTGCTACGCCCGCCAACTCGGCTGCACTCATCTCATCGACGCTGCCACCCTCACCGGAGCCGTAGTCGTCGCCCTCGGCTACGCCAACGCCGGAATCTTCGCAAGTGACGACGATATGTACCAACGCTTCGCCAAGGCTCTCGATAAAGCTGGAGAAAAAATGTGGCGCTTGCCTCTCGACGATGAATACAAAGACCAGATTAAATCTAATATCGCTGACATCATGAACACCGGCGGGCGCTGGGGCGGCGCCATCACCGCCGCCATGTTCCTGAAAGAATTCGCGGAAGACACCCCGTGGATCCATCTCGACATCGCCGGCACCGCGTGGTTGGAGGACAACAAAGCCTGGATCGCGAAGGGTCCCTCGGGGATTGCAGTAAGGAGTTTGGTGGAGTTCGCGCGGGAGTTTGGTAGTTCCTAAACTCACAACTCAAAATGACTTTGTCATTCCCAGCGAAGCGGATCGCAAAGCGCTCCGCGCAGCCGAGGAGCCTGCTGTTCGCCAGCAGCGAGATGAAGATTCACCCCCGCCACAGCGTTATACTTCTCTCGTCACCACAGGTGAAGACATGAAAATCCTGTTCGCAATCGGCCTGATAGTCCTAATCCTCGGCATCCTCTCCTTCTTCATCCCGATTCCCCACACCGAACATCACGGACTCGACGCCGGCGACGTCCACTTGGGCGTGGATACCAAGCACAGCGACCTCCTCCCGCCAGCCGCAAGCGTCGCCTTAGTAGTCGTCGGCGCAGGACTGATGATTGCCGGAGGCAGGAGGAAAACCTAGAAGCTGTCGTAGGTATAACGCCAGTGAGTGAAATGGCTATGTTACGTCAACATGCCGAGTGCGGTTACGAACGGTGAAGGAAGAGGACTGGGCCACAACGAAAGAGCGAAGCTGTGCGCCACAGCTGCTGTGTTCTGGGGAGTCAGTCATCCTCAATGGCCGCGAAACTCAACGTTCGCTGTCGTCACTACCGAATCTGGCCTCTACCTGAAATTGCTCGCCGAGATTCTTTACGACAGCATTCAATCCCGTGGCGATCCTGTTTCGGCAGCGCTCAATGGAAGAATGAGCCAGTTCGTCCATGGAGTGTTCGAATTCTTGCAGAGCATCCGCCGACTGCGTCTTCAGCGATTCCGTAACTGCCGCGACGATCCCTTTTTGAACAATCCTCATGTTTCCAGCCGCTTCATCCATCTGGTTCCCAACCGTCTGCGCGCTGCGTGTTTTCAATTCCCGCAGAATCCTGTCGGCGACGTCTTCGATTTCGTTGCGTGTATTGCTCAGCGTGTCGGAGGCCATCTGACATAGACGTCCGTCCAGACCTGACTCCCACGACCGTAGTGACTCGTCCAACATGCTTATACGGCTATCCAACTGCTCAATCTGCTCGTGGAGACGCAACGATTCCGCTGAGACGTCCCCTCGGACTTGCTCCAATTCTTGGCGCCGCGTATTGTGTTCGTCATTCAAGCTGGTTTGCAGGGATAACAGGAGCTCGTCACAGGTTCGCCTAAGTTGGTTGCGCCCATCCACCAGTTTCCGCTGCAAATCTCCGACGCCATCGCGCAATTGTTCGCGGATGGTTTCGACGATGTGCGCTGAAATCTGACCTGCTCGCTGCTCGACGACTTCCAGCTCTTCTTTCGACCTGCACTGAAACTCCTCTTGAACCTCGACTACCATTTTTTCGATTGCTGCCTTCGTCTCCGACAGCATATGGGAAGACTGCTGACGCGCCTCCTCGATTACTCTTGGACCCAGGTCTTGCCGTAACCGTTGCTCCAACTGCTGTTCGAGCTCCGGAGGAATGCTTGAGAGCGACACATCAAAGCGGCTGCGATTTGCGTCGGCGCGGGCCAGCTTCTCCTTCATGGCCGTAATCTCGGCATGAAGCGGGCGAACCAATTCCACGAACACGCTTTTTACATACTCGTCCGATAATTTCGGTCTAGCCTCTGGCCATTCGCTGGGCCCGCCGGACAACTGGACAGAGACCTGAGCAGGCACTGCTAACTGTGGGACTTTCGGAAGAGCGGAGGCGAGCGAAAGAGTCCAATCTTTGGGGACGTTTTGCAGCCCCCAGAAATTTTCCGGGTGCTCGAGCCTCGCGCCCAGTCTCCAACTCTGATTGTCCGACTCCATCCGCTGGCAAGAGACGACCTGGGCTGTGGCTCCTCGGCCATCTTTGCTGTGGAAGTGAAGTGAAACGCCGGGGTCGAGTTTTGCGCGCGAGCGGATTGCGCAACCATGCGCATTCACCACCAGAGTTTCACAGACTTCAGAATAGTGTGCCCCGTCTAAGCTTGTAACCAGTATGGGCATTGCGACCGGAACTCTGGAACTGCGTCGAGGTGAGATGAGAGTATCTTCACTGTGCATACGTAAGCCTTGTGGTTCGAGGAATGGAGTTCATGCTGTTCCGAACGGGCGAAGTACCACCTTGGTCTCACGATACCTCTAAACTTGACTGCTTGAGGGCACTCGGAAGTATCAACCCCGAAGATCCCGCTGGCCAATGCGCTGGCGAACTTTAGTAACCGATACGAGCCGACAAACGGCAGCTTGTCTACTGCAAGGGCGGCTGTTGCCGCCGACGCTTCAGCCGACGTGGATCAGATGTTGACCTAAACGCATTATAAGAGGGCGCCCCTTTTGGAGTAGGTTGTGATTGTTCAGAGCAACACCTACAGAAAGGAGCACCCTCGTGAACGATGAAAAGTATATTGGGCTCGACGTTCATCAAGCAACGATCTCGGTCGCGGTGATGGATTCCACAGGCGAGGTAGTCATGGAAAGCATTCTGGAGACCAAAGCGGCGATCATTCTTCAGTTCTTTGCAGGACTGCGCGGGACTTTGTCGGTGACTTTCGAAGAAGGAACTTGCGCTGCCTGGCTATACGATCTGCTCAAGCCTCACGTTGACAAACTGGTGGCGTGTAACCCGCGCAAGAATACCCTGCTCAAACATTGGAAACAAGAGCGACCGTATCGATACCCGCGAACTTGCCGACCTGTTGCGTCTCAATGATCTCGAGCCGGTCTACCACGGCGAGACCGGCGTGCGGATGTTGCGGGAGCTGTCGCGGAGTTATCTGACCATCGTCAAAGATCTGTCGCGAGTCATGAATCGCCTGAAAGCGCTGTATCGCAGCTGGGCGATTCCCTGTGCCGGAAGGGATGTCTATTATCGCCGTCATCGAGCGGAGTGGCTGGGAAAGATCCGGGAAGCCGGCGTCCGCCGACGAGCGAGCGGCTCTAGGAGCAGTTGGATATGTTGAAACACTTGCGTCAGCAAGCGCAGCGGGAACTATTAGCGGAAAGTCGGTTCTGGAGACGCTCGGGTTCGAGGGTGAGTATGACAATCGCCTGTAGGCACACGGTGCCCCCCTGGCACCCAGTCACTGTGTTAATTAACCCTATGCCCCCTCGGACAACCCGAAAAAGCAATAGGCCACGAGTCGCAGATAGAACCATGGTTGACACCGTACAACCACACGGCTTTGCAGGT
>Ga0209648_10000516_pt1 | contig 29692 bp, 20 predicted proteins | sample GraSoi2013_115cm_FD_185830 | JGI IMG/M metagenome (GOLD analysis project Ga0209648, IMG submission 185830) | Grasslands soil microbial communities from the Angelo Coastal Reserve, California, USA - Sample 9_17_2013_115cm (SPAdes) (version 2) | ecosystem: Environmental > Terrestrial > Soil >...
AGGCGCTGCCGCAATTGAGGGACACCATAATGTGCCGCGTTCAAAATGGTATAACTACAGCGATATCCCAATTCCTCCAGGGAGATAGCAATCTCTTCAGCAATATTCACGCCCCCATAATTCATAATATCAGGAACATTTTCCATGAGCACAGCAAGAGGCCGAAAGAACTCGACATATGCCAGGTATTGGAGGTAGAGGTTGGAACGTTCATCAGTTAAAAATGCCTGGGGGTCTTGTCTCACTGCCCGTAATTTCGCACGGCCAATCCGAGAGAATGCCTGGCATGGAGGACCACCAGCTATCACATCAACAAGGTTCTCAGGATGCTCAGCCTGAAGAATCTCGTGTAAAAACATTTCTGGAGTGAAGGTAGTGATATCATGCGGAGTGTTATGAAGTTCAAAAGTATTCCGATCAACGCCTTTGAAAAGATTTGCAGCATACGTACTCGTAGCATTCGGATTGATCTCAACCCCGCCAAGAATAGTATACCCGGCTCGTTTCAGTCCCAGTGACATTCCCCCACAACCAGAAAACAAATCCACCACACGTAGTGCCTCTCCTCTCCATAGCCTGGAGAGCTTATCTTCCAGATCAAGATCGGTATTTTCATCTGCCAGGTTCACAACCATCTGAAATAACTCCTCACATATCAGAATCAGGTATCTGATACTTCAACTGCGTCGTCAGAGAAGAAGCATACCTGTTTGACGTACTGCTATATAACAGTTGTATCTGTCTGACCTCCGTGTACTTCCCGATGGATATCCTTCCCATCTCCCTGCCAGGCTTCATTCGGTGTCCACCAATCATCAAAGCCAGACTGTCTATCCAGTCTCGGCTGGTAGAACACCATCACTTCGATGGCAGTTTCCTGGATTCGATAAACGGGACGCCTCCTCTTTTTTTGACAATAGTAGCGTGCCTTGCACAACCTCAAATACTGCCTTGACTCATATTAGCGAGGCAACGATCACAAATGTTCTACAAAGAGGTAGACCAGCAGTCTGAAAGGATTGTACACGAAGACAGATACGTTTGCAAGAGCTTGTAAAGCCAGATAAACCAGACATGCTGTGAGAGCTGTAAACGGCTTTATAGCTCTCACAGCATGAAAACCCTGTTTGGAGCGATTACAAACTCTCTATCAAACTGTCCCAAACTCATCATCCCACTTATCCATCGCATCTTTATGCATTGATGGGAGCACATGAGAATAGGTATCCATTGTCATGCTGATATTGCTATGGCCCAGGATCTCCTGCACCACCTTGGCGTTTACCCCCATACTCAGCAGCAACGTTGCGGCGCTATGCCTCAAGTTATGGAAAGGCATGTGAGGCAGTCCGGCCTCCTTGAGCACCCTATCAAACATTTTCAGGATATAACGGGGATTGAGCGGTCCCCCTTTCAATCCTGTGAAGACGTAATCCTGCTCTTGCCAGTCAGCACCAGCTTTCAACCGCAACTCAAACTGCTTTACGCGATGTTGCTTGAGTGCTTCAATCATAAAGTCGGGCAGCATGATCTTGCGCCTCCCTTTTGCAGTCTTCGGTTCGGTTTCGATGTACCCACCATACCCGGCAAGAAAGTCGAGCGTGCGACGAACCTGCAGAAAGTGGTTTTCAAAGTCAATGTCCGAATACTTGAGTCCAAGCAGTTCACCCCTCCTCAAACCCGTTATCAAAGCAAGCATCAGAAGAACCTCCAGACGATGTCCACGTGCTGCTTCAAGGAGTTTGTGTGCCTGCTCCATCGTCAGAGCTTGCACCTCACGCTTGACGATACGTGGAGGCGAAACGAGATCACAAACATTGCGCGAGATCAGATTCCAACGCACCGCGTTATCCAGTGCCTTATGAAGCACGCCATGAATCGAATTGATCGTTTTTGGCGAAAGTCCCTCCTTCGCTTTTTGCCGATAGAGGGCCAGCACTTGCTGTGGCGAGAGCTTCTGTAGCCGAATGTGCCCAAGAGCAGGAAGAATATAGCTATTGATTAGCTTGCGATACTTCACATAACTACTGAGGCGAATCGTCGGCTTATGAACCTCCTCCAGCCAGTGTGTGAGGTAGGTTTTCAGCGTTTGTTGCGGCCCCGTCGCCAGCGTACCCTGTTCCTGCTCGTTCAGTGCCTTCCTCAGAGCGCTCAGCGCCTCCTTCTCTGTTTTCCGATAGAGCAGTTTTCTCCTGCCATCTTCCAGAGGCACCTGGGCCACCCAGCGGCCGTCCGCACGCTGATAGACCGATCCCTCTCCTCGAGGGGCGCGTTTAGATTTCTCCTCCTTGTCCTTCGAGTTGTCTTCTTTGTTCGATGATTGACGTGGCATGATATGACCTTCCTTAACTATGGTGAACCAATAGAAAACACCCCTCAGGTAGATGACCGAGGGGTATAATAACCTCTTCTGAAACCTAAATTGCCGCGCGCGCGGGACCTGGATTGATCCATACTCGGATAATTCCGGTGTATGGAAATTACACAACCAGTGTCATATAAGGTAGCAATGAATGATCCAATGGCGAGCACCCCTCCTGATAGAATGCGTTGATAGTGTTGTTCCTCCAGGTGCCGTAGCACGGTTACCGTAGAAGGGTGGTTGGACGGAGCAGCACGCTCCGCTGTAGCGATATGCCGTATTGATCACCGAGGTGCAGGAGCTTGACCAAGGATAGCGGGTAGCACACATCCCCAAAATAGCAGGGCTGGTCATTTCTTTTCCCTGAGGCAAGCTGCTCTTCATGAGCACTGCTATACGTACTGCCCCTGGTACACTACGCATATGTATGGACAATGATGATGTCATTGACGAACATACTTCTCCTCCTCAGCAAGGATTGCCATATGCCAGAGGATGACCTATACTAAAGAGCCGAGAGATGAATACAAGGCTTCCTACCGATGACTTGCCAGGTGGTAGATGCCGTGGAAGGAGATGTCATGTCCTCGCCACTCGACCAAGAAATTCGCGGCGATTGGAGTAACCTCAAAGGTACCCATTACCATCTCGTGTATGCCCTCTGGCTTCTGCTTTGCCGCAACGCTGACAGCGTAGCCTTTTACCTCGGAAATGATCTGCTCGCACGTCCCGCTCCTCCTCCGGCACCAGAAGAAGTAGATACTATCTCGCCGGCGATTTATATCCAGGATGCAAACGAGGATGAGTGGATTCAACTCAAGGCTACACGTGATCCCTGGACTCGCACCGCCGTCCTGCAGGGCAATCTATTGGCTAATTTCATATACAATGCGCTGGCTTCAGAGGCAGCAGGGCGAGTGTGGCGGGCGCGGCTGGTGACACAAGGAGAGATCAGGCGAACGGAGATCAAGAAGTTTGTGGCAAACCCGACCAGGTTCCGACAATTAGTGCGGCTCCTCAGGGGTATTATCGATGAGGTTCGAGAACGTTTACAACAGGACGGTAGGCAACCGGTTGATGAAGCACGGCTCAGAACACTCGCGTTGACCATTTTGCAGCAGCTCGCACAGGAGGAACCGGTCTCTCTTGCCCAGTTGAAAGCAGAGGTTGACCTCCAGCTCGCGTATCGCTACATTACTCCTGAACTTGTTCAGCAGGTCGGCAATACACTGCTGGGTGCCCTCCTGCAGGATGCGGCAGCAGGACCAGCGGCTGCCCGTGTCTACAATGATGCCTGGCTTGACCAGACGGCCGGAGCGCCACTTAAGCCTCGCCTACCCTTTGATACCAATCCGATCAGCACATGCGACGTGGCAGTGCAAACTGTCCACGCCCTTTCGGGCTCCCCATGGCAGGTGCAACGCTGTGCTGAGCGGGTGCACCTCGAGAACGCACTCCAACGCTTTTTGCAGGCACCACAGACGCTCTTTGTGTTACTCGGTATGAGCGGCGCAGGGAAGACGTGGGCTGTAGCCGACTGGACTGCTCGTGTGCTCCACGGGCGTGCGCGCCTGCTGATCCCTGGACCAGATCTCGACCACGAAGACCAGCGAAGCCTGAGTCGCCTGATTGCGCTGCGTCTCCGCCCCTTTACCTCGGCTCCCATTTCCGACGAGGATGTGCTCACAAAGTTGCGCGCTGCTGCGAGGATTGAGGATCACAGACCGCTCGTGATTGTGGTTGATGATTTGATGCCGACTGGAGATCCTGCCGTTTTTCGCCGCGATCTCGCACGGCTGGTGGCGCAGTGCCGTGCTGCAAGTATCAAGCTCGTTCTGACCTGCCAGACACATGTCTGGGATTTCAACCGCTTAAGTCAGGACATTTCTCCAGGTGATATCTACCTTCCCGACCCTGAAATCTCGCGAGCGGATCCAGTCGGCGCTCGCGCTTCGGGCGACCAGGCACGGGATGTGGACCTCACCCAGCCACGGAGTATCTCCAGTTTTAGCTTATCGGACTTCACTCCCGAGGAGCAGGAGCAAGCGCTGAACCAGCGGCTACCGAACGAGGTGGCCGGGCGAGTAAGCCATTTGCTGCGCGCGCCGGCCTTCGCCCCACTTCGTCACCCCTACCTGCTGGAGCGCTATCTCGAGCAGCATAGCCACAGCCTCCAGCAGCCAGATGCCGAACTTGTTCCGGTCGACGTTGATGCGTTGCTCGATACGCACCTTGAAGTGCTGCTGCTGCGCGTCGCAGCTATCCTCAACGTTGATGATCGCGATATGCAGGAGGCATTCGACATTCTGCAGCAGCAGCTCTGGGCGAACCGTGCAGGCGGACTATCAAGCGCAGAGGCTGAGATCTGCCTTGAACAACATCTGCGCAGGCGCAGCGGTACTGCACTGGATGCGCTGCGACGGGTGGGGATCTTGACGGCGAGAGGACGAGTGCATTTCGCCGAACCGGCTCTTGCAGACCGCATCTTCGCGCGGGCACTGCGAGAGCGATATTTAGCCGGGGATGATGTGCTCAGTGAACTTCGCCTGGAAGATGATGCAGGGGTGGTTAGCGCGCTGCTGCGCAGCCTGGCCTACGAGAACCCTGTGAGGCTAGCTGAGACCTTGCTCAGGCATGATCCAGGGTGGGTAGGTCCGGTTGGAGAGGGGCTGGCGCAATGCTCACCCCAGGATTATCGTGTACTGGCCTTCCTCACCGTGCTGACCCGCCTTGACGAAGGCGTTATCAGATTCGAGGGCTGCGATGCGCTGGGGCAACTGGCCGCGCATGGATATCGTGAGAAGGGGCGGAAAACATGTGGGCAGCACGCGTTCGAGTGGGTATTGCAATGCTACCTGAGCTCACGACATTCAGACCGCTTTCTTGGCGCACGTGCGCTCAGTGCCACGCTCGATCTGGCACCTACGCGCGTTGAGCGTGCGATGCGTCTCCGCCTGGGGTGCGCAGCCCGTATGGCCAACTCGGGTAGCTCGAACCGGGAGAAGCTTGACAATTGGCTCCATAACACGCTCCTGCCGCTGTTGAACATCAACCACCCTGCAGCTGCTGAGGTGGGCGAACGTATCCTGGCACGCTACACATTCCTGGGCGGACGGGGAACACAAAACCTCGATGATCGCTTCTTGCAAGAGATTGACGAGGCCCGCGGGGGCATTGCGCTCTTTGAAGGCGAGGAGATGGAACGAATCCTTGCAGATCTCCGCGCACCCGAGGCGCAGACGCGCAGTCATGCAGCCTCGGCGCTGCGCAGCGTGATGTTTGAGCAGCCGGAGCGCATCCAGGAAGACCTCTGCGAGACGATTCGGCGAGAGACAGACAGGAATGTGATGAACCAGTTGCTGTGGGCGGCATATCGACTTGCGGAGCTAGCTCCCGATGCGCTCCTGGACGCGCTCACGGGGGCATTCGCGCTCGACTGGTCTACCCCTTCGTCATCGACGGGGCTGGCTCTCTCGACCTTGTCCAACCTCGCGCAGCAGCGCCCCGAACGAGTCATTCCCCTGCTGCCGCAGCGACTGGACGCCTATCCAGCATGGTCCCGCGCATGGCTGAGCGAGGGGCTGGCCTTTGCCTGGTGGACATGCGCTGAGTGTGCGCCCGAGGCTCGCGAGGCGCTTGCACATCTCGCTACACCTGATCTGGCTGATGTTCCAGGAGAGTGCCAACTGTTCGCCCTTCGCGGTGCTGTCGTCGCACAACTAGGGTTGTTATGTCTAGGTGTCATGCCAATGAGGGAGATGCATGGGGGCCAGAGTCCCTATCCAAAAACGGACATGCAGTTCCTCTTCGTGAACACGACTGACTTTGTCCGCAGTCACGCAGCCGACCTTATCGCGCAGCCGGGCGCAGACCAGTTACTTGACCTACTGGTGCGTTGCCTCATCGAAGAGAACCGCGCCGGTGTGCATCCAATAGACAAACCTCTTTTCGCGGCCCACGGCATCTGCGCTTCTCTCTGTCTGGAAATGCTAATTTCGCTTGCAGCCGTGCATCCAGATGCCGTTGTGCTGCTGAGGAGGCTTTCTCCCGGATGGAGACTCGTCTATGCTGTGCGGCGGCTGCTTGAGTCTGGGCGGACGGAGCCCCTAGTTACCGATTTTGCGCGTGAACTCTGTACTGCACCATTTGCAGGACGTAGCACGCAGGAGCTAGACGAGCGCGAACACCTCCTCACCGAACTCGCCAGGCTTTCACAAGCACCGCTTGCTGTCCTACAGGAACTGCGGGCGACCTCGCTCATTTCTCCGTTCACAGCAGATGGCCGCGCAAGTGCAATTGCCGAGCTAGCCGATGAGCGTCTTGAGGACATGCTCGACCTGCTAGCACAGAATCTTGAGCAAGAGGACGACTTAGCTGCATTACACAAGTGGGTTGGGCGAGCGCGTTCTTGGCAGGGCTTGTTGATTGCCCGAGTCTATGCCCGTATGTTCGATCCGCGCCCGATTCATCGGGTAGAGGCACGTGAGTTATGCGAGCAGATGCTGACGGCGGTCCGCGCATTGCCAGCGTCAATGCCCCAGCAGGAGTACCTGACAGTATATGAAGCAATTGCCGTATGGCTCGTGGGCTTGGCCCGTCCAGTGCCGATCCTGCCTACATCCAGCGCATTGCGGAACGCTATTGAGCGCTCGCACGCTGCTGCACTCGAACTGCTCCAGCGTGCATCTGCCAGATCGGTCGGCGGGCAGGAGGAGCATGACTGGCTCGTCGATGCATTGGTAGCTTCACAGGGGGTGGGCTGGTGGAACAGGACAGGATTGCTCCTGGATGGAGATTCGGTCGGCTTTGGCTCTTCTCACGATCTAGTCTATGTGTTCCCTGCGGTGCGCTTAGCCCTGGTGGCAGCTGAAGCTGCCGATGTTGGGAGCCGCGCTGGAGATCCAGCAGCACGATTCCTCACAGAACGAGCCAGTATCAGCAAGCTGCTCGCCGAGCACCATGCTCAATTAGATCCCCAAATTGAGATACCGGAGGAGTACCTGGAGCGCACCCTGACAGCGCTTGAGGGGGTTGGTTCCGCTGCCAGCAGGGATGAGCGTGTGCGGTTGTATCGTGGCCTTCTCCTGCTGCAACTTGATCATTTAGCTGAGGCCGAACTGGAGTTACAGCAATGCCTCAGGATGCCTACCTGCACAGGTGATAGCCGAGCATCCGTGCTGTACAACCTGGCTTGCGTGTACGCACGCACAGGCCGGGAAGATTTATGCCGTACGACATTGCAAGAAGCGCTCCAGCTTTGGCCCCAGCTTCGCCACTCTCTGGAAACAGATCGAGACTTAGCAGCAGTGCGCGAAATAGCATGGTTCCAAACGCTCAGTCACCATACAATATAATGCTTACAAACCCAGTAGCAGTGTTGCTACCGGCTCCATGGGAAGAGTGTAGGTGAATACAGCAAGCCTCAATCGATACATCGGCTCCTCAAGATATGTCAAGAGCTGAGACACTCCTCACGAACATATAGTGACATCCGCTGCATATAGATTTTACCAGGAGTAATCGCCCTGTTAGATTAACCGCTTGCCTGCACTGGAGGAGGCTCGATAGAGAGCAAAATGAATATCCATCCAGCGAAAAACCCTCCTTGCCTTCGGGCGCCGGGCGCAGGCCTGGTTGACAAAATGTTATGTATAGTGCCTTGCCTGAAACGGCTATGCTCAAACATAAGTACCTCCTGACGCTTTCAATATGGATGGTGGAGGGCAGCTCATCGGGACAACCTCCCTTTTTCTCTGCGATGGTGACCGTGCGCTGCTTCACGTCGTTACCGGCAAGGCAGGCTTCCAGGCAACTGAAGTACCCTGTGCATGGCAAGTATCCATTGGGATAGCCACTATCCAGCACTTGCCAGAGGAAGTGGGTCATCCCAGCAGATCTCCGTTTCGAAGTGATCAGCAGAGTCATCCCTTCATTGTCCTGAGGAATCGCCTCTACGCCTGACTCTGGCGTTCTACCTGCACCTTCATTGTATATCAGGAGGAGAACGTTGGGTGTCGCAAGCAAGTGAGGGTGACGCAAACGGGACGCAACCATTTCGCTTATGTGTTCCTGCTTGATCACCGCCCGTAAGCATGTCGGGCGGTGAGGTGACGCAAATGGACGCAAAATTTCTCCTATCCTTCTTTCCCTTTTCCCTCTCCTTTTGATTTTTCTTTTTTTAAGAGGAATCTAGAAAAGAAGATAAAGGAAAATTTGCGTCCATTTGCGTCACCCTGGCACTCCTTCCGCTTTTCGAGCCATCCGAATGAGGGTCGTAATTGAAATTATGGGCGTCCCCTATCCCCTATTTGCGTCACCTCACCCTCCCTTTGTGTCACCCTGGCTCGGAATCGCCTTCTGCAGCGTGATGATTCGTTGCCCATTCACCTTGCTCCATCTCACCTGGAGACCCACGCTCCTGAGACTGGTCGCCAATCGCTTGATCTTGCCGCTGAGAGCCCGCCCATTCCTGGGCCAGCCTCGCTCATGCCTGGCGTCCTCAGAAGCTTTCTCATTAAGCGCTCTCAGCAGATTCTCTGCTGTTCCCGCCCACCGTGCCTCTACCTGGGCATCCATAAGCGCTTTGATCGCTGCACCAATTGGAGATGATTCAATCTCGATCTCCACGGCCTCTTCCCGATTCTCAAAATAGACCTCGATGAAGTAGTGGGCCGACTTCCCTTCAGGGAGAATCAGTGTCTCACATGCTGTGACCCAGGTCGCAAAGTCCGCCATACGGGGCTTCGCTGGCAGGGCGACCTGAGGATAGTTGCGCAAGGCCAGACTCGCTGCATCCAGCAATGCTCCCAGGAGCAATGGATGGACGGCGTTGAACTCGTGCCAGAACTCCTTTTCCGTTTTGCGCCTGGTTTCTTCGATAGCAGGCAGATTGAGGAGCATGCAGCGATCCAGGAAATCACCCCTGGTTCCCACCTCTTCAATGCCCGTGAAGATGATCGGCTTGATGTAGTTGAAGACGACTTCATCGGCGTCGGTGTAGAGCTGCCGGTAGGCGTCTCCTGCGCCGGTCGCCGCACGACAGAGCGCATCGGAGAGCCAGACAGGCATGGTCGACAGGTTATCAAACCCGATGATATGGTTATTGGCAGCTGCAATTGTCAGCGCCTGCACATCTTTGGGAATGGAGCGCAGTAAGGCGACGCAAGGATCGACCAGGGATCGGAGAACCTTGGCGGTCGTCGTCTTGGCCGCGCCGCGTTCGCCATGGATTCCTAGCGTTGGATACGGACCGAAGGGATGTAGGCATCCGATTACCCAGGCCTTAGCAAGTAAGAGACCCTCTTCGTCAGCGTTGATGTAGGGATTCAAGAGCCTCAATGAACCGCCTCGTTGTGGGACAGGTAGCTCCCCAATGCCATTATAGCGCCGGAAGTACACAGGGGCATGCGAGAGCACCCGCCAGCTCTGTCGGTCAATTTCGACGATCTGGTGTGCCCGGTTTGCCAGGTCCAGGTAGATCTTCCCATCGCGATAACCCAGGCGAGTAAAGACCTCACGCCGTTCGGTATCGCCATACAGGGCATTGGAGGTCAGCGTCATCAGGGCCAGGGAAAGGGACCTGTCATTGGGAATAGTGCCAAGCTCATCGCGAAACCGCTTGAGCAACCAGAGCTTGAACATACCGCCACGTTCATAAATGGGCCATGTTTCGTAGTGGTCTCGTACTGGCATGTGAGCATAGCAGATTCCACCGGGCGTGGCGAAGAATGTCACTTCTCGCTCCGCCAGTTCTACCAGCACATCAGCCTGACTTTTCTCCTCGACTTCGCTGACATTCTGCCGGACGCTCTTGCGAGCTTCATTCACAGCAGCATCGAGATCATTGAGATTGACCTCGTTGCCAAAAGCCTCCTTGATACGGTATCTGTAGGCCAGGTAGTCGCCGCGCGATAGCTGCGCGAGGGTCGGGATGAGCCTGAGGATAGTGAGGAGATCCTTTTCAGCAAACGCTTGCTCCAGCAACGTGGTATCTGGTGGCTCATCCTGAGACTGACGGCTGAGCAGACTTCCTCTGGCTGCCTGCTGGTGATTGTGACGGTCTTGTTCCGAGCGTGATTTTGGCGTATAGGTATCAGGCTCATAGAGCCTCCGCAATGCTTTCCAGTCCTTGTCCCGACAGCCATTGTGCTGGCATCCAGCAGCAATTGCTCCATCAGCTTGCTGGACAATGTAGGCGCTCTTATCAGTATGCTCGGCATTCCAGGGACAGATCTTGAACACCCATTTCTTTCCCCCATTCTTCCAGGGTCTCGGACCGATCACGTCTAGATGATATTTCTGTATCCAGGTTGCCAGATCGAATGGCCCCACAGGTGTACTCTTTCCCGGGGCTACAGACGATGCTGGAGCGTAGGCTGCCATTGCCTCAAGCAGGTTCTGCGGGAGTGGATCCAGACACTCAGGGACCTTGAGGATGCGCGCCATCCGATGCGGACGATCCTGAGTATTATCCCCTTTGCACACCAGTGTGCCATACAACTTACAGATCCGTGAGGGATTGTAGACCGTCTGGTCAATGTGCAACCCGATGATGCGCTGCTCCGGCACAGCCTGGACATCAAAGCGTGCTGCCAGCCCGGCCAGCACTCGCTTCACCAGCTCCGCCTCATTGACAGGCAGATCAAGGTGATAAAGCAGGTGTCCACCATTGCCACTATCGGCCTGAATGGGTTCTGGCCACCCCTCGTCTCGCAGCACCTGCTGAATATGCTGGGCAAGGGCGAGAGCTGCCTGGTGTTCTTCCTCAGATGAGGAGATGTCCGTCGGGCGATCCGGGTCTGTGTCAATGAGCAACCAGCGATAGGCGATAATATGGGTATCCGCCGTTGCCGGCGCTTTGCGCATCTCGTCCGCTGTACGCAAACGGTTCTGAGCTCGGGCCAGTAGCACCGGATTACAGGGCTGAAGCGTGATGTAGACTCCCCTGGCAGTACGCAGCATCGAGAGTGCCTTGATTAAAGCCTCCGGATCATTAAAGTAACCACTGGCCTGGTAAGCGTAACGCGGAGCATCTTTCGTCAGGGCATGGAGAACTCGCAGTTCAAAAACCTGCTCAGGCTCAGTCAGGATGCTCAAGGTCCGCCTGATTTCCGCCGGGTCGATGCGAATCTGCTTGCCAACCCCAGGATGCACTCTATCTCCGGGGGTGCCAGCAGGTGCAACTGCCTGCTCGTTCCGGGAGTGATCGAGATGCATGCTCACGCCCTCCTTTCCGTCTTTCTGATCCTGCTACTGGCCTAACGCGTTTTTTTGCGCCGATCCTTCTCTGCGAAGAAGCGCGATAACTTTTCGGATGCTTCGCCCTTGGTCATTGTACTGGTGATAGGAATCTTGCACTGTCGCAATAGTTGCGCCTGTTTGCTTGCTGGATCAAGCGGTTGTTGTCGCCAGGGTGCCGTTCGATCCACGAGAACCGTTTTGGTCGGATCTGCCAGCAAAATTCTAGCCTGGCGCTCGGCATATTGCTGCGCCCAGTCCAGGGGCACCGGCTCTAACCAGCGCTGTCGGATGAAGGTGGGGGCCAGCTTCGCCCAGACCTCATAGTATCCAGTTCGCTCCTCTGACGGAACCAGAGTGATGCGATGCTGGAGCAGATCCAGGATGAGGAAATAGGAACCATCCTTTTGCCGATGCCAGTCCAGTCTAGCCAGGATATTGACAGCCAGATCCTGGGTTCGTTTATTGACGACAAGCGTTCGTTGTCGCTTTTCACCGTCTTCTTCCGCGTGCCGGGCACGCTGGCGAACTTCCCTCACGCTCTCACCGTCGACCAGGTGGATGCCCAGGACAGAATTCAAGGACTGCGGTTCCAGACTGTGTTTGAAGCAGTTGTCGGTGATGTCTAAGATGAGGCAATCACGCTTGGCAGGAGCTGGGCGTAATCCCCGGCCTATCATCTGGATAACCAGTGCACGTGACTGCGTCGGGCGCGCCAGGATGATACACGATACATTTGGATGGTCGTACCCTTCCGTCAGCACGCTGCAGTTACACAGCACTTGTATGACACCACGCTCATAATCACGCAGAATGCGGGTGCGTTCCTGCATAGGCGTCTCACCACTCACTATCGCAGAGGGGATCCCATTGTCTGCAAAGGTTTCTGCTAGATGCCGTGCATGTTCGATAGTGACTCCATAACAGAGTGCCTGCCGTCCCATGCCATGCATACGGTAGGCTTCGACGATCTGCTGGTTGCGTTCTGGGGTATCGACCAGGCCAGCCAGTTCCTCTACCTGGTAATCGCCTACCTTGATATGCACACTATCCAGAGATGTCTCTGTCTTGACTGCGATAGCACGCAGATCGCAGAGATAGCTTTGCTCGATCATATCGATGAGCGAGGCTTGATAGACCGGCTGACCAAAGATATCCACTATCCGCTGTCCGTCAAGGCGATCAGGAGTCGCAGTGACGCCCAGGACAAATGCATCAGGTAATGCCTTTAGCACTGCCCGATAGCTTGCTGAGCAAGCATGGTGTGCCTCATCGATAATAACCAGACTATATCCGTACTGGGAGAGCCGCTCCAGGTGTTCCGGGCGCGCAATCGTCTGGATCGAGGCTACGGTGATGGGTGCGCCGAACTCATACTGGCCAGCACCTACCTGCCCGATTACAGCCGTCGGATCTATCATGAGGTACTTTTCAGCCGCCTGCTGGATAAGCTCCTGCCGATGAGCAATGACAAGCGTGGTGAGGCCGAGCCGCCGGATTACTTCGTTAAAGACAATGGTCTTCCCGCAGCCAGTTGGCAAGACCTCCAGTGCTCTCCCTCCCTGGGGTTGTTTCCGATAGACGGCAAGCACCCGTTGAACACAATCCTCTTGATATGGGCGCAAAGGAAAACGCTCCAGGGGCGGAACGTCTGTCGTTAGAGGTGACGCCATGTCTATATCGCCTTTCTTCATGTAATGTCGCTCAGGCCGTATGCTCTTCAATCCAGGTGTGGAGCTTACCCCTCGGAATCCGGGTGGTATGTCCCATCTTCGTCACTGGCAATCCCTCATATTTAATGAGTCTGAACACAGTGGCATGGCTCACCGACAGGATCTCCGCGACCTGAGGTATGGTGAGCATTGACTCAAGCAGTTGCGATTCTTTGGTATGAAGAGTGGAAAGTCTTTTCATAGATGATGCTTTCTCCCCGTTCAGATGATGACAGTGATGGTGTGATTTTGGGAATATCAGCTTGAAGCTCCTGGTCATCGGTGGCGTGTTAGTATAGACAATGCAACCTCTCTATGCTGCCAAGATCGCTCTATCAGGACATCCCACTATCAACCGCCAAACCACTCCCCCATTTTTAGCAGCTATTTCTGGGAAGACGTTAACCACATGTTGATGCGACCGCCGTTGCCATCGTAGTATGCGTACCACCAGTCCAAGGTGCTCTTTGAGTGCAAGATAGGCAGTCTGATCTTTGTATCTGACCTGGAGCATCTTGAGCATGAGGTTAGCTATTACGGCGCGAAGTAAGCCTCGCTGCATGCGACCAGTGTTTACAAGTCTCGCGTGGTTCGTTTCCCCACATTGATCTACCGCCATGGGATCAATGGCCTCCTGAAGATCACCTGTCTCCACAATAAGGGTCTCCTCTACGAGTGGAGTCAGCGGAATAATACTCTCCGGATGCAGCCGGGGTGGAGGTGCCGAGGCATCCTGCTGAAGTGCTTGTCCCTCTTTAGCATGGGCCTTCAGGATAGCGAGAATACGCTCAGGGCTCTTGCCTTCAAGACGACAATCCCAGGGCAATACATCTGCCAATTGTTCTTCAGTGCAAAAGATCTCGAAAGGCTGATCCTTCACTTTGCTGGGATCAGCAGCCACACGAGCCGTATAGAGGCGCGCATTCGGTAAATAGCGCAGAACTTGAAGGAAACACAGACCATTACAACTCGCTTCTTCGCGCAAACTTAGCGGCGCTGCATCCGAGTCTTCTTCAGGTGCACGATCCCCACAGAGGATAGTAGCCGGTGCAACGCAAACCCAATAATAGCCAATTCGCGACAAAAACGTCCGATACAGTGTCATCTTCAAAACCTCCTCGTCCAGGATAGCTGGCGGCAAAATGCCAGATATTCAAATGTACTTCCGAGCACGTGCGTCAGTAACAGCATTATTCGACACAAGCACATATACTAAAATATGACTAAAGATTAGTGGAGAAGCCCTACCATCTTTGCTTGTGGGATGCCTTGATGTGCTCTATAATGCGCAAGGAGACCCGGCACGTCAGTTTTTCTTCTGGCGCGTATCACAAGATTCGGTCACGCTGCGGTTGTTTTGCAGGCAAAAGCAGCGCCCGCTGCGAGGTCAGGGAACGAGGCAGATGAAAGTTCTAGCTTCCCTGGCTAAGTTCTGTTCGTCAGGAAGGTTCTGTCTCGCTGATACCTTAATACTCCTGTTCATGTTGCTCAATCCACTCCTGCAGTTTGGCGGATGAAACACGTATTGCGCGGCCTACTCGGATGACAGGCAATCCTTCGCGTCGTAGCGCATAAGCCTTGGTTTTTCCTATCCCCATGATCTGTGACACCTCATCGATCGTCAGAAGCGCTGCTGGCATAGTTGTGTTTTTAACCGTTTGTGCGATACGTTCTTTTTTCATCTTGTATTTTTCTGCCTCCCGCTGGTTCATCCTCCAACCTGATAAACCAGCAAATGTTCTTACATGACAAACATACCTGCTCTAATGCACCATGTGGTGTACCAAATCTCGTACAATCGCGAATTAATATGCTTGTACGCGCTTTTGTACGCCAAAGTGCGTTAATTTCGTGGTAGATGATCAATAGAGTAGACACAATACCTGGTGATATTCCGTGCATGTTGCTGATTGATAGCACAGTTATGTGTTGACTCAGAGGCGTGTATCGTTATGTATGGTAGCAGGTACCATGAACAGCAACTCGGAGGTAAGTAACACATGAAAGAGGAAAACCAATCTATGAATGAAACATTGCCATCAGACAGCCCGCTATTGATAATCCCTGCAAAACAGATGCCCAATACAAGACGGGCAAGATTCGCCCCTTTGTACAAAGGGGGCTTTGCAGGGCTCTTTCTGTTGTTCACCGTCTGGAACCTGATCCAGCAGTTGATTATCAGACTCAACTTTCATGGACACATCCCAGCTACACTACAATCCTTTCTGGATTGGTCCTCGTGGGGCTGTGGAATAGCAACAATGGCTGCGCTCTACCTCATCGTTGATGCAGGTACCGACGCAGTACTGCGTGACGCTTTCTTACGTATCGATCCTCAACAGATGAAGCAGTTATCAGTAAAGGTTGCTACCCTGGGTCGCCTCTGGTGGTACGGACCGCATGATTACATCACTTATGCCCCCTCTCTTTCCGCACTTCTGGAGCAGCTCCAGGTTGTAGTAACCCCGGCGGTCCCACCAGATCAGGAGACGACTGTTCAGAAGCGTATTCTGTTTCCTGTCAAAGAGGTTATACTCTCCCTATCGCAAACGCTTACCTTGCTACTCATTGGGCAGAATGAGACACGTGTGACGTTCACTTTGGAACTCCACAAACTATATGCCGCTTTTATCCTCTACCTGGTCATGACAGGTCGTAAGGCCTGGGTACTTACCAAGAATATCCATGACCACGTTTACTACCACTTTGGACGGAGTCATCTCAATACTTATGCGAGGCGGCTTCTCAAAGCAATCGATAGCGCCACCAGGAATGCCGGGTTGGAACCATTTCCTCTTTATGAATCAAGTAAGGATTCCCCTGATGGGAAGGGAATCCCCTGGAGCTGGCGTTTCACCACCCAGTGCCATTTCGAAGACGTCGATGACGTGTATGCCTGGAGCGATGAGATCAATTCTATTATAGCGGGCATCACTGATCCTCTTTCAGTCGAAGTCCTCACCCAACGAGCTACTCAAGTCATGGCAGGGAAAAGTGAACAGAACTTGATACCTCTATTCAGCCATCCAGCTTATGAAATGTGGATCGAGCCGGCTGTGTTCGAAGTTGTCCGGAGACGCCTACTCATTGTCGAACATACGGCGCAGCGCGTGTTTGAGGAGCGGCCTGCGAACCCGGTCCATGAGAAAGCATCACTGAGCATGGCAGCTGAGTGCTACGAGTGGTGTATGTGCCTCGCGATGACAGTCTTGCATGATCTCAGGTTTGGACAGCACTATCGACAACTCTGTGTGCAGATGCTGCGGCTGCTTCATGACAATGAGGCGATAGCACGCATTGATGAGCTTTTCGGGAAACTTGAACGTGAACTTCCCAAAGGTGCTCGATAAACGTACATCTCTGGCATCTATTAGGGAAGATCACGGAGCGATATCATAATTTCTCATCCCCTGTACCAGGTTGCCGTTGCTGTCGCCACCAATCGCGCAACTGCTGATTGCATCGCAGTAGCAGTCCGTTATACTCATACCGCCGCGCGAGGCGTCGCAATAGCAGTAGCGCCTGATGTTCTGCCTGCTGATCGTCTGCCGCGCGTGCCTGGCCCAGGGCTTTCTGCAAGAGTTCGTACTCCTGGGCAAGTGACAGCGAGACTGTACACACTTCACCGGGTTTGACCTGGGTAAGAGTTACCCGCTGATACTGCCGCAGGCGCGATCGGGGATCGGCACGGAAGACCGAGCGGCCGCGCCGTAACGCACTGCGCATCGCGAGCGAGGTGAGCCGCTCGAGTTTGCGCATCCAGATGTCCGGGTCACGCAGCAAGAGACGATGGACAAATAATATCGCCTCTTGCTCCAGGTCTTGCCAGAAATGCGAGTCAGTCTCACCCGGGGCATTCCAGGAGAGACGCAGCGCTTCCCAACTGATGAAGTTCTCCATTGCCGCAATCACAGCTTCTGGCCGTTGCGGACCATAGAGCACGACATGAGGAGTCATCCGTTGTCTCATACATGTACCTCCGCTGAAGGCCTCATCGCCGTGGCAAGGCGACGTGCGCGACGCGCGGCAGATTGGGCACGCAACTGCCGATCATGGCGCTCACAGATTGTCGAGGACCAGCGCCGCGGATACCAGCGCATGAGATGGAGCGCCTTCCAGCACCAGGCACAGTGCGACTTGCGTATGAGCGCTGGCCAGAGGTACCAGGTGAAGAACGTCAGATAGAGTGTCAGCAAGAAATCTGCCAGGGTGAACCAGATAATGATATAAAGGGTCTCTAACAGTTGCCTAACACCTACCCACATGGTATACTCTTCTTGACTTTGATGCATCGATGAATGCATCCTATCGCTTGTATTGAGCGATAAACCTCTCTTGTATACCGGGAGGGGTGCGATGCTGCTGTTGCCATCGCCGGGCCAGCAATGGCTTGCCTGCTTGCAGGAGAATATACCTTCTACCATCATGCCTTCTGACATGGCAGGATAGTTGTATATTTGAGCAACGGTGGTCATAACCTTTTGTACCTCCTGTTTTATGCAGAAGGCACGCTATGCGTTATAATAGACATAGCGGTCTTCCGCGGAGTGCGTGTCTTCCTGCTTTGGCCTGAGAAACTTGGGTAGGGGGACACGCTCGATCTCTTTTTGGATGGCAGTGAACGCATTACAGAAACAATTCGAGAGAGCCAGGCCAGAGTTTGCACCACGCTGACCTACAACACATATCTTCCTCCTTCTGGCGTTGGCATACCCGCTACTTCGATGAGGATTTGACTCGGGTCTGCTGGCAGCTTCGCACGCCCACTCCCAGTCAAAAGAATGCGTGCAGTCTGCACCCCTTCCTCGCGGAGCACGAGTGCGAGCGCTTCCTGCTTGCGTGTACCTGCGATCTGCCCTGCCAGGGCCTCCAGGTGCTTCGGGCTCCACTGATAGACCCACACGCCCTCAGCCTCCATGGAGAGCGTGAGTATACCCCGCTTCGTATCAGTCACCGTCACATCTGTCAGCGTCGTTGTCACGCGACCCACCAGCGCGTAGTTCGACCCGAGGGCGGCGCTGGTTTCCTGGGTGAAAGAGATCGCTGCGAGTCGCAGAGCAGCTTGCTGGTCGTACACCTCAGCCCGGCAGGTGACCGCGACCGTCACGGTCACCTGTGTTGCTCTGCTCCCCACGATATGATCGGGGCTGATTGCGGGGGTACAAGCAGGGATGGCCACCATCCACTCATATGGGTGGAGCTGTGACCGCACCCCCGTCAGTACGCTCTGTATCAATATGTCAACCAGGGGACGTGCGAGGCCATCGATATCCGCTTGCTTGACCGTCGGATAGGTCTGAGCATCCTGTCCCCCGGTAAAGCCTGCCGTGTTCTTGACGGCAACCCCAGCTACGCAGCACAAGCCATCAATATCGAGCGCCGCGATGTTGCCGCGGGAACCTGCAAGAGCCGCGTGGGCGCTCACAGTGCTGACCCCGAACAGGGGTGGATTTCCCGCTGAGATGGGTGACGGGGCATCGGTGACCACTTGCGCGCCGTCGGCTCCTGTGAGCACCGTACCTGCGGCAATGGTCTGTGGGTAGGTTGCCGCATTGTAAAAGGTTAGCGACCCACGCGCAACCATGGCCGGCACGTGCGCGACGCCTGATGTCTGCCCGCTCGTCACGAACTCTGGTGAGGTGGCGGACACGAAGCGTGCTGCGACCTCGTGCTGGGCAGCATCAAACTCGCCCGTGACCGCGGTGATCATCAGCGTGGCCTGTCTGTCCAGGCGTGTTGGCAGAATAGTGACGAGAGCCGCGGGCCGGAACAGGAGCGGGGCCAGGGGGCCGCTGTCCCAGAGGGCTCCTATCCCTGTGAGAAGCAGCAGCGCAAGCAGCAGGAGGCCTGCACCCGAAAGACACCACCGTGATCGCTGCTTCCAACCAGCTGTTGTGGACTGTCCAACCATGACGAGCGTTGACTCCACAATCCGAGGTGTGCGTTTTGCGCGACGTGCACGACAACGTCTACAGGCGCATGCTGGCTTCAATCTGGAATAAGGTGTGCCAACGACGGGAGTAGTTCGCATGCGCTTGTTCCTCTCTTCTGAACCCAGTCGTCCAGATTGAATACGCGGTCTACATGAACGAGCACTGATAGTCTGACCAGGGATCGTATGCTGGCACCCGCTTCCGCTCACTTGAGCAATGACAGATCTAGCTCTGCTGCTCATGTGTCCTCCTGTTGCATTGCTCGACCCAATGGTCGATTCCTGCCTGGCTTTTCCCGCTAAACAGCTTGCGGAAGTACTCCAGGTCAAACTCCGTCATGCCCAGTGGCATCTGCTCCGGGTGCATCTTCATGTGAGCGATAAATGCATGCACAGTCATGTGCGCTTCCGGTAGTGGGGTAGTTCCCTTCTTCTGCCTGGCAGTTTGTCGCCTTGACCAATGAGTTGCAGCGAGCAGATCGACGGCGAAGACACTGAAAAAGATGATGATGCTCATGGCATCGTTGTTGCTCACCAGGAGGACGATGCCTGCGATAAGGATTGCTGGCCCTACTACCAGTAGCGTGAAGCGTGCAGCAGTAATGACATGCTTCTTGACTTCTTTCATCTGTTCCCCCTTTCATTTCATCCTCTGTGGCGCGCCAAGACTGACCATGCGTGCTATCATAAACGCGCTACAGGGACGATGACCGAACAGCCAGGCCGGGATTCCGGAGCTGGCTTTCTCTCTACATCGGGTGGTGACCGTTTGTCGCCCCAGCCATTGCGGCGACTTCGCCCGTTTGCGCCTCTTGCATCTTCCGATAATCACTGCGATAGTTGGAGGCCGATCCCTGTGAGCAGCTCACTGCCTCCATAATTTCTGGAAGCGTCGGTTCAGCGCCTTCGTTGCTGCGCTGGTACTCTGCGATGAACATGAAGGCTCGTTCTTTTCTGCCGACGTTCATCTCACCTGTCTCTTGAAGGTGAGTCGCTCGTCCAGATGAACCCGTCGCAACGGTGTGAAGGTTCACCACCTTCGTTCGTCTTGAACCTTCACTGCGGGTTGAACCTTCATTTTTATGGGATGTGTACTTCACTTGAAGCGCTTCAAGTGAAGCCGTGAGATGTGCAACAGTTGAAGTGATCTCTTCAAATTGCGACCTGAACGTGGTGAACTGCTGACATTGACCTTCAGCTAGTGAAGCAACCTGTTCGAGCTGTGCCTTGAAGATGGCGAACTGCTGAAGCTGGTCAGTGATGGTCGTGAGTGTCTGCTGAACGCCGAAGAGCGTTGACGCAAGTGCATTCGCCTGCTGCTCCTGAGCTTTGCGGGCATCGTTCACAGCCTGCTCAATCTCGGCCTTGATCGTTGCCATAGGCGGGGTGACGTAAGGCCGTAGCCAGCGCATGAAGAACCATTCCTGTGCAGGCCTCTCCTGCGCCTGGTTGCGCTCGCTGCGAATGGTGGCGATCTTCTTTTCTTCCTCCAACAGCTCCTGCTCAGTCGAAAGCCGCACCTTCAGAATGTCGATGCGCTTTTTTTCCTGCTTCTTGAACTCTTCAACGTCGATTTTGGTATTGATGGCGGTGGTGTCAATCAGGTGATCGGCGGCCAGGCTCAAAACCACAATCATTGAAGGAAATACCGCGCCAATCAGGGGCAAGAGCCAGGCAAAAATGAAGAGGTGGTTGAAGTCGTTGGCATTGAAGCTTTGAATGGCCCCCGCGAGATTCGCTGAAATTGAAACCAGGGCTGGCAGCCAGATGCCCCACATTTGAAGCTTCATTCCGCGGGTGTCAAACACCCGGCGGGCATTCAGCCGGGCGCGCAGACTGACGGAGGCGATCATGTCAAAGGCGAACACCAGCATGTGGCCGCCATATCCCCAGAGCGCGCCATGCATCGCGATCTTGTTGAGGACCGGGCCAGCTTCGACCACGGAGGCAAGCATAAACAGCGCCATGCCAAAGTAGAATAACCCGCCCTGGCTGAAGGTGTTCTGCCATAGGCTGGTGATGCTCTTTGAGATCGACCGGCGATTCCAGATGGCAAGTCCGACCAGGGCCAGGGCTACTACGCCGCCGGCGATCCCAGCCGCCAGGGTGACGTTTTCGGGGGTAAGGTACTGTTGTACGTTCATCGCTTTCTCCCTTAGCTAGACATGATCTTCTGAATGTAGGCTTGCGTTTGTGCTGGCTCACAGGAGAACCACTGCAAGCCGTAGGTTGTCAGACAATACTGCAAGGTGCCTGAACCCCCGTTATAGGCGGCGAGGGCCTTTGCGTAATCTCCCCCATACGTGCGGGTATAGCGACTCATCAGTTGCGCAGCGCCCTGCAGTGCCGAAACCGGGTTCCATGGGTCAATTCCCAAACCTGCTGCTGTTCCTGGTTCGAATTGCGCTATGCCCTCGGCGCCTGCAGGTGATGTTTCATTGGTGTTGAAACCTGACTCTTGATTGATTTGCTTCACAAACAAGTCAGGCGGTATCCCTGCAGCGAGTGCATCAGCGCGGGCAAGGGCGATGAGTCCTGCTTTTGTTGTGGTGTCTGGTGCCTGGGCGCTTGTTGATGCGTGAGCAAACAGTAAGCCTATGCTTTCTGCCGCTCGTTGCAGACTTCCGTTCACATAAAATGGGAAGAGCACTCCGCAGATTGAAAACAGGAGGATGCACGCAATCTTACAACTCTCGTTGAACACAAAAGCGTTGAATGATGTGTACCATTTCCCTTTGTAGTAATACATCTGTGGATCACGCATCACGTTCATTCCTCTCTTTTTTTATTTTTATTTTTTTATTTTTTCCCTCTACCCGGCCCTTTTCTGATTTTTTTGGGGTTTTTTGGGGGTATCTGGCAGAAAAAAATAAATAAAAAAATAAATAAAAGTGCTATCTTCCGGATTTCCCTTTCCTCTGAATGCTGATCAGTCCTTTGTCGTCGAGCTCATTGCGCAACCGATATGCAACGTTGGTGTCGATATCCCCAAATCTCCCGTCTCGTGTCATGGCAGTAGCAAGAGACATGATGGTTTGGTTGCCTTTCATGTGCAGCTCGTAGGCTAACTTTTGCGTGGGGGATACTGGCACTCCATTGATTTCGAACTGTTCAAGTTCACTACTTTGCGGCGGGGTGGTTTCACGGTCTTCTGTTTCCCGGTGCTGAAAAGCAGTGCCGGTAGTAGTATTGTTGTAGGTTTGAAGCCGGCTTTGCTGCCCGGTTCCGACATGTGCGATTCTGGAATCGCTTGTTGCTGCTGGCACTATAACCGGTTCCCGGTACCGGCTCCGGTTTCCTGGAAAAGCAATCTGCTCATGCATTTTTCCGCTACTACCATTTTGGTGGGGGTCGCTGCGTTCCCCTGCAATGGTGCCGCCAGTGAGTGTTTGAATTGGCCGTACATGTTGTGCCTGGTACGCGTGCAGTTGCTCAAGCCCCGGGGTGTGGCCCAAATGAGGCGACACACGCTCGCGGATCAAGCATCTCAATCCGATGATGGTGGGTGTAAAAATGTAGCATTCGCCTCGTTGAAGTGAGAACACATCTTCGGGCTCAAGCCCGAAGATTGCATACTGCTCAAGGTCAACTTTCTGTGCCTGGTAAAACAGAAACTTGTAGAGTGCTTGCAGAAGCGATTTGTGGATCTGCTGTATTCTCTGCGTTGCAAACCAGACAGAAAACCCGTAGTTCCGACCTCTATTCACCAGGCCGAAAAAGGTTCGGTAGATGATCTCTTGAGTCGAGCGAGAAACAACGCTCTCCCGCATGTCCTGTGGCAGAAACTTATTGGCCTCATCAAAGAAAATGACACAGGGCAAACGGGCACCATTCTCCTTTGCTTCTTCCCAGGCTACCATGCCACGGATCAGTTCACACAGGACGAGTGCTGCTTCTTCGTCAGTCAGGTAACTCTTCATGTTAAACACAAGCTGGAGCGTGTGTTGTAGGAGTTTGTAGCCAACATCATAAGCATTCGTGATGTTCACCGGGATGAAATGGCGGATCGGTATTTTTTGCACAAACTGAAGCGAGGGATCACCTGCGACAAACCCGCGCGGAAAGAATGTTCTCTCCGCTAAGGGTGAGTACTGGTCCTCTGCGTCAATAAAAAGGATTGGAGGTCTCTCGCAGGCGATCTCCTCAGCCGCCACCCCAAGGAGATTGCTTTTTCCCGCGCCTCTATTTCCGCAGACAAGGACGATCTGTCCAAGCATCGGGGCAAGTGCTGGCATGAAGTGATCTGAGAAGTACATGCCGTTCTTTTCTATTACGGTGTCGGGGCGGTCTTCATCAAGCGTTGCGATACGTTGCTGATAGTATGGTTGGAGTGCTGTGGTCTGAGCAAAACGCCGGGTAGCAAGGGAGTTTTGTGTGGCTTCACCTGGCGCTAAAGTTGGATCGGGCTCCGTTTCGTCTACGGTCTCTCCTGGTTCAACCCCCATAGCCATTTCAGCCCACTGGCGGCGAGTAAGTGAGATACCCGCCATTTTGCGTTGAATCACTCTCACAAGCCAGCGTATCCAAAGGAGGATGAGGATAGCCGTGACCATTGCTATGACAAGCCCGACAAACCCCATGTGCAGCTGATTGAAGGGCCACATCAGGGCTGCACAGAGCAAAAACCAGGCAAGAATGGTGATGAACCTGTTCCCCCGCAGGTGGGATATAGGTTCACTCCCGTCCCACTCTTCAATGACTTCCTGACCATCCTGGACGTGCATATCTGCCTCCTTATGGTCTGCCGCTATTCTTGTTGACTTGTTTGAGGTATCTGGCCGTTGCGGCAAGCCCTGAGCCAATATATTCAACTGATCTGACAAACGCGACGGTTGAAAGAGCATAGAGGCTCGCAGCGTAGATGAAGGTCACAAACAGCGTTGACGTGAAATCAAGCCCCTGGAGGATGCCGGCGACAAACGTATAGTCCCCCAACGAGTCCAGGCCGAATGAAAGTAACCCGTAGACGGTCACCACGTCCACGTGTTGAACGACCTCAATGGCCGCCGCTCCATAGCCCTTCATTTTGTCTATGGGATGTAAATTCAGTCCATAGGTGTTCTTCTTCCATCTGGTATCGATCTTGAAGAGTAAGAGCAGGATGCCAAACTGCATGGCCGTTGCAATGATGGCCGCAACTACGTATTTAAGCGGCTGGCTAGTATTACTGACCCTCGTTCCATTGGGGGCCATAATGTCCATCATGGCACTAAAGGTCGTGAACCACTGCCAGCAGTTCGCACCGAACCCAAACACAACGCCTAATCCACCAAGTAGATACATGGCGATGGGTGGGACGTGAATACTGCTATCTGGCTTCAGTCGGGTAAACTGCTTGTTCTGCTGTGGTGGCGGGTTTCCGCCTCCCTTGTTCTTCTTCTTGTTCAGGTAGTTGATTGGTCCTTGTTGGCTCATAGACACCTCACTTTTTCTTCAGGATGAAGAACGGTTGAAATCGCTCGACAACTCCCTGAATGAAATCTTGTTCAGGGTCAAGATAGGCAGAGCCTCCTATGGCTGTTGTGTGATCGCTCAACAGGTAAGTTGAGCAAACGTTGCCTCTCTACGCAACATGCTGGCGGGCTTGTGACACAGCTCGCAAGGTAAAAGACCATTTGACGGTCAGTACATGGGCAACCCATCGTGCTGCTCCTGCATCAGCGCCCGGATGAATCCAGAAGCGCGAAGCATGCTCGGGGAGCGGTACTCCGTCAGGATCCGCGTCGGGTCCAGCCAGAAAGATCACTTCGCTGCCGCGTCGATCACGATCGTGATATTGGGCAGGAAGAGGGGGCACCTCTGCACAGGCTGATGGAACAGCATCCATGCAGAAGGCCAGTGTAAATTCCACCGCCTGGAGCAGGCTAGTGACTTCCTCGGCAGAGGGGCAGGTGGCACAAAATGCTTCGAGTTCATCTCCCTTTGTATGGGCCATAGAACCTCCTCCTAAGTATTCGTACAATGCTGGTGAGTGAAGATTGTTGTGTAATAGACGACATTATTCAAGTAAGCTAAGTGACCCCAACGGCTCAGCAGTGACTACCAGGCAGGTTGTACACAACCGATGGGCAGTGCTCAGCCGGGGGGGAGAAGTGTACACTTCTCCAACCCATTTGCGACCGGTGTAACCCTCGCATCGCAAGCCCCGACCAGTGAACGCTGCTCAAAGAGTGTGTCATTGCTGGAGAACATGTACGCTTATTTGGTTGTGAACGTGCTGTATCAAAACGGCAAGAAGATGGGGAAAGCTGGAAGTTGGGCGAAGTCTGAGGCAACGCACACCAGGGATTCACCGTGTCGTTGTCATGAGGCAGACAGTCGGGCCATCGCTACGCAATCTCCTTGCTGAGAGAACTATCGATTGCTCGCCAGGCCTATGCGGGGTATAATGCCAGACAGACCTGGTCGTTGCACATGTATGCTGGCGCGGTCTGGACAACTGAGACCAGCACACATGCAGAATTGGGTTCAAAAGAGGCGCCTGCAGCAGGAACTACTGGCGTCTCTTTTCGTTTGCGCGTATGACACAAGCGAAATCATCATTGATACAGTAATTATAATTGACTCAATACTAATTAGTCAAGTACTCTCAGTATGTTATAATTACTTTCACAGAAATCATTAGCGAGAGCGTGGTATGCTGAAAGATATTGATACGAGCCGTGACTATATCACCACTGCAGAAGCTGCCAGGCGTTCAGGGCTCAGCACCGTTTACCTTACTCAACTGCTGAGAAAGGGCACGCTAGAAGGCGTTCAAGTTGTGCGTGAATGGCTCATCTACACTGACTCTCTAGAAAAATTCCTGGCGACTCCTCGCAAGTCCGGCCCTAAAGGTCCGCGTAAAAAAGGTCTACAAGGACCAACCGACGGAAGCAAAAACCACCACAGTGCGGTGTAACTCGTTTCTGGTCCGCTGGTTTGCGGCCGGAACACTTTACTATAACTCAGACGACCTTCCATCCCTCAGTTCCCGTTTGTTCAAGTGCCTCAGTCGTGCGCAGGCAAGAGCGCATTCCTGTCTCTAAGAGTAAGTATAGCTGGAGAAAAGACATCTCATTTGCATAAAGATGCATATTTCCCCTGTACTTCATGCACATGATGCTTTATACTTGAAGCGAGCGCGTAGGAGATCCTGGTTGATTACCTGTTCGTTCTTATCCTGGCAAGGCGTCTGTTCAATCGAGTGTCAACACACAACGTTGGCATTGAAAAGAAGAGGTCTGTGCGATGCAGCAGCCGACACCCTATCGTAACGTGGTGACTCCTCCCATCCCCATTCACTTTGGGGCGTTCCTCAAAATACTGCGTGATCGACACGGCATCACGCAAATACAGGTGCTCAAGCACCTTCCATTCTGGGACCAGTCTGTCTATTCCCGGGTGGAAAAGGATAAAGTAGCGCCGGCCTTTGCACAGCTTCCGCATATCTACGAGGCGCTGCATCGTGCTGGCGTCGAACTCACCCTCCAGGATCGTCAGCAGTATCTTGTGCTGGCCCGAAGAAAAATCGAGGCGATGCGAACGCGCCACGAACACAGAACGGAGTCTGACTGGGAGAAGGTGCGCGTGACGCTGGCGCAGATAGACCACGTACCTGTGGAAACCGGAGGCCAGGAGCATTCCCGCAAGCCGCGCGTATCCGGGCCGCGCTTTGCAGAAACGCGCCACCTGATTGGCCGGGAGGAGTGGCTCGAATCGCTTCTTGCCTCTCTGCAGGAACCTCACCCCAAGAAACTCGTCATTGTCCAGGGCGCTCCCGGGATGGGAAAGTCATCTGAACTGAACCGGCTTGCCACCTACCTCCTGCGGAAGGAATTTCCGCGCTACAAGGTCCTCCCCTGCGTGTTACCCGCTGCAGATCGCCGTCTGGAGCCAGAGCTTGCGCTGGATGAGCTCCTTGGGACGCTTCTGGTCGAGCTTGGGCCGCGGCACGAGTCCATGCCTCCTGCTTTCTCGCTCGATGAACGGATGCTCTTTGCGCTGGGGTACGTCGAGCGAGCTGCCGGACCTCTCGTGGTGCTCATCGATAATGCAGAGAACCTGTTTGATGCACAGGGCACGCTTGCCCCGTACTGGGAGCAATTCCTTACGAGATTTCTCCGCTGCCAGCACCAGGCTTCGCTCGTACTTGCTACCTCTGAGTGGCACGGGTGGTTCACCGGGGAAAAGATGTTTGTGACACAGACGCTGCTCCCTCCTCTTTCGGCGGAGGAAGGAGTCGCCCTGCTCCAGCACCTGGGGTTAAGCGCCATCCCCGTGGAGTACTTGCGCGCAGCTGTAGCAGCTGTTGGAGGTATACCGCTATGCCTGGAGTGGGTCGCTTCGCTCGTCCAGGAGCCAATGCTCACAGATGAGTGGGATGGGGTTCTTGACCAGCGAGAAGAGGGGGGCGCGGGTGAGTTGGAGCAGGCGGAGGTGCTCACCCACCGCTTGCAAAGACTCCTGGAGGACTCATCGCTCTTCGGTGGCCCGATCGCGATCAAGCTCAAGCCGCTGTTGAAGCGGGTGATCGAGCAACGCCTCTCTGCGGAGGCCCAAGCTGCGCTCTGCGCCCTTGCAGTAGCGCCACTGCCACTTGGCAAACCTGCATTGCAAGTGCTCTGCGCGCGTCCGGCACCGCTCAAGGAATTGCGGGATTCCTCGTTGCTTGTCGCCTACCCGCACCGGGTGCAGCTGCTGCCGATGGTTGCGTCTGCCATGCGGCACCAGCTCTCATCCGGGCAGGTGCAAACGGCGGAAGAGCAGCTGATTCGGGCCTATACGCAATGGCTGGACGAAGGGAGCGCGATGAGCGAGCGCGAAAAAGGAATGATCTTCACCGAGCTTGCCTGCTTGTTGATGAGCCACCACCGCCTTCTGGCAGCCGCCGAACTGGTGCTCTATCATGGCTGGCTCAGCTTCCATGCAGGACAGATTCTGCGCCTGGCCCGGCGCGTCCAACAGGTGTTTGTGGAACGTCCGTGGACCTCCCCCGAGACCGACATCGAAGCAGAAAGTGGTGCGCTCCTCTTACACTATTATCTTGCCCCTTACCTTGGTGAGACCATTGAAGCGAAGAAAAGGGCGGAAGACTACGAGCGTATGTATGGATGGGTCACGACCGGGCAATTGAAGGTTGAGCCGCTGATGGAGGTTCACCTGGTCGACCATCTCATGATCGGCCGCATGAATGAGGATCGCTACGAGGAAGCGCAGCGCCTTCTTGAGGGCTGCTTTAGCCGTTTGGAGTCAAGGCTTTCAGGTGACGCAGAACTGCGCGCGACGCTGCTGTCCAAGCAGGCCTCTCTGTACAGTGAGTGGAGCGGGTTTGCAGAATCCCGCGGGCAGGTGGAGGAGATGAAGCGTATGCGCTCACAAGCCATTGAGGCGTATAGGGAGAGCTTCGCACTCCTGGAGCGTGCAGAGCAGGAGGAGGGGTTACATCCTCTGCGGCAAGATACGATCAAGAAAAAGCAGGCCTCCGTGCTCAATAATCTCGCGTACCAATTGAATAGAGCTGGACGCTTCGCGGAGGCTCTCCAAAGCATCAATCACTGTATCGATCTCAAGAAGCAGGGATACGCTGATCTTGACTCCCTGGCCGCCTCGTACGGCGAAAAATCGCAAATTTTGGCAGCGCTGGGTGAGTTCGAGGAAGCGCTGCGGTTTGACGAGCTCGCACGTGAGGAGATTGGACGGAGCGCCGATGCAGGAGACACCCGATCTCAGGCAGATCGTTGGATCTACCAGGTGAACCAGGCTCGCTTGTATGTGCTTCTCGGCAGATCCGATGAAGCGGAGCATCTGTTACGAGAGACGCTCCCAGTCAAAACGCAAAGGAGGAGAATCTACAAGGTGCTAGCGGAAAAGGCGCTCGAGGAGATCGAAAACGCGAGAGCAGCGTCCCCTGATACCCGGTTTCAATTGGATTGGAGGTGGGTCCGTCGGTATCGCAGATTGAGCGCATACGATGCCTATTGGTGGTGGGCTTCAGCAGGTCCCCTCACTGCTGAAGAGCAACGACAATGGGAGAAGCTGTTTACCCCAGAGGTGGATGAAGCGACGAAGGATCAGCTGCGAGAAATCCTTGTGCAGTCGAGAGACCGAGAATTGAGCGCGGCGCGTGCTTCGCATCGAGAGCCACGGCTTTCTTATCCTGCCCTTGCTATCGCTGAAGTGCGACAGCGGATTGCTGACTTCCTCCAGCTCGATGCTGAAATTGCGGAGAACGAGCCAAATGTGGTGGTACGTCGTCTCTACCATGGCGCGATAGAGGATGAGGTGTGTTTTCTGCGCTTGATCGAAGCCACCTATGAGGGGGAAGGCGAGCGCTTCTGGGAACTCACACAGCACCTGTATCCCCGACCTACCGGCGCAGAAATGCAGTACGCACTTGAGCAGGTGAGGCAGCTGCTGCTGCAAGGATCGAAGCTGCCAGAGACAGGAGCCGCCAGCGAAATCGAGCAA
>Ga0209648_10000517_pt1 | contig 29630 bp, 27 predicted proteins | sample GraSoi2013_115cm_FD_185830 | JGI IMG/M metagenome (GOLD analysis project Ga0209648, IMG submission 185830) | Grasslands soil microbial communities from the Angelo Coastal Reserve, California, USA - Sample 9_17_2013_115cm (SPAdes) (version 2) | ecosystem: Environmental > Terrestrial > Soil >...
TGCCAGCGTCCCCTCTTGCCCCTGGCGAGGAGCGGCCTTACCGTCTGGAGGGCGCACGACTGGTGCAAGTCGGCAGCAAGAGTGCTGTGTACATCGCTTATCAGATGGAAACAGGCCCTGTGAGCCTCATGGTGACGCCCGATTCCGTGGCTGTCGCCTCAGGAGGAGTCAAAGTCGATTTCAAGAAGGTGAGTTTCCACTACCGCATGGTCGAGGGCTACAAGGTTGTTACTTGGTCGCTGCGCGGGCGGACTTACGCCCTGGTTTCCCAGGAAGGAAATGGCACTCAGCGATCCTGCATGGTTTGCCATTCCCCTATGAGAGACCGCGATCTAAGTCAGACGCCGACTCCTTTACGTACTGAGCCCGTATTGCAGTAACTTCTAAACATTAACCCATCCCTGAGAGCGCGATATTCCTTCGTTTCGGGTGATCGTGATGCCCTACTGCGCCACGAACAAGTTTGCGTCCACGAAAAGGAAACTCCCCCGGGATCTCGTTATATCAGTTATATATGAGTCTCGGCGCTTGCTTTAGCGCGGAAACGCGGAATAGGGAGGTCGGCCATGGCCCTCATTGCCCCCATTAGTCGTGCCAGAATGCAAACCCACCCGGAACTCAACCGGACTACCGTAATCCAGCCCGAAACTCGCCGCGAAGCTCCTGTGAGGGTTCCCATTCACGAAGCCCTTTGTGCTCTTTTGCTTCTGATTCTTGGCATCGCTGGTTGCAATGGCACGAACGCGCTCCCCACCCCCGCATTCGTCTATGCCGCGAACAACGGTTCCAATAACGTTTCGGCCTTTAGCGTCACGCCCTCCTCGGGAGCGTTGACAGCCGTCAGCGGGTCGCCTTATGCGGCCGGAAGTTCACCCGCCGCTATAGCGGCCGACCCTGCAGGCAAGTTCGTCTATGTAGCCAACGCTGGTTCAAACGATGTCAGCGCCTACGCCTCGGATCCCGTCTCCGGCGCGTTGAGCAACGTTCCCGGTTCTCCGTTTTCGACGGGCATATCCCCCACCAGCGTCACCGTTCATCCCTCAGGGAAACTTGTCTACGCAGGCTTCGCCGGGGGAATTTCCGCGTACACGATAGATACGTCCACTGGCGCCCTCACGCCAATTGCGGGCTCGCCATTCACTGGAGGAGCTGGCATCGTGATTGTCGATCCCACCGGCCGGTTCCTTTTCACCGCCGACTTCAACATCAACAAACTTTCCGCGTTCACTATCAACTCACAGTCTGGAGCACTGACAGCAGTGAGCGGATCGCCATTCACTGCAGGGGTTGGCAAGAATCCGCTTGGGATGGTGCTCGATCCGTCCGGCCATTTCCTCTACCTCGGAAACACGGCGGACGATACCATATCCGCTTTCTCGATTGACCAAGTCAATGGCACGCCCACGCCCCTGGCAGGCTCGCCGTTCGCTACCGGATCCAACCCACGCAGCCTCTGCGTGGACCCGAAAGGCAGCTTCCTTTTCGCCGGAACGTTCCTCGACGGTAAAGTTTCTGGCTACACAATCGGTGCGCCTGGTGGGCTTACTCCAATCACTGGTTCGCCATTCACGGTTGGCGTTGGCATCTTGGGAGTAGCTGTTGACGCTTCCGGGAAGTTTCTCTACGTCGCAGACTACACTCCGGGAAGTGTAAGGGCGCTTAGCCTCGGCGCGAACGGCGTGCCGACAGCGATCAGCGGCTCTCCGTTTGCCGCCGGATCGGGAACGGAAGCCGTCGTTGTCACCGCCAAAATCCAATAGAGCGAGCATCGCAATCGCGATCAGATTTCTTAAGTAGTCAGAATTGTCATCTAGTGAGGCTCAGGAGGAAATCTAATGAGCACAAAAGTCAATCATCGGTTATGGCTGCTTGTCGGCAGCTTGGTCTCGATAACTTTCGTGATGACTGCGGTCGGTTGCAAGCGCAAGCCCATTTCTCCGCCCCCAGGCCCCGACATACCCGACATAAAAGTACCGGAGGGACAAACGGTCTTGCTGAAGGCGCTCGGCAAGGGGGTACAAATCTACGGCTGTAAGGCAACAGCTGCGGATCCAGGCAAGTTCGACTGGAGCTTCAAAGCCCCCGAAGCCGATTTGACAAACGAACACGGAGACAAAATTGGGAAGCATTATGCCGGACCCACTTGGGAAGCGAATGACGGCAGCAAAGTCGTCGGGGAAAAGAAAGCCGAGACACCGGCACCGAAGCCCGGCGCGGTTCCCTGGTTGCTGCTGAAAGCGAAAACGAACGAAGGAACTGGCACGTTTGCGAAGGTCACGTACATCCAACGTGTCGATACCGAGGGCGGCGTGGCTCCAGCTGCGGGCTGCGATCAGGCCCACGTCACCACTGAGGCACGGGTCGATTACAGAGCAAACTACTACTTCTACGTTCCCCAGCGATGATGACCCAGTGTAAGAAGCACCTGGGGTGATCGCTTTCGGGCGACTCCCCAATGGCTACGCGCGCCTTACCGCAAATCTCGCATCGGCGGTAGGGATCACGGTTGATGGGGTTTTGGGGTGAATCGCCGGCCACCCGGAAACTATCGTTTGCTGCCACCTGGATGAATAGCCGGGTACTCGTCGAAGTGACTCCGATCGGCCCCTTTAGGGACGCCTCTTAGAATTGCGGCCGAGTGACGGGCAAACCGAATGTAATTCCACTTGGACGTATAGTCTGGTTATCGGAAACTGAGCCACTAGCCCTTTTTGCCTAGAATTGACTTCCGTCGCGATACTCTGGAATCATCGCATGCGTATTTAAGACCAGTGGTGGTGCCAGGCATCCCCTCAAGACCTTTCGCGCTAGCCGCGCGTCTTGAGAACTCTCGGAAGGATCTCCAGCATGGTAGCCGGCATTCGAACCGTCGACCTTCGCAAGGTCTACAGCTCCGCTCCCCCCGCTGCCGCGGGCACGGGAGGCTTCTCGTTCGGTGCGCCGAAACCCAAAGGCAAGCAGCCCAAACCGGAAATCGTGGCGCTCGACGGCATCTCCCTCGACATTCTGCCGGGAGAAATCTTCTGCCTCCTTGGCCCCAACGGCGCCGGCAAATCCACCACCGTCGGCGTTCTCACGACCCGCGTCCGCCCCACCAGCGGCCAGGCGTTCATCGGTGAGCACGACGTCTGGCAGAATCAGGTCGTCGTCAAGCGCCTCATCGGCGTTGTCGCGCAGCGCCCCAATCTTGATTTCTCGCTGACCGCGCGCGAAATCCTCACATTTCACGGCGCCTATTTCGGTCTCCCCTCTCACGAGCGCGCCAAGCGCGCCGAATCCCTTCTCGAGCGCTTCAAGCTAACCGATCGCGCCGACCAGATGGTCCGTGGTTTCTCCGGCGGAATGATGCAGCGCCTCTCCATCGCGCGCGCCATGATGCATGACCCGCAAGTTCTTTTCCTGGACGAGCCCAGCGCCGGCCTCGACCCGCAAACCCGTCTGCTCTTGTGGGAAATCGTCCGCGAATACAATCACAGCGGCAAAACCATTTTGCTGACCACACACAACATGGAAGAAGCCGACGCGCTCTGCAAACGCCTCGCGATTATCGACCACGGCCGCGTCATCGCCTTGGGAACTCCACACGAGCTGAAAGCGTCCGTTCCCGGTGGCTACTTGTTGCGGCTGCGCTTCGGCCTGCATTCTCCGGAGCTTCTCCAGCGTCTTCAGGGCCTCTCCGGCGTCCGCGAAGTCCGCGCTACTGACGGCAACGGTGCCGATCTCTACGCCGACCGCGGCGGTCCCCTCGTCGCCGAAGTCGCCAATCTTGCCGCCGCTGCCGGCGTCGAGCTTTGCGACGTGCATATCTCCGAGCCGAGCCTTGAAAATCTCTTTCTGCACCATACCGGAAGGAGCTTGCGCGAATGAACTGGAAAGCTTTTCTCGCCATGCTTGGGCGCGATGCCCACGTCGCTCGCCGCAACTTTGTAGCGCTGCTCTTTCAAACTTTTTTGCAGCCGCTGATGTTCGTTTTCATCTTCGGCCGCGTCATGGTCGGCAGCGGCTACATGCCGCCGTCTTACAAAAGCCTCCTGCTCCCGGGAATCATGGCCATCTGCATGGTGGGCACGGGGATTTGGGCTGTCGCCATGCCGCTGATTGCCGAGTTTCAATTTACCCGCGAAATTGAAGACCGCCTGCTTGCGCCCATGGAAATCTCTTGGTTAGCGATCGAGAAAGTCGTCGCCGGCACGCTGCAGTCGCTCGCTGCTGGATTCATGGTCATCCCGGCCGCCTGGTTGCTGCTGCGCCCCGGCGTGGACCTGAACGTGCCGCACCCTCTTCTCTTTGCGGTTGTGGCCGTTCTGGTGGCTCTTTTCTCCGCCACCGGCGGCCTCGCTCTCGGCTGCAGCATGCAGCAGACCCACATCGGCTTGATGTTCAGCCTCATCGTGGCGCCGATGATTTTCTTCGGCTGCACCTACTATCCTTGGAGCGCCCTAGATAAATTCCCGATCCTCCAAAAAGCCGTGCTCGTAAATCCCCTCGTTTACGCCAGCGAAGGCCTTCGCGCAACGATGATTCCCCAGTTCCCGCATCTCCCATTGTTGGCCGTCGTCATCGGCCTGGTCTTTTTCAACGCCCTGCTCCTCGCCGTCGGCCTCCGCAATTTCCACGGCAAATCCGTCACCTGAGCTGCTCTTTGTCGGCACGGATCTGCTCCTCGGCTCTTTCGTTTTCAACTTTTAACTTTCAACTTTGAACTACCACCTCCTCGTTTTGCCGATTCCGCCGTGTATGCTAACGTTTTTCGTTTATGAACAAGCGCATAGGTGTGCTCTTAAGCGGCCGCGGCTCGAACTTCGAAGCCCTCGCGGAAAGCGTCGCGGCGGGAAGAATCCCGAACGCGGAAATCGCCGTCGTCATCAGCAATCGCGAAGGCGCACCCGGCATCGAGCGTGCCAACGCGCGCAGAATCAAAACGCGCGTGATTCCCTCAAAGGGCCTCGAACGCGAAGTCTACGACCGCCAGGTCGCCGCCATCCTCGACGAGCACAAAGTCGATCTCATCTGCCTGGCAGGATACATGCGCCTGCTTTCTCCTTTTTTTGTCGCAAAATATCCAAACCGTATCCTGAATATTCATCCTTCCCTGCTCCCCTCGTTCCCTGGTCTCGAATCCCAGCGGCAGGCGCTCGAATACGGCGTGAAATTCGCCGGCTGCACCGTCCATTTCGTCGACGAAAACCTCGACGCCGGCCCCATCATCGTGCAGGCCACCGTTCCCGTCCTCGACGAAGACACCGAGGCCTCCCTCTCCGAAAAAATTCTCAAAGAAGAGCATCGCATCTATTCCGAAGCCGTTAAAATTGTCCTGGAAGGAAAATACAAAATCGCCGGCCGCCGCGTAGTTATGCCCTAACGATAAAGAAGTCGACCGTTGCGAGGTTTGCCATGAGTATGCTGACTAGACTTTTTCTTGCGTTCGTGAGCTCCGCTACGTGCGCTTTGACCACGACAGCGCAGATCAGAGAGGGGGAGTGCTGGGAGTATCGGGGCAAGATGGACGGCAAAACGGAAATCGGAATGACTTTGTTCATGCAGGAACGAAAGCTTCAGGGAAACTATTTCTATGTAAAATACCTGAAGGATATAACTCTCTCTGGCCAATTCGTCAGTGAACGCGACATCACACTCGATGAGCGAGATTCTTCTGGCAAACTCCAGGGCATGTTTCACCTGCGATTCGTGGAAACTGATCCTGAATTAAAGTCCGACAAGCCGCTGGAGGTTGACGTCTTAAGGGGCGACTGGACGCAGGCCGACGGGCTGCGCGACGTCCCTGTTCGCATGAGCTTGCAATACTCGTGCAACGTGATTGGATCACAACGGTATGGGTATGGGAACGCAGGTGCCCCCAGCGACGAGCTAATCGAGAAAAATGTGCAAGGATTTTACTTTGCGGCTTTGAAGGGCGACAAAGGAGAAACGGCAAAGTATGTTAGCTTTCCTTTGTCATTCTCTTTAAACAATCAATCGAAGACCGTCTATAATCACACTGCCTTCCTCCGATATTACGACCAAATCTTTACCAAAGCCTTTTTAGCGAGAATCGCCAAGGGAATACCTCATCATCTGTTCGTGAACTGGGAAGGTATCATGATTGGCGACGGTGCAGTTTGGTTTGACGAAAACGGGAAAGCACGCCACTTCAATAATTAGTATGACCAAGAATCCGACTTTCAAACCCGTAGAAGAGCAGCTCGCTTACCTTAAAAAAGGCGTCGCTGAAGTCATTCCCGAGGACGAATTCAAGGCCAAGCTCGAACAATCGGCGAAGACCGGAAAGCCGCTCCGCGTCTATCTCGGCGTGGACCCGACGGCCCCCGATCTTCATCTCGGCCACACCGTGGTCTTGCGAAAGCTGAAGCATTTTCAGGATCTTGGTCACACCACCGTTTTTCTGATCGGGGATTTTTCCGCCATGATCGGCGACCCCACGGGCGTCTCGGAAACGCGCCCGCCGCTAACACGAGAGCAAGTCGACGCCAATGCCAAAACGTACCTCGCGCAAGTCTTCAAAATCCTCGACCGCGAAAAAACTGAAGTTCGCTGCAACAGCGAATGGCTGAGTAAAATGTCCGCCGAGGACATCGTGCGGCTCTGTTCTCACTACCGGCTGGCGCGCATGCTGGAGCGCGAAGATTTTCGTTCGCGGCTGGAAAAGGGCCAACCCATTTCCGTGCATGAGCTTTTGTATCCGCTGCTGACCGCGATTGACGCAGTAAAATTACAGTCCGATGTTGAGTTGGGTGCAACCGAGCAAAAATTCAACTTGCTCGTACACCGCGAAATCCAGCGCGAATATGGTTTGCCGGGCCAAGCCATTCTGACCATGCCGATTCTCGTCGGCCTCGACGGCCAGCGCAAAATGTCCAAGAGCCTCGGCAACTACGTCGGAATTACCGAACCTCCCGGCGAAATCTTCGGCAAAATGATGTCCATCCCTGACGAACTGATGTGGTCTTACTACGAGCTGCTCACCGACCGAGAATCTAGCGTCATCAATAACTTACGGACGAATGTTCAGGCTGGTACGACGCATCCCAAGCAGGTCAAGGTGACTCTTGCTAATGAAATCGTTGGTGGCTTCTACGGGAAAGAGGCGGCGAACGAAGCTGCGCGGAAATTCCAGGAGCGGTTCAGCGAACGGAAAGTTCCGACGGATCTGCCCGATAGTTACATCGGCTCTGCGCCTGGAAAAGAGAGACTATGGCGGATAATCGTGCAATTAGACCTAGCACCATCACGATCTGCGGCGGAGCGCTTGATGAAGGAAGGTGCCATTGAACTGGACGATGTAATCATTAAAGATCCCACATTTGAGATTGACATGAGTGCGTCGAAAACCCATATATTACGTGCTGGAAAGAAACAACTTCGCAAAATTGTGATCGGACCGCCCCGGCCTTAACACCAAGTCACCCTAGAACCTCGGCGACGAGTTGCGCAACATGCTCCGCAACCGCAGGAGCGGCCGTCAGCCCCGGCGATTCCATGCCGACGAGGTGAATCGCCTCCGGCACTTTGGGATCCCGCGTGATTACGAAATCGACGATCCCTTTGTGCTCCGGCGGAGCAAGCTTTGGCCGCAGCCCTGAATAACCAAGCTGCAAGTCCTTCTCTTCAATCTCCGGCAGCAGCGCTTTCGCGCTCTCTGCAAAGTCTTTAATCGGCAGCCGGTTCTTCTCGTAATTGTCTTTCCCCTCGACGTATGTCGCCGTCGGTCCCAGCAGGAACGTCCCCCACAGCGTCTTTGTAAAGTGCACGCCGAGGCTTAGCCCATCACTGTGCGGCAACGGATAAACAAGGTTATTGATCAACGACGACCGCGGCCCGCGCACCTCGCAGTATTCTCCGCGCACCGGATAAATCTTCCACGAACGATTCCCCAGCATTGTCGCCACTTCATCCGCATACAGCCCCGCCGCATTGATCACGCAGCGCGCCTCAATCGTTTCATTCTGCGCGTCCTCCTCGTCGCCGATGCGCAGCCCCACGCGAATGGTTTCGCCGGAAGGCTCCAGCGAAGTGACCTGCGCAAACGTAACAATATTCGCTCCTTGATTTGTCGCCACTCGCGCATACGCATGGACGAGTTCCTCCGCCGACACGATGCCGGTCGAAGGCACATGCAGCGCGGCAACACCTTTGATGTGCGGCTCGCGTTTGCGAATCTCATCCGCGTCAACCAGGCGCAACCCCTCGACGCCGTTGTCTTCTCCGCGTCTCATCAGTGCCGCGAGTTCCAACATTTCATGAGCATTCGCGGCCACCACCAGTTTTCCGCAATGGCGAAACGGCACGTTGTGTTTTTTGCAGAATTCGTACGTCAGCCGATTGCCCTCGACGCAAAACCGCGCCTTCAAAGAATTTTTCGGGTAATAGATGCCGGAGTGGTTCACGCCGCTGTTGCGCGTGCTGGTGGCCATGCCCAGCTTTGGAAATTGCTCTACAAGAAAAACGTCCTGCCAGCGTTTCGAAACGGCGTTGGCGATAGCACAGCCAATCACCCCCCCGCCAATAATTAGAATGTTCGCCTGATCCATGAATTCAGAATAGCGAAACCGGAAAAGGAAAACAGCTATTGATCGCCGCCCACGGCGTCAAAAAACGGCGTGCACGGAACCAGCCGCGATTCCGTCCCGTCATGTGCGGCATAAGAAGCCTGCTTGCTCGCCTCGTATCCATTGCGCCACAGTGAAGCCGCGCCGTGTACCCCATCCTTGTTTAGCGCGTAAAAATAGATGTGAAACGTCCCGAGTTTCTTCTTGTCGTTCTTGTAGTTGCGCGCAACACGTGCCATCGCTTCCAAGCAAGCATCCGTCGGCGATTTGCCCTGTCTCATCATTTCGATAATCGTGTGTCCGCCCGAAATCTTGATGTTTTCCTCGCCCTTCCCTGTCGAACCTGCCGCCCCCACCTCATTGTCCACGCAACAGCCCGCGCCAATAATCGGAGAATCTCCGACGCGCCCGGGAATTTTCCAGGACAGCCCGGAAGTCGTCGTCGTCGCGGAAATGTCGCCGTTCGAATCCACCGCCATGCACGGAATCGTGCCCGTCCGTGGATGCGCAATCACCTGCTCCGCGTAAGCGATCTGTTTCTCATCGCCATCGAAAATCGCCGAAATATGTTCTTTCCATTCCGGCGAATCAATTCCCGGCCGCCAGTTGAAAGAAGATTTTGCCTTCCAAGCCAGCCAGATTTTTCGTGAATGTTCTGTGAGCAGATTCATCTCTTCAAATCCCTCAGCCACGGCAAACCGCCGTGCCCCGTCTCCGACAATCATCACGTGATTGGTCTTTTCCATCACTGTCTTCGCGAGCCGCGAAACATTTTTGATCCGGCGCACGCTCGCGACCGACCCGGCGCGATGCGTCGGCCCATGCATCACGCTGGCATCGAGTTCCACTTCGCCTTCTTCGTTGGGCAGTCCGCCGTACCCAACGGAGTCGTCGTTGGGATCGTCTTCCACGACGGTAACCGCAGCAACGACAGCGTCCAGTGTGTCCGCACCCTTCTTCAGAATGTCCATCCCAGCCCCCAGCGCGTGCAATCCATTCGCGCTGGAAATAATCAGCGGCCGCTTGCCCTGCGCCGCAGGCGCGAGATTCGAAAGAGCCGCCGGGCCGTTGCCATTTGGATGCGTACCTCCAAATAATTTGCCCACGCTAGTAACGGCGCTGCCCGCCAGCGAAGTCAGAAAAAATTTACGGCGTGACCAAAGTTCCATGGGAAAACCTCCTCAGTGTGCGGAGGGCAATATACAACACTTACCAGCCAGCAGTTGAGCGACAGTCTGTCTGATGGAAAGTGTGTCCTCAGCGATTCGAACGATGAGCACCTTCTCTAGCTGGAAACTGCAGCTTTCGCGGGGAATTCGCCTTCCCAGCGCGCAATCACCACACACGCCACACAATTCCCCAGAACCGTTACGGCGGTTCGCCCCATATCCATCAATTGATCGATCGCGAAAAGCAGGAACAACGGCTCCATCGGCAAATGAAACGAAGTAGCCGCGCCGAAAACAATCAGCAGCGAACCGCGCGCCACTCCGGCGGTTCCCTTGCTGCTGATGATCAACGTCAAAATCATCAAAACTTGCTGGCCGATGCTGAGATGAAGTCCTGCGGCCTGCACCACAAAAAATAATGCCAAAGATTGGTAGAGACTCGCGCCATCCATATTGAAGCTGTAGCCGGTGGGCAGAACGAATGCGACGATTCGCCGCGGCACTCCGAAGGATTCCAGTTGCTCGATAGCGATCGGGAGTGTGGCCTCGGAGCTGGCCGTCGCGAATCCGAGTGTCACCGGTTCAGCGACAGCGTTGATAAATCGCTTGAGCGGAATGCGCGCCCACATCACGATAGGCAACAAAACGCAGACAATGAAAAATGTCAGCGCCACGTACATCGTCGCAAGCAGCTTCAGCAGCGGCAGGAGAACTCCCAAACCGAGGTGGCCGACGGTGTAAGCGACTGCTCCAAAGACGCCGAGCGGAGCGGCATACATGACCAGGTTTGTAAACTTGAACATGGTTTCCGAAAGGCTTTCCGCGAAGGCGAGCATGGGGCGGCGCTTTGCTTCGGGTACCAGCACGAGCGCCATTGCGAAAAGCACGCTGAACACCACGATTTGCAGAACTTGGCCATCGGCGACGGATTTGGCGATGTTCTCCGGAAAGATGTCCGTGATGATTTGGGAGGCCGTGTGCGGCGAAACATTGAGTGCTTGCGCCGTCGAGGCCGCAGGCAGGTGGACGCCTTCTCCGGCGCGGCTGATGTGAATGGCCGCATACCCGACGAGCATGGCGATGGTGGAAACCAATTCAAAATAGATGAGCGACTTGATGCCCAGGCGGCCAACTCTTTTTAAATCCGAGTGGCCGGCGATGCCCACCACGAGAACTCCGAAGAGCAGCGGCGCGATGATGACTTTGATGAGGCGGAGAAAAATCGTGCCGAGGAGTTGCAGATTGACAGCGACCGAAGGCCAGTCGTGGCCAAATTCCGCGCCGGCAAGAAGGCCGACGAAAATCCAGGTTGTTAGCGAGCGGCGAGAAGTGGCGTACGCCGCGATGAAAAAAATGGCGAGCCAGCGCAGGACCGCTGGGACCAGCGCGGGCAGCGGCAGCGCGTGAGCGCCAACGAGCAGCGATACCGCGATAGCAACCGTTGCGGCAACGGCTGCCGCGGCGAGGAACTTGTTTTTCATCGGCGCTCGATGAAGAAATTCATCGGTGCCGAAAGGTATTCTGGTTAGCGCCGCATGTCAATGTTAATGGCGAGCGCAGCGAAAAAGCTGGCCGAGCATTCGCAAGGAATGCGCCGAACGAAAGCCCGCACACAGGTGGGACAGGCATTCTTGCCTGTCCGCCTGTTCCTGCCACCTCTCAGAGGACAGACAGGAATGTCTGTCCTACACTGTGCGACCGCGCTTGCGCGCTAACAATCCGTCAACCTCCAATCCTTGCCCAGCGTATCATCGCCTATTCCACTCGCAAGGCGACGAGCGGATCGATGCGCGTGGCGCGGCGCGCGGGAAGGTAACAAGCCAGTAGGGCCACCCCCATTAGCAGCAGCGTAATGCCCACATAGATGAGCGGATCGGTAGCGCTGACGCCGTAGAGCAGGCCCGACGCGAGGCGGGCGACCGGCAACGCGATCAATATCCCCACGGCCGCGCCAAGCAGGGCAAGGAGCATGCCCTGCCTGAGCACCAGCCCGAGCACCTGGCGCGGCTGCGCGCCCAGCGCCATGCGCAGCCCGATTTCGCTGGTGCGCTGCGCGACGGAATACGCCAGCACGCCATAAATTCCAATGCACGCGAGAATGAGCGCGAGCGCGCCAAACAGCCCGAGCAATGCCGCGCCCATGCGCGCGGCCCACAGCCCCTGCCCAAGAATCTGCTGCACCATCTGCGCGTTCGTAAACGCCAGATTTTTGTCAATCTGCTGCGCCTGCGTGCGCACAGCCCCGAGAAGCGCTTCCGGGTTGCCCGTAGTGCGCACGACAAGCGCGGCTCCGGGTGAATATTGCTGCCGCATAGGGAAGTAGGCGACCGGCTGGGGATCTTCCCCGATCTGGCCGACGACGGTGGTCCCCACTACTCCAATAACCTGGAGCAAGTTTGGTTCCTGCACGACTGCGAAACGCTTTCCGAGCGCTTCCTGGCCCGGCCACAGGAGATTGGCCATCGCCTGATTGATAACGGCTACCGGCGTGGTGTTTTCGCGGTCGAAGTCGGTGAAGTCGCGCCCGCTCAACAGCGGAATGCGCATGGTGTCGAAGTGGCCGGGCGTTACATCGTCAAGATTCACGAGCGTTCCGCGGTTATTGGGATCGGTCTGTTCTCCTTCGCGAAAGACGGTGGCGGAGATGCCGCCGCCGAACACGCCGTTCGCGGACACTGAAGCGTTCACCACCCCAGGGACCGCTTTCGCACGATCGATGACGTCGCGAAAGTACTGCTGTCCATGATTCTGGTCATAGCGGAGGGCGCCCAGGTCAAAAACCATTTGAAACAGATTCTGCGACTCGAAGCCGGGATTGAATTGCTGCGCATTCTGCATGCTGCGTAGGAACAAGCCTGAGCCGACCAGCGCCATCAGCGCAAGCGCAGTTTCGAAAATCACCAGCAAGCCGCGCAGCCGATTATGCGTCCAGCCCAGCGCGCCTCCGCGGCCTCCGGTTTTCAAAATCTCGTTGATGTCCGTGCCGGAAGCCTTAATGGCCGGGATGATTCCGAAGAACAAGCCGGTCAACAAGGAGATAAGCAACGTGAATCCCAAGACGCGGGCATCGAAGGAAAGGTCGATCGAGCCATCGGGCAGAAACGGAGGCCGGAAGGACCACAATGCGTTGCGCCCCCAATAGGCCACGAGCAGGCCAGCCAAGCCGCCGAGGAGCGAAAGCACGGCGCTTTCGGTCAGAAGCTGGCGTACGAGGCGGAAGCGCCCCGCGCCCATGGCCGCGCGAATGCTCAATTCTTTTTCGCGCTTGGCGGCTTGGGCGAGCAGCAGGTTGGCCAAGTTGACGCAGGCGATCAGCAGGACCACGCCGACCACGCCCATCAGCACGCCGCCGGCGAGAGAGAACTGCTTTCGCTGATTGATCCCAAGGGCCGATTCGTTCAAAGGATAGAGTTCCACGGTGCGGCCCTTGTTTTCTCGCGGATACTCCTTCTCCAGGCCGGAAGCGACGGTTTTCATGGCTGCCCGGGCCTCGGCAATACCGACTTGCGGTTTCAAGCGACCGACGATGGAGGTCCAGCGGAACCGCCGATTGTTTTCGAGATCCTTGAGCTGTCCGGTAAGCACGTAGTCGCGCATGGTGATGGGAATCCACATCAGGTCGGGTCGTCCCAGCGATACGATGCCTTTGAAGCCCGGCGGCGTCACGCCCACTACCGTGTAGGGCGTGCCGTTCAGCATGATGGTCTGGCCGATGTATCTGTTGTCGGAGCCGAATTGCCGCACCCACAAGCTATAGCTCAGTACCACTTCCGGATTACCGCCGATCTTCTTGTCGCCGTCGGCGATGAAGATGCGGCCGCGATATGGCTTCACGCCCAGGACGTCGAAAAAGTTGCCGCTTACCAGCGAGGCGTTCAGCTGCTGCGGCTCGGCTTGGCCGCCCCAATTCAGCTGTAGGGGGAAGGTGACCAGCGCCAGTCCGGAGAAAACGGTGTTTTGGTCGCGGTAGTCCTCGTAATTGGGGAGCGAAGTCGGGGTGATCTGGAAATTGACGTTGGTGTCGACCGTCAGAGTGTCTCGGGTGAAAAGCTCCGCGAGACGCGAAGGCTCCTCGACCGGCAGCGGGTGAAGGAAGACCGCGTTGATAATGGTGAAGATGGCGGTGTTCGCGCCAATACCCAGCGCTAGCGACAGGACCGCCACGAAAGTAAAGCCGGGGCTTTTCTTCAACATGCGTAAGCCGCCGCGTAGGTCCTGTTGGAAGTTTCCAGCCATAACGTCACCCCCCCAACGGTTAGGACGGTCAGCGGGAACATTTGTTTCGAGCCTTCTGTCTGGAAGAGATTGTAATCCCCACGAGATCCTTCGTCGTCCGCCGCGGCGGACTCCTCAAGATAGATTTCCTTTTCGGAAATGAAGAGAGGTCCCCCGCTCCCGATGGTCGCTCGGGACAGAAATCCCTCGTCGGATTTCTGGTTAACGATAACTGGTCCCCCCTCCTCCTGTTTGTCATAAGTGTTGATTCTAAAGATAGTTAAAGGGCGATTATGTACTTGACACAGATTCGGCTTTCTGGTACGTTTAACTACGTAAGTAGGAGTCGCTGCCATGAAGCTCATAGATGTCACAAAGCAGTTTACCACCGATGACAAGTGCCTCGATTACATTGAGAAAATGCGCTGGCCGAATGGCGTTTGCTGCATCCACTGTGGCGTGTTGAATGTCTCCAAGATTACCCGCGAGAAGAAGGGCAAGAATCAGCGCACACGCATCTACCAGTGCCTAGAGAAAGAGTGTGGGAAGCAATTCAGCGCCACTAGCGGCACGATCTTCAACGACACGCACCTGCCCATCACCAAATGGTTTCTCGCCATTGCGTTCATCTGTGAGGCCAAGAAGGGCATGTCCGCGTTACAGGTTCAGCGGCATCTGGGCGTGAACTACCGGACGGCTTGGCATCTGTGCCACAGAATCCGCGAGGCCATGCAAGAAGGCGGATTGCTCACTGGCGTAGTCGAGGCCGACGAGACCTATCTGACTCCCAAAAAACCGCGCAAGGGCCGCCCCTACGTCAAGAAAGAGAAGCGCGACGTTGTTCTCGGAATGATTGAGCGCGGCGGAAGATTGCGGCTAGTTCCTATTGCGGATTCCAAGATTGAGATAATTGAGCCTGTCCTAGACAAGCACATCTCGCCGGATGCAACACTCCAAACGGACGGCCATCCGACATACGCGATAATCAGCCAGCGCAAATTCGCGGGGCATCGCGTCATTGACCACGCTCGCTCTTATGCGATGGGCGACATTCACACCAATACGATTGAGAGCGCATTCTCCCTGCTCAAGCGCGGAGTCTACGGCACGTTCCATAAGGTTTCGATAAAGCACTTGGGCCGCTATTGCAATGAGTTTTCCTATCGGTTTAACCGTCGCGGGGAACAATTGCAAATGTTTGGCGAGACAATGAAGCATCTCACTCGCGGGAAAGCTCTACCTTATGCCAAGCTTACGGCTTCGCCAGTATCGGAGCCTTAGAACCTTTGCGGCCATGAGTCTTTATCTTTTTGCGAGGCTCAGGTTTTGCCTTGATTAGCTTTGCGAGGAGCGAATCGAATTTGTCTTTTTGCACTTTCATTCGGTGTCCAATGCCTAAAGGTAGGCCCTACCTTAAATAGCTTGCACTACTCTTGCGCGTCTAAAATAATTATCCCCGTGGAACGGGGAGTCGCCAACTCTTAACCTTTCCACGGGGTTACTTTTTATCCACTCAAACGACAGGGAAAAAATCTCCCTGCCGCACAAGTGGAGTGTGAATCTGATTCTTTTTGGTTTCATTTTGAATCAGACCTCCTTGGCCCTTAGATTTTTGAGAGACGGTGCTGAACCACCTTCTCTCTTTCCGCTAGAGCGACGGTCGGAAACTCGATCGTGCTTGGCTTACAATCGGAGTTTCTTTCCGTTTGTCAGTACCCTAGCTGAAAAGCGATCTAGGTACCAAAGAACAAGCTCAATTCTAACATGCCTTCTCCCACGTCGTGGGTTGTGCGGAGAGGGTGGGATTCGAACCCACGGAACGGTGGCTAGACCGTTCAGGCGATTATAAATCGCCCCCTTTAAACCAGGCTCAGGCACCTCTCCACGGAAAAGCCCGCATTTTGCGGGCTTTTCTATTGCAACTTCGCAATTTCCTTGCCGGGCTTATACGTCGTGACTCGCTGCCCATCTTTCTGGCTTACTTCGATAGTGTAAATGTCCGTAAGTTCCACACTGTATTTGTTCGCGTTCTTGCTGATACCCCCACCTGTCATTCCGCCAATTTGAGCGCCACTCTGAAATCCAAGTTTGTCCGCAAGGTGCTCCGCCGTGATTCCGATGGGATTTTCGACGAGAATCTTTAGGAATTTGCGCGCTTTTTCAGAAAGGGACTTTTTTAGTCCAGCGTAGTCAGGGCCAGAAGTGGCCCGACGCACGTTCGCTCCCGCAGAGATATGCCCGTTCGTGCCGATTAGTTCTTTGAGATTCTCAACTGTCATCTCAGGAACTTCGATAATCAGTCCTGATGAATTTGTGATCTTCACATTAGAGATTGCTTTTGCCATTTCCATTACCTGCCTCCAAAATGCTACCAGAGCAGTTGCTTTGTTGCAATGCTAAAATGCAGCTAAGATGGTGTACATTCGAAAAGCATTCGCCCCACCTGCTACCTTGCGCGGCACGTTATTGTGTTATAGCCTCGCGACGCTAGGAGGCACTATGCGACAGCTAAATATGGAAGTTATCAAGCTAGCGGCGGAGATCACTAAGGCTGCGATTGCGCCGACAGGCCCAGGCACTCATCACATGGCGAATCCTGAAGGGGTAGCGAAATTCATTGAGACAGTCGCAAACAAGCTTGAAGACCTTAGGGTTGGCCCGGCTCCAGCGTCACATTAACTGTTTCCCTGAAGATCGCCTGCCAATTTTCTCCAAACTCGCGTTTGAATAGCGCGATTAGTTCCTCTGTTGTCTCTATCACCTTTCGATCAGCGTTGATTCTTGACTTTAACGGCTGCCCTGTCACTTTCTTCATTTTGAGACACCTTTCCCTTCTGTGTCAAATGCATAATCGCCGTTAAAGTCCTTTGTTTTGATACACTTTTGCAAGTGTTGATTCTAAAGGCAGTTAGGCCTGCTTTGTGAGGCACTTTTTCGAGTGTTGATTCTAAAAGAGTTACTGAACGGCGATAGACGATAGGCAGGTAGGGGAAAAGGTGGGAAGACCCGCCAGAACGTCTCAACGTCTGAACATCCGAACGTCCCGCAAAACCGTCCGGGATGCAAAATGCGCATCTGAGGAGGGGGCGAGGAGAGCGGAAAAGACGGATCGCGGTGGGCTTACGGGCTTGGCGGTGCCCTTCGCCCATGCCGCTCAGGATAAAGTGCCGTCGAACAATCACAACCCATGCTAGCATGAATTACACATTTGGTCAAATACTTTTATAGTACTAGTATTTAGCGACTTGACATCATTTGTTCGAAAGATTTTGCAAAGAGAAGAAAACAAAGGGGTAGAGCTCACTGTGTGTCTGTGCGGGGGATTAGAGCTAAGGAATGCGGGCGGCGCGGAGTTAGAGGGGAGGAGTCAAATCCGCACCCTTAAACACCCCGCCATGCCCAGCGCTAAGGACCTGCCACCCGCCACGTCATTACTTTACGGTGACACTGCGCGCGCAACGGGAGGCGGCACTTGGTAGCGGACAATCAAATCTCTACGTAGTTGTTCTTTCCGATTCTCGAATTCGGCACGCATTCTCAGAAGTGTGTTATCCAACTGCAGACGGCTTTCGTAATCAAGGAATAGTGTCTGCTCCATCGTAAAGCACGCCAATAGCATCCAAAAGAGCTGCATACCCCACATGCGTGGTTCGATTCCCAAATAGCGCATCTGCCACTCAAATTTTTTCCCGTCTTCGACCATAGCAAACCGGTCACAGATCGCGTTGATCGTGGCGTGTGATCCAGTCTCGGACAAGTCTCCCCATACTTTGTGTAATTCGTCGAGTCCGTTAAACAGGCCTGCCTTCTTGTTCTTTTCAAACGCTTCCTTGAAGGCTTTCTCCTCGTCGTTCTTGCTGAGCCATTTCAGCTGCAGAGCAGCATCGCCAAGCATATGGTGGGCGTGCGCAACAAACTCGATTGCGTCCCGAAGAATAGAACGAGCTTCGGCTAGGCAGCCAGACAGTGCGAGTTCAATACTGACACGTATCTTGGCGTGCGCGTTGAAATACAGAAGGAGGGGAAACATCCGGTTCGGATCACTGGCAACTTTGAGGTCTTGAAATTCCCGTAACCATATTTTGTCAAGCAGCATATAGCAGTCGAACGTTTCCGTAAACCCCTGAATGCTCGCGAAAAAGTTCTGCCGTTTTGCGAGATAGTATTCTTTGTATTCTGTAGGGATGTTTTGAATCTCAAAAGGAACGAGTAGATCGCTCTCTGAGATCGAGCTTTTGTCTTCGGCCATGGCATCTTCCCCTGAAACAGCATTGTCGCATAATTTGCTTGCGTCTAGGTCTGTCCGATTGAGGCACTAAAAATGGAGTTTTCCCATTTTCCCAATTCATCACCTTTTCGCAGATACGAGCGGGGGACTTCGCGTCTCGGGGAGCGGTCCCATACGCTAGCCGGCGACAGATGGGGCGCCCTAAGCAGAGAAAGAGCTTCGCCAAGATTCATTGCGCAAAGATCGCGCGGTGCAGAAGAGGTTGGCTCTACCGTGAAAACGTGTATACTATACGTATATACATTGAAGGAGGTTGAAGATGGCGACGGCGAAGGTGTTCAAGTCGGGGAACAGCCAGGCGGTGCGGCTGCCTAAGGCGTTCCGGGTGAAGAGCAAAGAAGTGGAGATTTCGCGGCGGGGCGATGAGATCGTGCTGCGGGAACGCGCGGGGACGATGGCGCGGGCTTTTGATTTGCTGGCGGCGTTGCCGGCGGACTTGAGGCTGACGGGGCGGAAAAAGGATAAGCCGCAAAAGCGCAAGGGGCTGTGATGGACGCGCGCTTCCTGCTGGACACGAACATTTGCATTTACATCCGGCGGAAAAAGCCGGAGGAGGTGCTGCGCCGGTTTCGGACGTTGAAGGCGGGAGAGGCGGCGCTCTCGGTGATTACGTTTGGCGAATTGGTGTACGGCGCAGAGAAAAGCGCGCAGCGGGTGGCCGCGCTGGAGTTGCTGCGAGAGCTGGCCCGCGTGCTTCCGGTGATGGGGTTGCCGGAGACGGCGGCGGAGGCTTATGGAACGATTCGAGCGGATCTGGAACGCAAAGGGCAGATGATCGGGAACAACGATTTGTGGATTGCGGCGCATGCCAAGGCGGCGGGATTGACGCTGGTGACGAATAATGAGCGGGAGTTCCGGAGGGTGCGCGGCTTGAAGGTGGAGAATTGGGCGGTGTGAGTAGGGGAGAAGAGAGATTTCATCACGCAAAATGCGCGTGATGGTGCAGAGGTCTCTCTTCGCAGGCCGACGCATTCGTCCCGTAAAAGCGTCCGGGACGCAAAAGGCGCGCAGGAGCGAATGCGGAAGAGAAAGTCGGCCTGCTCCGTTCGATCCCGTAACGGCATCCGGGATGCAGAAATCGCAAATGACGGTGTGCAGCGTGGGCGGCCAGACGAAGACGGCGGCATAAAGCCGCCGCTACAAGAGACTAGCCGAGCCGAGAATTAGCCAGGCCGCGCAAGTTGCGATTTCTGCATCCAAAGAGGAGTAGGATAGAAGTTGTAAGGGGCGCTACCACTAGCAGTTGCTTCAGATTCGGAATACCTTCGGGCCACTCTTCAGGAAGCCACTCTACCGCTAGGGCCATTTCGTTTTACCCAGCGCTCCCCAGCAGCAGTTGGGAGTGGAAGGCGCATTTAAACAGGCCAAAGGCCTGTTCGGCTATACGGAGCCGGGCAGGTGAAGTATGCACGGTTACAGCACAGACTCGAGTGAAAGGAGGATCGTTCCTCTTCTGCTCGCGTTGCTGGCGATTGCTTTGGCGTGGGCCACTTCGAGATTTCTCGCTGCCGCGCACCTCTCGGTTCCTTGGTGGGTGGATGCTCCTTCCAGCATCGCTTTCTACGGCGCGCTCTATACACTTTTCGACAGGTATCTCTGGCAGAACAGCTTTGTGCATAAGTTAGGGCTAGCCCGAATCCCGAACCTGACGGGACGCTGGCGCGGCTACCTGGTCACCTCCTTTGACGGCCATGCGAAGCGGCACGATCTGGTGATCCATATCTTCCAGAGCTGGACGCAAATCGTGATTTACCTCACCACCACAACGTCCATGTCGCGCAGTTGCACGGCAGTGATTCAAGTGGACGACCCGGAAGGCGTCTCGGTGGTCTACCAATATGAGAATCAGCCACTCGCAAACGCGACGAGAACGATGCACATGCACTATGGCACGGCGATGCTACGAATCTCAAACGGGGAGTGTCTGGCGGGAGATTATTATGCGGGGCGCGACCGGCGCACGTTCGGGCGGATTTGCTGCAAGAGGGTATAGGAAACATGGAAACTAGAAAGCAGAAACTAGAAGAAGAAACTGCAATGCGGAAGCCGATTCAAATCCATAAGAATAACGAGGCTGGCGAAAGGCGCGGCCTTTGCTGTTATCAAAAGGAAGTGGATAACTGGGCGGTGCAGAGGTAGAAGATGGAGGCGTGAAGCCGCCTCTACAAAGGCAAGCGGCGCCTCAGAAGGCCGCAGGTCAAGGGGTGAGGAGGCGGGAGTTTGAGGCTCGGCGGCTGAGGGAACGATCGAAGGTGACGAGGGTGAGCTGGGAAGCGGAGGCAAAGGCGCAAAGATAGGAGTCGGCCCAGTCTTTGGTGGCGGGGCGGCGGAGGCGGGTCAGGTTACGGAAGATGCGTTCGAGGCCGGGAGGTTCGTCGAGGCAGGCAACGCGGTCATCTTGCAGCCAGCGATCATAATTGTGCCAGGCTTGCGGCTGATTCATGGCTTCGTCGGCCATGACCGCTTCCACAGTGAGAAGACGGAGAAAACCGAGTTGGGTGAAGCGACAGAAAAAAAGACGGGAGTCCAAAGGGAGCGTGGAAAACCAGGACGCGGCACGAGCGTGATGGATGTGGCCCTGGTAGGTGAGGGCGATCCAGACGTTGATATCAGGGAAAAGAAATGATGTCGTAGATTCTGGCATTGTCGAGGCGGACGGTGCCCGGTCGCTTGGAAGTGATGAGCGGGAGCTTGACGCGCTTGCGGGAGTGCGCAGTGCGCTTTTCCCGAAGGACTTGCTCGACGCCGCGCAGGATTAGGCGCTTGGCGGAGCTGCCTTCGTTTGCGGCGCGTGCCTTGAGGCGCTGGTAGAGCGAAGCGGGGATGTCAATCGTGGTGCGCATGAGAAGAGTCTACCATATTTATGGTTAGGAGAGGAAGATGCGCTGGCCGCGACTCAATTGGGTGAGGAGGGAGGAGGAGATGGCGGCCTAAAGGCCGCCGCTACGTGGGAGGATCGGAGCGGAAGGCTTAGTCGTCGGCGCGGCGGTAGGGTTGTTTTTGCTGAGGGGCATTCGAGGGAGGTGCCGCCGACGTTGGGGGCGGAGCGGCGGGCGGCGTTGCGGATGGGACTTGCGTGGAAGACGGAGCAGTGGCGGACGACGGCGCAGGCTGAACGTTAGCGAGATTTTTGGGGCCGGTTTGAGGGTCGTCCAGTGTGGTGGCGTGCTCGAGGACGCGGCGGGCGTATTCGGCGACGGTCTTGACGCCGGCGGCATAGGCAGGATTGGGAGTCTTGACGCCGCCGTTATAGGCGCCGATGGCTTTGTCAACGTCGCCGCCAAAATGATCGAGCAGGCCGCGGAGCAGCAGGCCGGCATAGGTGGTGAGCACGGCGTCATCGACGGAATTGAGGTCCAGCACGCGCGGAGGCCGGAGGCGCGCGGGCAGCTTGAAGTAGTCGCGTTTGTCTTTCAGATAGAGCTGGTGGGCGGCGCGGAGAGTCTCGCGCGTGATTTGCCAGGTGCCCATGGCGTAGTCACTGACCATCACGCGTTTGCGGGTGCGGCGAAGAACGATGTCATCGCGCTGAGCGCGCTTCTTCCATACGGCATGCTCAAGGTCGCCGTTGACGTCCATGTAATCGTTCTCCATGGCGCCGACACCGAGGAAGTAATCGAGTGGAAGATCGTAGAATTGGGCGACGTCAAGAATGTCGGCGGCGAGCTGGGAGGCCTGTTCCCGCGTTAGCGGGCGGGGAGCAGATTCGCTGCCATAGAGCACGCGGTTGTCGGTTTGCGATTTGAAGATGAGAAATCTGGCCAGCGCGGGGAGAAGCTGGAAAGAGTTGAGGGATTCCAGCTTTTGCAAAGAGGGGACGCCATAGGCAACGTCGAACATGCGGCTTTGCTGCTGGTAATAGGCGAAGTCCTTTTCCGACCAGGTATTCAGGTCGTAGCTGGAAATGAGGTTGTGGCCTTCGAGTTGGGTAAGATACGGGACGGCAGTGAGCAGATCGTTATCACACACAACGAAGATTTCGTAGGATGGACCGGTGGCGGTATCGACGGCAGTGAGCAGGATGCGCGAGGTATCATTGCCGTCGCGGGCTTCGCGCCCACGAATGTATTCAAAATGAAGGAAGGCTTCGAGCTGGTCGTGGAAAGTAGCGACTTTCGCGGAGGCTACGCCGGGCGAGAACGGCAGAACAAGCCGTTGGCCTTGAATCTTAGGCGCGGGAAGGGCGGGGTAGCGCAGGGCAGGCAGCTCCAAAGTCCAAAGCAGGCCGCCAAGATAGGCAAAGACGGCGATGGTCAACAACGCAGCGGTGAGGCGCAGAAGGTTTCTGCCGAGCCTTCGGAAGAATCCCCTTACGGACATGGAGCCAGCCTCCTTTCTCGTTAGATGACGGACCCTGGGCCTTGCGTTATTGCGAGTGCGGCGGTTCGTCTTCCTAGGCATAGGGAGCAACCGGGGTGCCGGACGGCGTGCAGCCCCTAGATAATAGAAAACACACAAGTTACCAAGAATGACAGGAAGCAAGTAGGGCTGGAAAGTGTGGGCGGGTGTGTTCAGGCTAACACGATCCGCGAAAGACGGGAAGCGCGTAAATTTGCTGCACGGGCAAGGGGGATTTGCGCTGCTGGGCAGGGGACAGACGCATGCGGAGCGCGACGGAGAAGCGGGGACTTGCCCGGGCTGATAGACCGCCGGGGCAGGGACAACACCTGCCCGTTTTCTGGACTTTGCGCCAGTTACGACTATACGGACCGAGTAGTAAATTCAGGGTGTCCCAGTCCAAGGTGAAAGCTATGAACGAACTCTCTACCTGGATGCAAAGCAATTGGTATGCGCTGGGAAACCTCTTCATTGAAGGCGCCTTCCTAGCCGCAGGTGTCTGGTTTGCGCGAAAAATTCTGCGAACATTAAGGGCGTCCCAGGAACAGGTCGGGGCGCTGCTAAAGATGTCGGTTGCGGGTACGGTTGCAGAGCGGACCTCATCGCCTGCCGCAAGCGAGCGATCGTTCGCGAATGCGAGCCCCTACTGGCTTACGCCCTCGTCGGAAGTACCTGCCGCTCCGCTGCAGGGGCTCCACGAAAGCAGGCCAGGCCTGGGGCACCGAACCATCGTGTGGCTGAAGACGCCGATGAAAAGGTCAGAGGTCGCGCCGTGGCGTAGAGCCATCAAGTGGCTTCAGGCGCCTGCCCGAAGCTAACCTGAATCGCGCGCACTGAATCAGAACGAGAGCCGGTCGCTTAAGGTGTGACGCGCAGCATCACGACCGCTTGCGACGCGACCGTGGCGCTGAACGTTCGCGTGGCCGTTTTCGAGGGCGTACGCTGGCTGAACAGAAGCCAGAAAAACGAGAAGCAGGAGCAAACTCAACGAGCACAATTTTTTCAGGCGAGTATTCATAAGCTTGCTCAGGCTTCTTTTCCTATCGTTTTTTTTCGAAGACTCGACGGCGAATCTCGTTCGGTGCTCAATCGAGCAGAGACACCCCTCCTTGCAGGCCGAAGAACCATGCGAAGAACGAGACCTCTACGCGCCCGCAGTGGCTGCCATTGGCGCGGCTTCGGCAGTGTAAACGATTACGGCTTTCTTGCCGCCTTTCGCAGCGGTGGCGTGAATGGAAGCGAGATTGACGCCTTTCGCCGCGAGTTTATCGAGGACCTGTGCCAGCGCGCCGGGCTTGTTGGGCAACTCGTGCAGTTCCGCAGGCGTTTCCTGATACGCGACGCGGGCGGAGTCGAGAGCCTTCTTGGCGCGGCGGGGATCGTCAACGAGGAGTTGCACGATGCCGCCGGTTCCCTGAGATGTTCCCAGGAGGGAAAGAATATTTACCTTAGCGCTCCCGAGAGTTTTTGCGATTTCGGCAACTGCACCCGGATGATTGTCAACGGAGATCGTGAATTGCTTGGTTTTAGCCATGGCGGCACCTCCTGCCGTTTGGATGGGATTATACCCCCAGACGAGCCGAGTGGAAGGGATGCGGGGGATTCCGGCGGCCCGCTGGAATGAACAAGAAGAAGCCCCATCCATCGAGCCCAATGGATGGGGCCGTCTCAATCAAATCGGCTATTTTGTATTCCGTCAGTAGAGGTCTTAGCGCAAGTTGAAGGGCGCGTCAGGGCTTGGCAGCCGCGGCCTTCCCGGCTAGTGCTGCGGTGATCGCCGAGCCGATGGGAGTTCCCCAGCCAGTGCAGGCATCCCAGCCGGGCCCGGCCGCGAACGCGCCGTTGTTTCCCTGGGTGATGTCGTGGAACGTGCCATTGATCGGCGCCACTTGCAAGTACACCAGCGAGGACATCGCGCCTGCGCGCTTGCCGAGGACTTGGTTGATGCAAGCGGTAAGGCCGGCCCAAAGCGGTGCAACGGCACTGGTGCCTCCGATAACGGAGGCTTGTCCATCGACGTAAACGTCGTAACCAGAGACCGGGTCAGCATCCCCCGAAACATCGGGGACGCCACGGCCGACGAGATTGCCGGGATTCACGGACGCCGGCACTTTCAAGTTGGGCGCGTCCGCCTGGTAAGCGGGCTTGGGGAAAAAGTCGCTTACGCCCCCGCCGGTCGAACCTTCCTGATTGGCCATTTCGTTCCAGACAACCTCTTTGCCGTACTGTGCGCCGTTTGCGGTGAGATTGGTTCCACCGCAGGCGAGGGCGAAAGGACTGGAAGCCGGGAAGTCCACATGCTGCAAGCCGTCGGTGAGGCCATCGGTGGAGCCATTGTCGCCAGAGGCGACGCAGACAGTTACGCCCAGCGTGGCGGCGTCTTCGAGGAGCGTGTTGAACTCGGTGAGGGATTGGCTGGTCCAGGAGGATTCCGGGCCTCCCCAACTGATGGAGATCACCGAGGGGTTGTATCGAGTGTCATGAACAGCGGCGGCGATGGCATCGTAGAAGCCCTGGTCGGTATTCGGCGCGAAATAAACGGCGAGCGTCGACTTGGGTGCGACGGCGCCGGCGACTTCGATGTCCAGCATGACCTCGCCGTCGGGACCATTGGGATCGCCGGTGGGTTTGTTAAGGCCGCTGTCGACGGAGATGGCCACGAGTTTGGGGGGCTTCATGTTCAAGGTGGACTTGAAGTAGCGCTGAACATCGCGCGACTTGAATCCTCCGCCCAATTCGATGATGGCGATGCACTGGCCGGTGCCATCGGCTTTCGCGGGGAAATCATAGAGTTGGGCTACTTGCACTGGGGTGAAGGTACCTGCGGGCTGTGTTGTCAGGGCGTGCGAGGTCTTGGCCGGATAATGGACGCGAAAATGCGGCCTCGCTGCCGGACGGTTGTCGAGCCCCAGGACGGCGGTGACAATGCCATCCAGTTCCGAGGGGATGTGGATCAGGCCGGTGCGGCCGCGATACGTTCCCTCTGGATGCGAGTAATTCAGCAACTCGACGTTAAATGCTTTGCTGAAGTTTGCGATCGTGCCGGACAGCGTCACGGAGCCCTTGGCCGGGTTTGCATCCGAGATGCTTAGTCCGTACTCGTGAGCAAACTCTTCTACCTTTTGTATGTCTTCTTCCAAGGCTCCCCGCTGTGCGAGGAACTGTTCGCGCGTCAGATGCTGACGTTCCGACGCGCGCTGCTTCAACAAGGATTCCACGGCGGCCTTCTCGCTGGCGGTCGCTTTGGTGGATCGCGTCTTGGCGTCCTCGGCTTGGGCTCGAGAACGCAAGAGCGCAGTGACTTGAATGCTTTCATCGGGATTGGCCGAGCCAATCACCTTCGCACCGGAAACAACTACTCTTTCACTACCTTTAAGTGGGACGTGTTCTGTGTAATTTGCCATAGGCTCCTTTCGATTCCGGGGGCAGGAATAGAAAGGGAGAGTTGGACAGACGAGGAGGGGAGGGGGTTGGCGAATCTCTTGGGCTCAAGAAAAACGTGGCCCGGGCCTTCCCACTGTCCCGTGGGTTTGAACCCCGGAATTTCAGAGAACGCAATTTAACAAAACCAAAGGGTATTGTCAAAGTGAATTCACTTTAGGCTAAGAGGTTCACGGATTACCTTTGTTCAGAGACGAAGGCGTTCCGTGCCACGCTGCAACATTTCGAAAATGGCGGCCACTTTTTCAGGCAAAAATCCGGATGGTCAGATTTGCTGGACTTTCCAGCGGCCGCGTTTGAACAGGACGATGCTGACTGCAGCGATGGCGGCTTCGGCGATGACGATGGACCAAAAGACGCCGTTCGAGTGCATGCGGGCGGGGATCGCTAAAAAGTATGCCAGGGGAATTTCCAAGAGCCAGAAGCCGAAGAAATTCACAATCGTGGGAGTGACGGTATCGCCAGCGCCGTTGAATGCCTGGAGCATGACCATGCCATAGGCATAGCCGATGTTGCCGTAGCTGAGAATGCGCAAGCATGAGACCGCCAGCGGAACGACGAGCGGGTCGCTGGTGAAGAGATGGATGACCGGTTCGGCGAAGGTCACGAAGAAGAGGCCGATGACGCCGAGAAAAATCATGTTGTACAGGCCGGTGCGCCAGACGGAAGTCTCCGCGCGCTCGGGCTGCTTAGCGCCGAGGTTTTGGCCGACGAGGGTGGCGGCGGCGTTGCTGAGACCCCAACTCGGCATGAGGACGAAGATGAGGATGCGAATTGCGATCGTGTAACCGGCCAGCGCCGCCGAGCCGAAGATGCTGACGATGCGCACGAGGCCGATCCAACTGGTGTGCGCGATGAGGAATTGCAGGATGCCCGTGAGCGAGACGCGCAGGAGGCGGAGCAGGACGCGAAGGTTGACGCGAATTTGGCTGCGAAGGATGCGGATGCGTTCGGTGCCACGGAGCAGGCGATAGAACTGATAGAGCACGCCAATGCTGCGGCCGGTGAACGTGGCGAGGGCCGCACCGGTGACGCCGAGCTTGGGGAAGGGCCCCCAGCCGAAGATGAGACAGGGGTCGAGTACGAGATTGATGATGTTGGAGACCCAGAGCAAACGCATGGCGATGGCGGCGTCACCCGCGCCGCGGAAGATGGCGTTGTTGAGGAAGAGCAGCATGATCGCAGCGCTGCCGCCCAGGGCGATGCGGGCGTAGCCGGAGCCGACCGCAACGACTTGCGGGGTAGCGCCCATCAGGCGAAGCAAATCCGGCCCGTAGAAGAGGCACGGTATGCCGATGATGGCCGAGACGGCAAGTCCAATGGCGATGGCTTGAACGCCGGCAACGGCTGCGCCGGCGGGATCTTTTTCGCCGATGCGGCGAGCGACCATGGCAGTGGTGGAAAGGCTGAGGCCAAAGCTGATGGCCATGACTAGGCTGAGAAGAGCTTCGGTGAGGCCGACGGTGGCGATGGCGTCCGCGCCGAGACGGCCAACCCATAAGACATCGACGACGGCGAAAAGGGATTCCAGAACCATTTCCATAACCATGGGAATGGCGAGCAGGAGAATCGCGCGGTTGAGATTGCCGGCGGTGAAGTCCTGATGCGAGCCGCGCATTGCTTCGCGGACGGAACTCCACAGCGTGGGCGGCGGAGCGACGATAGCGGTTTGTTCCAATGACATAGAGACCTTGATGTTCTGCGAGAGCGCTTCTCAGGATACAGGCGCGCTGACGCGGTTGCGGCAATTAAATAGGAGAAACGGGAGAGTAGATCAGATCCGCGCTCGCGGCGGATTAAATGAGTACAGCGACTTGAGGGACGAACATGGGCGTTGTCCTTGGCGCTGTCTTTGCCTGACGACTGCGCCCGATGTCCGATTTTCGACGGACACTATTGGAACAACGAGATTCTACCTTGAATGGGCGCCTCGTAGCTAGAGGAAACGTGAAGTTGCACAGTTGCTACGCGGCGGCGATGCGGCGGATGAGGTCTTCCTGCTCGGACTGGGATTCGGCGCCGATGGTGAAGGCGTCAAGGAGATTTAGGCCGAGGGCGAAATTGAGAGCTTCATCCTGGCGATGGCGAAGGTCGCCTTGGCCGAGAATCTTCATGCCGATGATGCCTTTCCCGGCAGCGCGCATTTCTTTGATTACGCTGACGACAGTGGCGGGATCGGAGTCCATGAACGATCCAATGGGATTGATGCGAACGAGATGAACTTCGACCCAGGGAGATTTTGTGGCGGCGCGAAGCGCTTCGATGCTATGGCAGGAGCAGCCGTGAGCGCGGATGATGCCTTTTTCCTTGGCTTCGGAGAGAACGTCCATGACGCCTTTGAAGCGATCAGTCCAATTGCCTTCGGTGAGGCAGTGCATTAGGCAGACATCGATGTGGTCGGTGCCGAGCTCGCGGCGGAAGCGGTCGAGATCGACGCGAGCGGTGGCGGCGTCGCGTGCCCAAGTTTTGGTGAGGACGGTGACTTTGTCGCGAGGCACATGCTTGAGGGCTTCGGCGACGTGCGGGTGACTACCGTAAGAATCGGCGGAGTCGAAGAAGCGCAAGCCGTGGTCGTAACCATTGAGCAGCAAGTCAGAGAGACCCTTGAGGCCGAGGGCGGTTTGATGCGAATGGTGCCCGACGCCAACGGTGCCGGTGCCTATGGCGAGGCGGCTCGTCTGGATGCCGGTCTTGCCGAGAGTGACGGTGTCCGAGGCGCTGAATTTTCGCGGGAGCGCAGGGAGAGCAAAGGCGCGGCGCGCGAAGGCAGAAGCGTGGAGAGAGAGCGCGCCGGCGGCGCAAGCGGTTCCATGGAGGAATTCACGGCGTTTCATGGGGCCTCCCTGTGGGCGGCGCTTCAAGAGGCAGTTTACCTCACTAATGGACGCGCGAAACGGACATCGGTTTACCAGTCGAGTGGCGACGGCGATTCCGGCATCTCTCCTTGACAATCTACCTATGGGCGATGTATATATGTCGAACGTCTAGGAGGCGGGATGCCGATCGAGAAATCAGACTTGCTGCAGGGCACGCTGGACATGCTGATCCTGAAAATTGTCGAGCTGGGGCCGGTGCATGGTTACGGCATATCGCAGCGAATCCGGCAGATCTCCAAGGAAGTGCTGCAGGTCCAGCAAGGCTCGCTGTACCCCGCGCTGCATCGCCTGGAAAAACGGGGGTGGCTCGCCGCCGAGTGGGGCGAGTCTGACAACGGCAGGCAGGCCAAGTTTTACAAATTGTCGGCAAAGGGCCGCAAGCAACTGGCCAGCGAGGAATCGAATTGGCACCGCCTGGCCGGGGCTGTGGGCCACATTCTGCAGACGGCCGAATAGGAGTTGGCCATGAACTGGTGGAAATCGCTCTTTCGCAAAGACGCGCTCGACGCGCAACTGGATTCCGAGCTTCGCTTTCACATCGAAAAGCTGACAAACGATAACATCGCGGCGGGGATGAAGCCCGAAGAGGCACGCAGGCAGGCAGTGCTGGAGTTCGGCGGGCGGGAACAGATCAAGGAAGAACTGCGCGATGTGCATCGCGTGAGCGTCATAGAAACCATGATGGCGAACTTCAAATCTGCTTTCCGGTTTATCCGCAAGTCGCCGTCGTTTTCCC
>Ga0209648_10000519_pt1 | contig 29481 bp, 33 predicted proteins | sample GraSoi2013_115cm_FD_185830 | JGI IMG/M metagenome (GOLD analysis project Ga0209648, IMG submission 185830) | Grasslands soil microbial communities from the Angelo Coastal Reserve, California, USA - Sample 9_17_2013_115cm (SPAdes) (version 2) | ecosystem: Environmental > Terrestrial > Soil >...
CGCCGTCGCGGCGTGATCATCAACGTGGCGTCGGTCGTCGCCTTCCGCGCGTCGCCTTACTCGGCGGTCTACTCGGCCACCAAGCACGCCGTCGCCGGCCTGTCGCATGCGCTGCGAGGTGAGCTGTCCGGCACCGGCGTGAAGGTTTGCGTGGTGTATCCCGGCGTGACCGGAGGGACGGAGTTCTTTGCTGCGACGGAACGACCTGTCGGCCCGCAGTATCCAGCCACCTGGGTGGCCAACTTGATCGTTCGGACAGCGCGGTTTCCACGTCGGGATGCGATGGTCGCGCCGATCCGGGCCGTACACCTCTCGGAGCCGGTCTTCGGCGGCCTGATGGACCACGCGCTCGGCGAGGCGCGACGGCTGGCCTCGCCGGAGCTCGGCGAAACTGGTCTGCCAGACCAGTAGCGGCTATTTCTGCCACGCCTCCAGCAGCTTCTCGAGCTGCTTGGCGTTCTTGACCGAATAGTTCGAGTAGTTGTTGTTCATGAGCGCGTGCACCTGCTTGCCCGAACGTTCCATCTCCTTGATCCGAGGGACCCACTCCAGGAGCTCCTCGTCCTTGTAGTCGTAGCGGAAGCGCAAGTTCGGCGGAGCGCCCTTGAGGTCCCAGGTCTCGTGGTTGCGGCCGTGAAAACGCACGATCGCGAGCTTCGACGAGGTGACCTCGTGGACGGGCGGCATGCTCGTCTTGTGGCCCTGAGGCACGTCGACGGCGACATAGGGGATGTCGCGCGTCCGCAGGAACGCAACCGTGCCGTCCAGGTGCCGGGCGTCAAGCCACTCAGGCTTGCGAAATTCGACCGCCACCTGGAAGCCGAACATGCGCTCCTGGACCTGCTCGATGTAGGCCAGCGACCGAGACGAAGGCAGGAACCACGGCGGGAACTGGAAAAAGACGGCGCCCAGCTTGCCGGCGGCGCGCAGCGGCTCGAGCGCGGTACGAAACCGTTCCCAGGACTCATCGAGCAGCTCGTCGGGCATCTGCTCGAGGTAGATGTTCTTTTCGCGTAGGTTCTCCGGCAGCTCGTCCCGGATGTCCTTGGGCAGAGCCATCGCCTTGGTCGGATGGTTCGTGAACAGTGAGAAGGACTTGACATCGAAAGTGAAGCCCTCAGGCGTGCGAGCCACCCAGAGCTCCGAGTTCTCGGGCTTGGGCATGCCGTAGTACGTCGAATCGACCTCGACCAGGGAGAACTGGCTGGCGTAAAAGTTCAGCCGCTCCTCCGAGGTCTTGACGTTGAGGGGATAGAAGAGCTTGGAGTCGATGAGCGACTTGTCGATCCAGCCGGCAATCCCCACCCGCACGGTCACGGTCCGATCGTGGCACAAGGGAGATATGATCCGTGCCTCTACGTGGGCCGCTACATCCGCTACTGGTACACCTATCGCACCGCGGTAGCGGTCGTCATAGCCGTCGTGCTCAGCGGCGCCATCTACTGGCTCTACACGCAGCAGGTGACCTGCGACACCCACGTCGGAACGTGCATCGCCAACCTCTCCGTCCATCCCGAGGACCGTTTCGTGCCCGGGGACAACCCCGACCCCAACATCGTCATCGTCGGCATCGACGATCAGAGCCTGAAGGACATCGGGCGCTACCCGGTGCCGCGCGACGTCTACGCGAGGGTGCTGCAGACCCTGGAGAAGGATGGCGCCTCGGTGGTCGCCTTCGACATCGGCTTTCCCGACCAGAGAGACCCCTTGACCGACGGCGTATTCGCAAAAGCACTGGCCACCAGCACCATCCCGGTCGTGCTCGGCTACGCCGGCGACAACCTCGTGCCGGGCGACGGAAAGATGGTTCAGTGCTCCGGCAACCCAGGGTCTCCCTGCCCTGGGGTGGATGAGATTCCGCTGCGCATGTTCCGCTGCGCGGATGCAAGCTCCGATCCAAACGCCTCCTGCTCGCAGCCGTACCCCAACGTCATCCTCGCCTCGACAGACGTCAAGCCCGATGCCGACGGCGTCCTGCGCCGGATCCCGCTGTTCGTGCAGCCGGCGTGCGCTGCGAGCGGCGCGTGCTCTGACTCGATCATCAATACCCTCGGGTTTGCCGCCTACCGAGCGTGGCTGATCCAGGGTGTGAACGGCCCACAGCTGCAGGAGTCCAACGGGCAGGCGACCTTCGGAACGACCTGGAAGGAACCCCTGCAGGTCGACAGCACCGGGTCGGCGTTGATCAATTACTTCGGCCCTCCGCGCAACTACCAGGCCAAGCAGTACGTGTCTTTCGGAGACCTGTACAGCGGCAGGGTCTCTCCCGACAAGATCAAGGGAAATCTCATCCTGATCGGGGCCTACTACCTGACCAGCTACAACGACAGCGTGCTGGCGACCACGAGCGCGGGCGGCGGCTCGGGGACGGGCGCGCCGATGGCCGGAGTCGAGATGCACGCCAACGTCGCGCAGATGTTCACCCCAAACGTCACGGCATATCCGAAATTCCTGGCGCCTGAGCCACCGCTGGTCGTGTTCCTCGTGATCCTTGCTCTCTGCTTGCTCATGGCGCTGGCGGTGACGCGGGTGTCAGTCCTGTGGGGTCTTCTCGCCACCGCGGTCGCGCTGGTCGTTTTCACAATCGGAATGGCGGTGCTCGCGGACCACGTCGGGATCATTCCGGACCTGTTTCATCCGTGGCTTGCGGTCGGGCTCACCTACTCCGGAGTGACGGCTTATCGATACCTGTACGAAGACCGCGAGAAGCGCAAGGTGACCGCGATCTTCAGCCAGTACCTGAAGCCGGAGATCGTGGCCGACCTCGCCAAGCGAAGGCGGGGGGTGGCCGACATCCTTCGCGGGGGCGAGCGGCGCGACCTCACGCTGCTGTTCGTTGACATCCGGGGTTTTACCTCGATGTCTGAGTCGATGGCGCCGCCCGACGTCACCGAGCTGGTCACCACCTACCTCGACCACCTCAGCGGACTGATTTTCAAATGGGACGGGACGGTGGACAAATACGTCGGTGACGAGATCGTCGCCTTCTGGAATGCTCCCAGGCTTCAGGAAAACCACGCCTTGCTTGCCGTGCGCTGCGCTTACGACCTCGTCAATCACGCACCCGAGCTGCAGCAGCTGCTGCTCTCGAAAGGCCTACCTCCGATCCGCTGGGGTATCGGAGTCAACACGGGGCCCGCCGTGGTCGGGATGATGGGCTCGCGAAGCCGCCTGCAGTACACGGCACTCGGCGACACTGTCAACACGGCGGCCCGGTTCTGCGCGCATGCGCCCGCCTTCAACCTTCTCATCGGCCAGCACACATACGACATGTGCAAGGACTACATCGCGGTCGACCTGGTGCCCGGCGTGCAGCTCAAAGGCAAATCGGCCGAGACGTTCCGCATCTACCAGGTGACCGCCATCCGCGAGACGCCGACCTCCCCATGGGTCCACTTTCCGACCGAGATGGCAACCCAGACTCACCACACTTTCACGTCGCAGTACACGCAGCAGAGCGTCATAGCGGCAGGCGAGTCGGGATCGACCGACATCCTGGTTGGCGAGGCGGCCGAGCAGGCCCTGGCCGGCCAGGGGCCCTCTCCGAACTAATGCAGGTAGGTCGCCGCTAGCAAGACGGCCACCGCGGCCATGGTCAGCGTGCCGACCAGCACGCCCATACATCCGGAGGACTGCTTGACCACCGGTTTGATCGGTGGCGCGGGGTTGTAGGCGGCCTGCTGCGGAACCGCCATCGCCGCTTGCTGAATCGCGACTCCGATCGGGGTGGCCGGCATCATCGCCGGCGCAGCGGTGGCGCCAGGAACCATCTTCGAGAGGTCGGCGCCCGGCTCGAGGCTGCGCTGCCAGCCGGGGAAGAGGCGGTCGGCGAGCCGGGACAGGACGTCGTCGAATTCCTGCCCGGTCTGGAAGCGGTCCTCAGGCCGCTTGGAGATCGATTTGAGGATCGCCTCCTCAAGCCCCGGGTCGAGACCGGGCCGGTGCAGAGACGGCGGTTTGGGCGGCGCCTGGACGTGCTTGGCCATCAGCGTGAAAGGCCCGTCCGATTCGGTGGCGGTGAAGGGCGGCTGGCCGGCCACCAGCTCGTAGAACATGATCCCGGCCGAGTAAAGATCGCTGCGGCCGTCGACCTTGCTCGAGGCGACCTGCTCCGGCGACATGTACTGGGGCGTCCCGACTGTTGTGCCCGTCTTGGTCGCGGTGCCGCCCACGCCGGTGTCGTCGGTCAGCCGCGCAATCCCGAAATCGGCGACCTTCACCATGCCGTCGTCGGATAGAAGGACGTTCTCCGGCTTCATGTCCCTGTGCACGATCGCGTGCTTGTGCGCGTAATCGAGGGCCTGCAGCACGCCGTGCATGACGGCAAACACCTGTGGCGGCGGAATCGGACCCCGGTTGAGCCAGTCGCGCAGCGATTTGCCGCGCACGAACTCCAGGACGATGTAATTCGCCTCGGCGGAAAGCTCGACGTCGTGAACCTGAACGAGGTTGGGATGGCTGGTCCGGGCCATGACCTGGGCCTCTTGCAAGAAGCGCTTGAGGGCAACTGGGTCTGTCGCGGCCGACTGGATCAGCTCCTTGATCGCGACCTCGCGCCCGAGACCGGGCTGCTCAGCGAGGTATACCGCGCCCATCCCCCCGCGTCCGAGCTCGCCCTTGACGCGGTATTTGCCTATGTAGCGCTCGCTCGCCATCGGCGGCGGGGTCGCGACCATCACCGGGACCGGAGGCGGCGGAGTCGAAGGCGGCGGTACGGGGATCAGCCGCATCGTCGCCGAGACGTCCGAAACATATGGAACTGCGGCGGGCGGAGGGCTTACCGGGGTCGCCGGGGCCGACGGCGGCGCGGGCGGGTGGGGCGCGCTTTCGGCAGGGGCGTCGGACGAGCTCGGCGCCCACGGAGGGACGCCTGGCGTCGGCGAGTCGGGCGGTGTCCCGGCGGGTTGGCCGGAATCGGTCATCTCGTCGCGAGCCTAGCAGAGTACGTTCAATGCCAGGTCACCTTCAGACGAACAGGCGTCTGGCTATGGTGTTTTCACGCAATTCGACCCATAATCGGGCCCGCAGCAACCCGCAACTGGAAGGAGAAGAGAGCCAAATGTCGCAGATGCCACCGCCGCCCCCGCAACCGGCACCCATGGGTGGAACGCCGAGCGCCGCGGGAAGCAACAAGAAGACCTACACCATCCTCGCCTACGTCCTCGGCTGGATCGGCGGACTGATCTTCCTGTTTGTTGGAAAGGACGATCCGGACGTCAAATGGAACGCCGCCAACTCGGTCGTCATCTTCGGAGGCCTCTCGATCGTCATCTTCATCGTCGGCCTCATTCCAGTCGTTCAGCTCCTCGTGTTTCCTCTGTGGCTGGTCGGCTTCATCTACTGGCTCATCTTCCTGATCAAGTCCCTACAGGGCAACGGAGAGCGCCTACCCGCCCCCTTAGTCGCCCCGTACATCAACAGGTACGTCGATCAGTTGGCTAACTCCGTCCACTAGTACAAAGAACTTTCTAATCAGAGGGCCCCTGTGTCTCAGGGGCCCTTTTCTTTCAGAGCCCGGAGATTTGGTCCAGGACTCGCTCGATCCCGGCGCGCAGCTCGTCGCGCTCTTCGCGCATCAGCCCTGCCTCGGCGCGCGCGGACGCGAGCTGGTATCTGAGCCGTTCGATCTCTGCCTCGAGCTCTCGCACCCGCGGGTCGGGCCCGCCGGCCGTCGTCTGGACTTCGGCCAGGTCCAGCCGCAGGCGCTCGACGGTGACCTTCAGCTCGCGTCGCTCGGCGAGCAGCTGCTGGACGAGCGACTCAGACGGCTTTGTCGGCTCTTTCGACATAACGACATACGCCCGGCTGGAACTCGCGCAGCCGCAGGTGCTCCATCTCGCCGCGCAGGAAGCGCGCTTTGATACCCAGACCCTTGATGCCTTTGGCTGTCTCGAACGGAAACCGGTAGAGCTTTCCCGAATCGACCAGCAGGCACACTGAGAGCTTCTCGCCTTCCTTCTCGATCACGTGCTTGTAGCACGGCACGGTCCTGCGGGCGATCTCCATCTTCTTGAAGCCGCCAACCTTGCCCGCCAGCACGTCGATCGGACTTCGCATCTCGGCAATGCTAATTGAGGAAGGAGAGCTGTTCGGGTTCGGGAGGCGGTTTGAGGATGACCTCGCGCCGATCCGATACGCCGTGGAGCGCACGCAGGCGGGACACGGTCTTCATCGTCGGCTCGCCGAAGGCCGCTGGTAGGTAGGCCCGGTCTCGGTAGGCGGCCTCATAGCGGGGCACCAGCTCAGGCCACTGCCTGGCCAGGACAGACATGAAGTGCTCGCGGGTGCCGTCTTTGAGGTGGAGCATCCCTGCCCACAGACCGGTCGCGCCCGCTGCCCTCGCGGCCTTGATCACGGCCTCCAGGCGGTCGGGCCGGTCGGAGAGGCCGGGGAGGATGGGCGCCATGCCGACGCCGACGTCTATCCCGGCGGCGACGAGCTTCTCAATCGCGCGAAGCCGCTGCTTCGGATGCGCCGTGCCGGGCTCGGTCCGTCGCCAGACCTCCTCGTCGACGGTTGGAATGCTGAACGTGATGTGGAGGGTCGCGCGGCGCGCCAGGTCCGTCAGGACGTCGAGGTCGCGCACGATCATGGGGCCGCGGGTGATCATCCCGGTGGGGTTGGAGAATTCGTGCATTACCTTTAGGCACTGACGGGTCAGCTTGTAGCGTCCCTCAGCGGGCTGATAAGGATCTGTGGCGGCTCCGATGACGATGGTCTCCTTGTGCCACGACTTTCGCGACAGCTCCGCGCGCAGCACGCCGGCCACGTTGACCTTGACGCGGATCGCGCGGCCGTACCGGTCGTCGGAGGGCCGGTCGGCGCGAAGCTCAAAGGCGCGGACGTAGCAGAAGGCGCACCGGTGCTCGCAACCTGTGTAGGGGTTGAGCGACCAGCCAAAGCCCATGCCCTTGACGGGGTTCAAGGCCGACTTGCACTCGACCTCGAGGTACTCGACGTCCGCCAGCCGGGGCTCTGGAGCTTCCATTGGGACATGCTAGAACAAATGTTCGTCCTTAACAAGCTGGGTTTTAACGGAGTGAGGTCGCATGGTTTGCTGGCTCGAGGCGCGCCGGTGGGGGTGGAACCGGCCGGGAGGAGGGGTGGGCCCTAGGCTGAGACTGGCTTCTTGCGGCGGCGGTTCTGGGGGCGAGTCGTCGATGACGGGCAGAAGTCGTTCAGGACGCATTCCTCGCACCGCGGCCGGCGCGCGATGCAGACCCGCCGCCCATGAAGGATCAGCCGGAGCGACAACCCCGTCCATTCCTCTTTCGGGACCATCGCGCACACCTGGTACTCGATCTTCACCGGGTCGCGTGTCCTGACCAGGCCGAGCTTGTTCGTGAGCCGCGTGACGTGCGTGTCGACCGCAAACCCCGGTACATTGAAGCCGACTCCCAGGATCACGTTCGCCGTCTTGCGACCGATGCCCGGGATCTTGACGAGGTCCTCCAGGTTGCCCGGCACCTCGCCGCCGAACAGCTCCACGAGCTTCCGGCTGGCATCGATGATCCGGCGCGTCTTGAGCCTGAAGAACCCGGTGGGTTTGATGAGCTCCTCAACCGTGGCAGGGTCGGCTGCAGCGAGGTCCGCCGCGGTCGGATAGCGCTTGAACAGCTCCGGCGTGACGAGGTTCACAGACCGGTCCGTCGTCTGGGCGGACAGGATCGTCGCGATCACGAGCTGGAAAGGATCCTGGTACGCGAGCTCCGTGACCGCCGGATAGAGGTCGCGCAGCCGCTCGACCGTCAGGAGCGCCCGCTTTTTCGCCCCCCGCGGAGGCGGAGGGGACATCCAGGACTTCCTGGCCGCCTTCTTCGGTTTCTTGCTTGCTGTTGCGGCGGTCTCAGGAGCCAAGTAACTTGCGCGCGGCGGCCGCGACCTCCGCGCCCTCGGCGCGGCCGGCCAACCTCGCGGTCGCCTCCTTCATCACCAGTCCGAAGCCCTTCGGACCCTCGGGCTTGAGCACCGCAATGACAGCCGCGACCTCGGCTTCCACGTCGGCCTCGCTCATCGCCGCGGGAAGGAACGACCTCAGCACGACCATCTCCGCTTCCTCGCGGCGCGCCGATTCCTCACGCCCAGCTTTGCGATATACGTCAATCGCTTCTTCGCGGCGCTTCACCTCTTTGCGGGCCAGCCGCACAACGAGGCCGTCGTCGATGTTTCCACCCGCCCCGCTTTCCTTGCTGGCTTTCACCAACTCGCTCTTCAGCAGCGAGAGAGTGTCAAGCGTGACGTCGTCGCGGCGGCGGCGCGATTCGACGAGCTCGGTCTGAATACGGTCGTAGAGAGCCATGGCGGCGATTGTCACACATGCCCACCGATCGCCGATAATCGGCGCCTGATGTCTTGGGCTTTCATTGCTGGACCGGCCGCTGCCCTGCTCGGGATCGGGGCCATCTTCTGGGTCATGCGCCGGAAAGCGGTCGACAAACGCTCGATGTATTCCGCTCGGCGCTCCCAGATCGAGCACAAGGTCCGGGCGGCGCGGCAGCGCACGCTCGCCCCACACGGAAGAACCGAGAAGGCGGAAGAGGCTTCTGCGCCATCCGCGGGCGCGTCGCCATTCGGCACGCAGGCGCCCGTCGCCACCTACGAAGCCTCCGCATACGAACCGCCCCCCGCCGCGGCCGCGCACGTTGGAAGGGGGGCCCCCGAGGCGCCGTCGAGCTCGCCCTGGGACGTCGGGACCGCGGTCCCTTCACCCGGCCAGTTCGAAGCTCCTCCGGTCGCTCCGCCTACCTTTGAGCCGGCCCCCGTAGAGGAGGTGTGGACCCCGGCCCCCGCTCCCGCCCCGGCCGAGCCGATCACGCCGATGGAGCCCATTCGCCCTGCCGCAGCCGCTGCCTCTCCAACCGGCTGGTCGGTGGTGGGCGAAGCCAAAGAGCCGGACGCCGCTGCGGATGAGCCGAAGAAGAAAAAGAAGAAGGGAAGGGACAGGGAGCAGGAGTCGGTTCCGAGCGGCTCGTGGCAGCTGGCTTCCGGGAACGCGCCCGGTGCGGATTCCGACGAAGGCGACGGCGTCATGAAAGCGCCCGGTCAGGCGGTGGCCATAGCCCAGTACGCGGTGCTGGTGGTCGGGCTGGTCGCGGTGTTGATCGGCGTCCTGATCATGGTGGCCGGCTCGCCCGTCAAGTAAACGCTTCGAGGATCGCGTCACCTAAAGCGCCTCCGCCGTCGGCCATCACCGTGTCGAACACCAGCGTTCTGAGTCCCAGCTCGCCCACGTCCGCGGCCAGCTCCTGGTCGCGGCTGTCGAGCACGAAGGTGCCGGCCACAGCCCGGTACATGCGCGCGACTTCGACGGGCGTTGGTGGAGGACCCACCGCCCGCATCATTTCGATGGTCGGGCCCTTGAGCGCAGCGCCGCGAACGATTGGCGTAATCGCAACCGTGCGTTCGCGCGGAATGTGACTGCCGATGACCTGGAGGATCGGCGCGATCGAGATCAATGGGTTGGACGGGCCGACGATGACGAGCTCCGCCTCATCAAGCGCCGCCACGACCTCCGGTGTGGGGCGAGCGGACTCGATGCCCGCGAAGTCGATGGCGCGGAGCGCTGGACCGAGTCGCTCGCGCACGAAATATTCCTGGAAGGAAAACTCGCCGCGCTCGGTAAGGAACCGCGTCCGCACGCGCTCGTTGCACATCGGCAGGACGCGAACGGTGAGGCCAAAACGGGCGCACAACGCCAACGCGCACTCAGTCAGCGTGCACCCGCGACCGAGCATTTCCGTGCGCAGAACGTGCGTCGCGAAATCCTTGTCACCGATCCGGAACCACGCCGGCTCGCCAAGACGGGCCAGCGCATCGAGCACGTGAAACGTGTCGTCTTTTACCCCGTACCCGGCCGACTCGTTGAACACACCCGCGAGCCGGTAGATGACGGCATCCACGTCCGGTGACACGAGGTGACCCCAGAACTCGTCGTCGTCCGCTGTGTTTGCAATTACGGTGAGGTGCCCCGACGGCAGCTTCGGCTGCATCGCGGCGGCAAGCTTGGCGCCGCCCGTACCGCCGGCCAGGAGGACCGTCCTCAGCGGAACAGATCCTCAGCCGCCGGCCGGATCAGGTCTCGACCCGTTCCGCTTCCGTGCAGCTCGAGGCCACGGATGATCACGACCGGAGCTCGATTGGTCTTGCCCATGACAAGGCCGGCAGCCGCGGCGAGCTCGTCCGCGGGCGCCAGCACTGTCGCCTGCAGCGCCTTGCCTTCGTCGTCGAGGCTCCCGCGCAGGTCCAGCAGCGCGGGCAACCCCGCGACGCCGAGCGCCACGTTGACGATGCCAAGCCTCCAGGGCCGCCCGAATGTGTCGGAGACGATCACACCGACGGTGGCGCGCGTCAGCTCGCGCAGCCGGTTGCGCAGGCGATTCGCGCTGGCATCGGGATCCTCAGGCAAAAGTGTCAGCTCGTCGTCGCCCGGAACGTTCGAGTGATCGACGCCGCCGTTTGCGCAGACGAAACCCTGGCGCGTTTCGGTGATCAGCGCTCGCTCGGATCGAATCACCCGAACGCTCTCGTCGAGCACGACCTGGACCATTCGAGGGTCGGGCGAGGCCACCAGCTGCGCGGCAATGCGCACGGCTTCTTCGCTCGCGGTCACCGTACGAAGGCTCACGAGGCGTCCTTCGGACTTGGACACCACCTTCTGCGCGACTACCAGGACGTCACCTGTTTCGAGCTTGCTTCTCGAGCTGATCAGCTCGCCCAGGTCGTCGCCGGGACGAACCTCAGGCAGGCCCTCGACGGCGATCAGCTCGAACCGCGTCACACCGCACGCCGCAACCGCGCGAGGTCACCAGGCTCGTCCAGGTCAAGCGCCATGGCGTCGGAGTGATGGACCGCGAACTCGACCCGGCGGCTCTGCGCCTCCTGCCGGAACTTGGCGAGGGAGTCGGAGCCGAAATGCAGAGTGATCGCGTGGGGTGGGCGAAGGTACAGGGCGTTGGTGCCGCCGCGTCCGACAGCCGGCACGGCTACCGCCACCGGCGCCTCGATGCGCGCAGCGGATTCAAGCACGTCTCGGACAGCGTCAAGGGTGACCAGGGGCAGGTCGCTGGAAAGCAGCAGGACCGCGTCGGCGCCTCCCTCGACCGCTCTTACGATGCCGCGCGCCGCAGCCACGTTCTGACCTTCCTGACGCGGCTCCGCCAGGACCTCGGCCCCCCATCGCCGCGCCAGCGCCGCCACTTCCTCGCTTCCGGCCACGACCAGCACGTGGTCGCCGGCAACCGCCGCGCGCACCGCCAGCTGCGCGTTGCGCCGGGCCAGGGCCCGGCGAGCCTTCGGGCCGAGCGCCGGCTGCAGCCGCTGCTTGGCGGAGTTGAAATCCTTGATCAACACGATTACCCAGGTCGTCGTCTTCGCCACCCTCTAGCCGCCCCACTGCTTGCGCAAGCGCGGCAGGATCTGCTCGCCGTAGAGCTTCAGGAAACGCAACTGGTCATCGCCAGGAGCATGAAAGACGAGATGGTTGAATCCCAGGTCGAGGTATGGCTTCAACTGCTCGATGTGCTCATCCGGGTCGTCCGACACCAGCCAGCGCCGGTGCGCGACCTCTTCGACCCCGCGGGCAAGGCGCTCCATCTCACGCGGATCGTCGACTCCCGCCTTCTCTTCCGCGGGCAGGGCCAGCGCTGCCCAGATTTTCGTGTCTTCCATGGCGCGCGAACGATCCGTGTCGTATGACACCTTGACCTCGATCATCCGATCGAGCCGGTCCGCGTCGCGACCTGATTCCCTGGCTCCATCCGCGAACGACGGGAGCAACTGCTCCGAGTACAGCTCCATTCCCTTGCCGGAGGTGCAGATGAGCCCCTCCCCCGCTCGCCCGGCGAACTTCGCCACCTGGGGCCCGCCCGCTCCCACGTAGATGGGTAAAGGCTCTGCAGGGCGGTCGTAAATCGTGGCGTTGCGCGTGTGGTAGTAGTCGCCGTCGAACGTGACGGACTGGTCGGTCCACAGAAGCCGGATCAGCTTGACCGCCTCGCGAAGGCGGGCGAAGCGCTCCTTGTTGTCGGGCCAAGCGATGCCGAGCGCACCCTCGTTCAAATGCTCACCCGTGCCGACTCCGAGGATGACACGGTTCGGGAACAGCGTACCGAGCGTCCCGAATGCCTGGGCCACGACCGCCGGGTGATACCGGAAGGTCGGGGTGACGACCGATGTACCGAGCGCAACATGCTTCGTCCGCTCGCCGGTGGCGGCAAGCCAGGCAAACGCAAACGGGGCGTGGCCGTCCGAATGACGCCACGGTTGAAAGTGATCGCTGACGAAAACGCTCTCAAATCCGTGGCCTTCCGCCGCGACGGCGAAATCGAGCAGCTCACGCGGGCCGAATTGTTCGGCCGAAGCCTTATAGCCGAGGCGCAGCACGGTTAACGATCAGTGCGCGGAACGCGCCGGTAATACCGCCCCCAGCTGAACGCGACTCCACTTATGGCGCTGACCACGATCACGACGGCAAGCGCAACGAGGCTGCGGCTGTCGAAGCTCCGGATGGCGCCCGCCGTCATCACGGCGACCAGGCCCACAGCCAGGACCATCATCACCACCAGCGTGACCGCGCGGTGGGACCTCATCGTGCTGTTAGCTTACCGGCGCGTGGGGCAACCAAGCCGGAGGCTCGTACGACGGAAGTCGGTCACCTCGACACAGGACGTCGCTCGCCCGATGCCCATCGGGTCGATCGTGGTGGCGGATCACCAGACGGCGGGGCGCGGACGCCTCGATCGGCGTTGGGAGTCGCCGCCCGGAACCGCGCTCCTCGTTTCGTTTGTGCTGCGTCCAAACCCGGTCCTGAGCCTGGCGGCAGGCGTGGCGGCCGCCCACGCGTGCGGCGGCGGTGTCCGCCTCAAGTGGCCCAACGACCTGCTGCTGGACGGCGCCAAGGTGGGCGGAATCCTCGTCGAGGTGACGCCGGCCACGGCGATCTGCGGCATCGGCATCAACCTGACCTGGGCTCCTCCCGGCGCGGCGAAGCTGAACCAGGACCGCGACCTGCTGCTGGACAGGCTCCGTGTCGAGCTCGACGGCTGGGCTGCAGCTGACCTCGAGGAAGTCCTCGCCGCTTGGAGAGCGCTTTCCGACACACTCGGCAGACGCGTTCGCGTCGAGCAGGGGACAAAGGTTGTCGAGGGGAGAGCCGAGGACATCGGACCCGGCGGCGAGCTCATCGTGGACGGCACCGCGGTGACATTCGGCAGCGTCACCCACCTATGAGCTCGACGATCTCGGGAAGCACCTCGCCGGATTTGCCGCGAATCACGACCGCGGCGAGCTCATCAAACGGGGTCGGCTCAGGGTTGATCACGACCAGCGGAGCTCCGGACCTGATTGCCACCAGCGGTATATCGGCCGCCGGGCGGACTACGAGCGAAGAACCGACGACGACCATCACGTCGGCCTGGCGCGCGAGCGCCAAGGCTTGCTGGAGCGCCGGTTGCGGCAGCGGCTCTCCGAAGAGCACCACCGTGGGCTTGAGAAAGCCTCCGCCGCAGATCCTGCAGCGGGGCGGCATCTCCACCTCGAGGCGGGCCTGCACCTCGCTCCGCGGTTCCCGGTTCCCGCAGTCGAGGCACTGGACCATGCGGCTGGAGCCGTGGACCTCGATCACCGCACGGCTGCCTGAATCCTGGTGCAGCCCATCGGTGTTCTGTGTTACGACCGCCACAAGATGCCCGGATGCCTCGAGCGCGGCCAGCGCGCGATGGCCTGGGTTCGGGCGGGCTGCCAGCGCGACGCGCCCGCGATCTTTCGACACGCTCCAGTAAGCGCTCGGGTCGGCCATGAAGTACTCGATCGACGCGACCTTGACCGGGTCGTATCGCGTCCACAGGCCGCCCGCGCCGCGAAACGTCGGGATGCCGCTCTCCGCGGAGACGCCGGCGCCGGTCAGCGCCAACCCGCGACGCGCCGTACCGATGAGCTCCGCGGCACGATGGATCGTCACGATCGGCGTCGACGTTCGGAATAGCTGCTCATCGCGACGGCCGTTGGAAACTGCACCCATGGTGACGTCTTGTCCTGGCGGATCGCGGTCACGTTGAACAGCCGGAATGTCTCCGCCGACTTGCCCTTGAGCTGGAGGCCAGGCATCTCGTCGACCGCGATGAGATCCGAGCACGCCTGGAACGTCGTCCACCCGATGAGCAGGTTGAACGCGGGTGCAGCGCCACAGAACCGCGATGCGGTGTTGACGGTGTCGCCCAGCGCGGTGTACTGAAGCCGATCCTTGCTGCCCATGTTTCCGACGACGGCGGGCCCTGTGTTCACCCCGATGCCCCAGCTGATCGGCGGCAGGCCTTTTTCCGCCAGCCTGGCTTCGAGGATCGGCGCGTGGTTCACCAGGTCGTAGGCGCATCGAACGGCCAGCAGGGCATGGTCCCGCTGGTCGACGGGCGCATTCCACAACGCCACGATCTCGTCGCCCACGTACTTGTCGATCGTCCCGTCCCACTTGAGGATCAATGAGCTCATGTCATCGAGGTATTCGTGAATGACCGCCTGGACGTCTTCGGCGGACATTCCCTCGGACAGCGCGGTGAACCCGCGTATGTCCACGAAGAGCAGCGTGATGTCGCGGCGCTCGCCCTTCGAGATGATGTCTTCGACAGACCGCGACGAAGCCAGCTTCTGCGCGATCCGCGGATCGACCCAGTGACCGAAGATCCGCTCCACCTTGCGGCGTTCTCGCTCAACCAGCACGTAGCGTGCGGCCAGCGAAAAGCCCGCGGCAAGGACGATCGCGACGGGGGTGTAGATCGGATCGACCAGCCAACCTGACCGTCCAAGAACGATTGCCAGCAACGCATAGGCGGCGAGGATCACGGCTGTGACGAGCATCGCCCGGCGAAATGACAAGAGGTAAACTGCCGCCCCGATCAGCGTCCCCATCAGAAGCGTGGCGAGCAAATCGGACGAGTCGGGCTGCGGCTGGATGGGGCGATCGCCCAGCACCGTGGAAATCGCGTCACCCATGATCCGGTAGCCGTAGTTCTGGTTGGGGACCATGCATTTCGGGCGGCTGGTGGGGCAAAACGACGAATCGTGGTTGAAGCTCACGGTCTGCGCGTACACGTCATCGGCGTCGACCAGCTTGATTCCGACAACCACAATGTGGTTCGTGATCAGGCTGGGAGAGGGACACCGACCCTTGAACGCGGCCAGGTAGCCGCAGGTCGGGCTCTTGCCGTTCGTGAAGTTGATCAGCATCTCGCCGTTGACGAGCGGAATGCTGTGCTGCCCCAGGGTGGCCGCATCGCGGTTCGTGGTCAGAAGTTCGTTCGGGCCTTCCGCGATGCGCACGGCCTGGACAAATGCCGGAAGTCCACCTGGGTTGTCGTCGCACGACTTGGGGATGTGGATCGGTGCACCCCGCACTGCATTGGCAGGATCGGGAACCCCGAGCTCGCGGCCGGCGACGGCCGCCGCGGCGCTCGAGAAAATCGGAAGCGGGGGGTCGTCGTGCGTGCAGACGAGCACGACGTTCCCGGCATCCGAGATCGCCTTGGCGAGCTGGGCGTCGCCAGGGCCGGAATGATCGAGCATCACATCGAACAGGATCACTTTGGGATGCAGGCTGGCCAGATAGTTGATGACCTTTGCATGTATGTCGTTGCCCCACGGATACGGACCGAAAGGCGTGGCGGCCGTAGAGTCCAGCGCCACCAGTGTCACCTGTGATGAGGGCGGCGGCGCCGGGAACAGCTGGTCCTGAAGCGCATAGAACAACGGGGCGACGACGGCCGTCTGCGAGGTCGCGACGACGAGGACGCTTGCGAGCAGCCCGGCCAGCGCGAATCGCCACACCGAGCGCCAGTCGCCCACCCGCTCGCGGACCATGCGCCGCTATCTTAGGTTCGTGCGCGTGACCGTCCCGGACTCGCGCCGGACGGTTTTGCTTTACGTTGCCGCCGGCGCGTCGTTCGCGGCTCTTTCCGCCAGAGGCCTCACCGTGCCGCTGTACGCACACGATCTTGGCGCCAGCAGGTTCGAGGTCGGCGCTCTCTTCTCTGTCTCGACCCTTGCGGCGGCCTTGCTTTCCCTTCCATCGGGAGTCCTCGTCGATCGCTTCGGCGCCCGGGCCCTGCTCGGCACGTCGTTTGTCCTCGCGGCGGGATCGCAGCTCGCGACCGCGTTCACGCCCAGCGTCGCGCCGCTGTTCCTTTGGCAGGTGATCGGTGGACTCGCCGCCGGAGCGCAGCAAGCGGCCCTCTTCAGCGCCGTCACGGAGTCGACTTCAGGCAACCGCCTCGGACGCGCGATGGGCTGGCTGACCTTTTCCATGCAGGCCGGGTTCTTCCTCGGACCGTCGATCGCGGGCATCGCGTTGCGCTGGGTCAACCTCCCGACAGACATCGCGCTGACCACCGCGCTGCTGCTATTTGCGGCCCCGGCGGCTGTCGCGGCTAGTGGGACACGCCAGCACACGGGTCACGGGCTCAACCTGCGCGCGCCTCTGCAATCCCTGCTCGCGAACCGCTCGTTCGTTCCCGTATCGATCGGCCTCGTTTCGGCGACCCTGGTGATGGGCACCGTGGGCGCCTATCTCCCGGTGTTTGGGCGAGAGGGCCTGGGCCTGCCGAGCGCTCAGGTGGGCTACCTGCTCGCGCTCCAGGCGGTGGTCAACGGCCTCTCACGACTGCCGGGCGGCCGCCTGGTGGACCGCGCGGCGCAACGATGGCCGATCGTCTTCGTCGGGGTGCTCGGCTGGTCGGCCGCCTGCGTCGTGCTCGGTCATCTGACCGGGTTTGTAGGTCCCGCCATCGTCCTGGCGGTCGGGACCCCGTTCATCGCGACAGCTTTCGTGGCCATGGGCGTCGTCTTCGGCGACCTTTCGGCTTCATCGACGCGCGGGGTCACGATGGGCATGTACGGCACGATCCTGTTCCTCGGGCTGTCGGTCGGCCCGCTGGTGTTCGGCCCGGTGGTGCAGAGAGTTGGCTACGCGGCCGGATTCACCGCCGCTGCCGCGGTTGCGTCTGCGCTTGCGCTTGTGATGGCCGCGCTGCACGCGGAGCCGCTCCGCGGTCGGGCGGAGGTACCGCTTCCTCCGCCGGCGCCTGGGACCTGAGGTACTCGGCCAGGACCTTCTGGTGGCTCGGGAACGCCAGCAGCGGCACTGACTCCGGACGGAAGACAGCGACCTCCAGCATCTCAGCGCCCGCGAGCGGTGCGGCCCCGACGGCCAGCCGGCCCTTGTAAGCGATCACGATCATGCTCGCCGCGTCGGTCTTGGCGATGTGAAACACGCCGATCAGCCCGGTGAGCTCGACATGCGCGCTGATCTCTTCAAAACACTCGCGGACGGCTGCGACCGCAGGATCCTCGTCATCGTTGACGAAGCCACCGGGCAGGCACCAAAGACCGTAGCCCGGCTCGATCGACCGGCGCCCCAAGACGATGCCGCCCTCGGCTTCCACGACCACGGCGGTCGACACCTTCGGGTCGTGCCACAAGACAAAGCCATCGCGCGGGCAAGCCTCTACCTCACGACCTTCGATGACTCGCGGCACGAGAGCGGTGCCGCAGTTGACGCAGAAGTGCCCCACTCAAATGGACTGTACCGGCCGGACGAGCCTACGTTTGCGCGGGCGCCGTGTGCTGCTGCTGTGCCTGCTTGAGAGGCGCCTTCATGTCGGCGACCCGGACCTGGTTGCGGCCGCCCTGCTTGGCTGCGTAGAGGGCCTGGTCGGCCCGCTCCATCAAGCTCGTGAACAGAGCCGGCTCGTCCGTCGCCGCGACCCCGATGCTGATCGTGAGCTTCAGCCCTCCGGGGAATGTGGCCGCGGCGACCTTCGCCCGAATTCGCTCGGCGAGAGTCCGCGCTCCAGGCTCGGTCGTCTCATGGAGGATCAGTCCGAACTCCTCGCCTCCGTAGCGCGCGCACACGTCCGATTCGCGGGCGCCGGTGACGAGAATCGACGCCAGCTCCGCCAGCACCGCGTCGCCGTTGAGGTGGCCGTAGGTGTCGTTGACCTGCTTGAAGTGGTCGAGGTCGATCATCAGGAATGCGATCGCGTTGTGATGGCGTTTCGCGCGCTGCATCTCCTGCAGGAATCGCTGGGCCATCGCGCGCCGGTTCGGCAGCTTGGTGAGCTCGTCCGTGAGCGCGTTTTCCTCCTGGGCCTGGAAGAGCTGCGCGTGCCGGATGGCGATCGCGGCCTCCGAAGCGACACCGTTCAGAAGGTCGGCCTGGTCCTCCGTGAGCTCGCGCCACGCATTGAGGTACAGCTCCATCGCGCCCATCAGCTGGCCTGAACGCTGCACCGGCACCACCAGCACGTGCTGCGGGTGGCCGCCTCCCTCGATGCCCGGCGCGGTGCGCTCGTCGAGCTTGACGACGAGTGGACGCATGGCGGCGATGGCCGTGCGAACCGGCTCCTCGTCGAGCTTGCGGATCCCGCCGCGAGCTCGATGCGTGAGGTTGTACTCGGCTTCGCGTTTCATCTCAGACTTCCCCTGCTGCACCAGGTACATCGCCCCCGCGACCGCACCCATGATCCGGCCGGCATGGGTCAGCGCGACGTTCAGAACCTCCTCCAGCGCCAGCGACGAGTTGACGGCGGACGCGATGGCCAGCAAGAGGGCCGCCCGGTCACGAGCCCCGCTCTCGTCGTCGAGCGCGGCTTGAAGCTCCCGCGTAGTCCCGCGCAACCGCATCAGCGACACGGTCAGGAGCAGGAACGCGAAAACCAGCAGGACGGAGGTGACGAGCAGGACAGCCGCGAGATCCAAGGGAAAACCCTCCCGGGCGCTGAAGTTGTCATAGGTTAACGCTCGAGCCTGAGACTTGGTTCCCGCTATACTCCCGCCGATCGAGCCCCTCTCTTTCGACGACCTCCCGCTAGGTGGCGAATGGACCACCCGGCGCCGCACCATTTCTGAATCAGAGATCGCGCTGTTTGCCGGTGTGGCCGGCGACTTCTCGCCCCTCTCGATCGAAGCCGCCCCCGGGCACGCCCGGGTGGCTCCCCCCGCATTGCTCGTCGCGGTCGCCGTGGGGTTGGGCACCATCGACATGCCGGTCCCGTCGGTCGAGGAGTGGGCGTGGCTCAATTGGAAGTTTCCCCGTCCCGTGCACGCCGGCGACACGATCTACGCCCGCTGGACGCTGACCCAGAAACGTCCCCCGATCGGCGCGGCGCCGAACTCCATCGTCGTGTGGCGGGTTGACGTCATGACGGCGGATGGCGAGCTCTGCGCCGAGGGCGAGGTGGGCGCCAAGGTCAGGCGCCACCTGGCCTCGCGAGACCGCGACCGCCCCCAGGAGCCCGCAGCCTCGGCGGCCTCGGCCTCCGCGGCGGGAGCCGCATCTCCGCGGCGGCGGAGGCGGCGCCGGCCGGCCGGCGCCAACGGTCCGCTGCCCGAGCCACCGCCCGCAGCCGCCTCGCCTGTCTCGGCCGCGAAACCCGAAAGGACGTCCGGCGCGCCAAGAAGGAGGCGGCGCCGCCGCCCTTCCGGTGCTGCCGCGTCACATGACGGAGAGCCTGCCGGGACCTCCACGCCTGCCTCAGAGCCGGCGCCTCTCCCCGCTGCGACCCAGGCGTCGTCTGCCCCGACGGAACGCGGCGGCTTGAGCAGTGTCATCCGGCGCCTCCGCCAGCCGAGACGAACCTAGGAGCGCCCTTTAGGCCGGGACCTCCAGGGTCTCGAGATATTCGATCACCCTCCGGGTGAGCTGGGTCGGAGTCGAGGCGCCGCTGGTCACGCCGACCTTCTTGGCGCCCGCGAACCAGCTCAGGTCCAGGTCCTCGAACTTGTCGACGAGGTAGGCCGGCTTCTTGCCGAGCTTCTTGACGACCTCGACCAGGCGCAGCGAGTTCGACGAGCGCGGGCTGCCGACCACGATCACCAGGTCAACGTGCTGCGCCGCTTCCACCGCCGCCTCCTGCCGCTCCTGGGTCGCCCGGCAGATCTCGTTGTGGACTTCGGCCTGCGGGTACCGGGCTTTCACCCGACCGATCAGGTCCTCGGTGTCCCAAACGGAAAGAGTGGTCTGGCAGGTGACCGCCACACGGTCACCCCGTAGATCGAGTGCGTCGATGTCTTCCGGGTCCTGGACCAGGTACACCTTGCCCGGAGCCTCGCCCATCACACCTTCCGGCTCCGGATGCCCCTTGCGGCCGATGTAGACGACGTCGTAACCCTTGTTGGCGAGGTCGGCGACCAGCTCGTGAGTGCGGACGACGTCCGAGCACGTGGCGTCGACCGGCTTCAACCCCAGCTCGACCGCGCGCTGCTTGACTTGCGGTGACACGCCGTGCGCGGTGAAGATGACCGTCCCCTCCTTGATCTGGTCCAACCCCGCAAAACGGTCCGGCTGGTCCACGAGGGCGATGCCCTGGGCCTGGAGATCGTCAGTGGCGTGGGTGTTGTGGACGAGCATTCCCAGCATGTGCACCGGCCCGTTGGTCTCCTCGCGCACGCGCTTGGCGATTCGAAACGCGTCCACCACCCCGTGGCAGTACCCGCGCGGCGTGATCTTGAGCACTTCCATCCTCTTTCGAGTTTACGTGAGCGCTACTTGATCCCCACGAACAGGTCATCTTCGGGCAGCTCTGAGCCCGGCTTGCCACGCACGAGCTGGTAGTACTCCGTTCCGAAGGCAAGCTCGTAGATCTGGTCCGCCATCGTCGCAAACCACGAGTTGGGGTCGTTCTGGCTGATATGTGCCGCGAACGCCTTTCGCTTCTGGTCGACGTAATCGTGGACGTCGACCCGTGTCGTCACCAATTCGTCAGGCGTGCCTGCGATTCGCATGTTGGTGTTCTGTGCTCGCTGTGCTTCTTCCGGCATCTGCGAGATGAACGCTTCCATCATCGAGCGTGGTATCGCTGTGTAGTAGAGCTTCCTCGGCGCCCAGCCTTCCCGCTCGAGAAGATCCACCGCGGCGTTCGTCACGTAGTGCGCCTTGATGTGGTCAGGGTGTCCGTAGACGCCGTCTTCGGCATACGTCACCACGACGTCAGGTCGCTCGTCTCGAATCACGACCGCAAGCTTTGCCGCGGCGTCTTCGAGAGGCGCCTGGTGGAACGAGCGCGGGTCTTTGTTGTCCGCCGTGTCGACCATGCCCGAATCGCGGTAGCCGAGGAACTCGATCCGGTCGACCCCGAGAATCTCACCGGCGGCCTTCAGCTCTTCGGTTCGGATCTCGCCGAGCCGCGGCCGCGACGACGCCTCGTCCATGTTGTAGATCTCGCCCACCTCGCCTCGCGTCGCCGTGACGAGCACGACCCGATGCCCGTGGGATTTCGCCTTCATCATCACGCCGCCGGTCGAGATCGACTCGTCGTCGGGATGCGCATGCATCAACAGCAGGGTTCCCATCAGTGGCCTCCTCCGATCAACATGTCGGCGAGCTGCTTGATTCCCCCATGCCCGGGTCCCGGGATGGTCCTGTCCGCGGCGGCGATCACCTCGGGAGCAGATCCCTCGACCGCGACGCCCAATCCCGCCCACTCGATCATCGACGCGTCGTTCCGGCCATCCCCAACTGCCACGCACTGATCTTGCGGGATGGCCAGCCTGTCGCACAGGAATTGCAACGCGGACGCCTTGTCGCTCTCGACGCTGGTGAACTCGAGATAGGTCGGCGTAGAGGTGGCGACGTTGAGCCGCCCCATCCACCGCCGGCGTGTTTCCGGCAGGAGCTCCTCGAGCTTCTGCGCCTTGGAAACGATCACGAGCTTGGGCGTGGTCGGGCCCATCGCGGCGTCCAGATCGCCGACCACGTGGATCTCCATCCCGGCGTGGTTCGCGTACTCGTGGGCCTCGGGCCGGTCTCTCGCGACGATCAGCTTGTCGTCCCGATAGGCCTGGACGTGAAGGTCGCGCTCCTGCGCGAAGCGGATCACCTCCATGGCCAGCTCGTGCGTCACCCCGTGATCGAGGATCTTGGTGCCGTCCGGCAACCGGATCTCCGCGCCCTGGTAGCAGATGATCGGACCGTCGAGGCCGAGCCGCTCGACCCAGGGGAGCGCTCCCGGGAACGGCCGGCCGGTGCATGCAACGACGGTGACGCCGGCGAAGAGAATCTGGCCCAGGGCCTCGACGTCGCGCGGGTCCAGGTTCAACTTCATGTCCAGGATCGTGCCGTCGAGGTCCAGGGCAACCAGCCGGTAGCGCAAGCCGACCGCTATCTCTTGACCTCGGGATTCAACAGGTTCGGTGGGCGGCCGCCGCGGACCGCCGTCGCCATGTTGCGTGCGGCCATCGCCGACATCTCCGATCGCGTGCGGGTCGTCGCGCTGGCGATGTGCGGTGCCAGGACGACGTTGGGCATCGGGATGAGGCCGGGGTGAACCGCCGGCTCGCGCTCGTAAACATCGAGGCCCGCACCCGCGATCTTCCTGGCGTTGAGCGCTTCGACCAGGGCCGCCTCGTCGACCACAGGTCCGCGCGAGGTGTTGATGAGGATCGCGGATGGCTTCATCTGGGCGAACTGCGGAGTGCTCAGCAGGTGGTGAGTCTCTTGCGTCAGGGGCACGTGCACCGAAACGAAATCCGACTCCGCGAGCAGCCTGCCCAGGTCCACGCGCGTGGCGCCGAGCTCCCGCTCGGCGTCCGGAGGCAGCGGCTGGGGGTCGTAGTACAGCACTCGCATGTTGAATCCCTTGGCGCGATGTGCGACGCCGCGGCCGATCCTGCCCACGCCGATCAGTCCAAGCGTCGCTCCGTGGACGTCCGCGCCCAGCATCATGTCGATCGCCCATCCCCTGAAGCGACCCTGCCGGGTGAAGCTGTCAGCCTCGACGATTCTGCGCGCGGCGGTCATCAGCAGGGTGAAGGCGAAGTCGGCGGTTGCGTCGTCGAGCACGCCTGGCGTGTTGGTGACCATGACCTTGTGCGCGGTGGCGGTCGGTACGTCGATGTTGTCGAAGCCGACCGCGACGTTGCTCACGATCTTCAATCCCGGCGTCGAGAGGACGGTCTCGCGAATCGGGTCCATCAGCTGGCTCACGATCCCGACACAGCCCTCTGCCGCGCGCCGGATGCTTGCCTCATCAAGCGGCTGGCCGGCGGGGTAGGCGACCACCTCCGCGGCCTCGGCCAGGATCGCCGGGCCCGGGTCGAGGATGGGGTGCATCAACAAGACGCGTGCCCGCCCACCTGTGCTCATGGATTGAGTCCCAGCTCCTGTGCGATCGGTTTCAGGGCATCGCGGACGATCTCCACGTGCTCGTCGAAGGGTATACCGAGCGCCTCAGCTCCCGTGACGAGCTCATCGCGATGCACGCCGCGAGCAAACGCCTTGTCCTTCATCTTCTTGCGCACCGTGCTCGGCTCGACCGCGCTGAGCGACTTATCGGGCTTGACGAGGGCGCACGCGATGATGAAGCCGGACATCTCGTCGACGGCGTTCAGCGCCTTGCGGATGTTCGAGTCGCGAGGGACGCTGAGGTAGTCGGCATGTGAGGCGATGTCGTCGAGGATGTCATCGGGCCAGCCCTTCTCACGCAGCATGGCGATGCCGCGCATCGGATGGAGCTCCGCTGTCGGGCCGGACTCGTAGTCCCAATCGTGGATGAGACCGAGCACGCCCCAGCGTTCCTCGTCTTCGCCGTAGCGCCTCGCGTAGGCTCGCATCGCGGCCTCCACGGCGCGCATGTGGCGGCGCAGCTGGTCTGATTTCGTCATCGAAGTGACGAGCTCCCACGCTTCGTCTCGAGTCGGCGCGCTCAAATCAGAATCTCCTTCAAGGCCTCGAGCAATCGCTCGTGCTGCTCACGCGTGCCGACGGTGATCCGGAACCAGCCCGCGATCGGGTCACGATCGTAATGGCGGACGAGGATGCGCCGCTCGCGCAGCGCGTCTGAAACGGCTGCGGCCACGTTGCCGCCCGTCGGCTTGACGAACACGAAGTTGGCCTCCGAAGGCGAGTGCTCGAAGCCCAGCTCGTGGAGCTGCAGCTCCAGCCAGCGGCGTTCGGCAACGACGTAGTCGACGATCTTGCGGTGGTGCTCCTCGTCTTCGATGGCGGCGACCGCCGCCACGATCGCGAGGCGATCCATGTTGTACGAATCCTTGACCGCATCCAGGTCCGCGATGAGCTCGGGACTCGCCAGCGCGAAGCCGATGCGCATGCCCGCCAGGGCATACGACTTCGACATGGTCCGGAGGATGATCAGGTTGTCGCACCTCGCCAGCAGGCCCACCTGCGACTCGAAGGCGAAATCGACGTATGCCTCGTCCAGCACCACCACGCCCTTGGATCGGCGGACCGCGCGCTCGACAGACCGGGCCCCATGCCACGTACCGGTCGGCGAGTTGGGATTGACGAGAAACTTCAGCGGGGCGGGGTCGTCCATGAGCGCGGTCGACCAGGTGAACATGTCGTTGCTCGGGTGGGGTGAGGGAACCGCTTCGTGGAGCCGGCACAGCGGCTCGAGCAAGGGATAGGTGGGCGTCGGATAGGCCACGGAGTCTCCCGCGCCGGCAAAGGCGCGCAGGGACATCTCGATCAGCTCGTCCCCGCCGTTTCCGAGCGAGACCTGCGCCACGTCAAGGCCGAAATGCCTGGCGATGGCCTGCCTCGCTGGTGCAGCCGTCGGGCTTGGGTAAAGGCGCAGCGACTCGTCGGTGGCGGCTTTGATCGCCTCGATCACTTTCGGCGAGGGTGGAAGGGGCGACTCGTTCGTGTTGAGCTTGACCCAGTCGCCGCCGTCGGGCGGTTGCTCGCCCGGGACGTACGCCTGGAAGCCGGCGAGGCTCTTTCTCAGGAAGCTTTTCGACATTCGAGGAGGAAGGTCTCCAGAGCCAGACGCGGGCTGACGTTCTGTTCGAGGTAGCCGAGGGTGTCGTACGACAGCTCGATCAAACGAGCCCATTGGCCCTGTTCGCGTCCGCGGCTCGCCAGCATCCTCTTGCGGAGCTCGATCTGCCAGCTCGCGATCGCGAACAGCGCGGGATCCTCCGCCTCACCCTCGGCCTTCCGCCAGCCCATCTGCGCCGAGTCGAGCTCCGCCGCCACGTGAAGCGGCACGTCGGCGGGAGCACCGAACACCTCCTCGAGCCGGCGCGTCCATGCGTGATGGAGCTCGATCACGCCCTCGTCGTCCGCCACCCGCGCAGCCCAACCCGGGCGGCCGCGGGCAAGCTCGGCGATCAGCCGTGCCCGACCCGCCTCGACGCCCTGTCCGACGAGCAGCTTCTCGATTTCTGGCGATGGCACTGGGTGAAAGAAGACCCGCTGGCAGCGCGACACGACGGTGGGCAGCACGACGAACGGATTGAGGCTCGGCGTCGTCAGGACGATCACCCGATGCGGGTGCGGCTCCTCGAGCGTCTTGAGCAGCACGCTCTGGTCCTGGTCGCGCAGCCGGCCGGCGTTCGCAAGCACCGCCACGCGGCGCGTTCCGACTGCCGGTTTCAGGTTCAGAAAGGCCTGCAGCGAAAGCTCGTGGAACTCGGGCGGCTTCTCGGGCAGCAGGCGGATCTCGTTGATCGAGAGTGGCTTGATCCGGTCGTCCTCCCAGTAGTCGGGGTGCCTTCGAAGCGCCGCCTCGGGGAGCAGGGCTGCTGCCAGCAGTCGCGCGACGCTGGTCTTGCCCAGGCCGGACTCGCCGACGAACAGGTAGGCGTGTGCCAGGCGGCCGCTCTCGAGCTGCGAACGAAGCTGTTCCAGCGCCTGCGGCTGGCCCGCGATGGCCGCGAACGGGTCGGTCACGGGGTCTGAGGCGGTGCGGCTCGCCGCGCCTTCGTTTCGCGCTCGATGGCCAGGCGCTGGGCCCGACCCTGCAGCCAGACCTCGCGGATGCGCTGAAGCGCGGTCAGGTTCGTAACCACCGCCAGCAGGAAGACAACGCCATAGAGCACGTATCCGCCGAAGATGAGACCGACCACGGTGACAACCACACGCTCCGGGCGCGCGAACACGCCGGAGTCGCAGGTGAACCCAAGGCTCTGGGCGCGCGCCCGGACGTAGCTGACGAGGAAGGATCCGGCGAGCGCCGCCAGCGTCGCCAGCACCAGCCAACGCTGGAGAGGACCGCTCATGCCGACGAAGTACGCGGCGAGTCCGAGGTAGATCGCACCCTCGGAGTAGCGGTCGAGCGTGGAGTCGAGGAAGGCGCCGTACGTGTAGCTGGTGCGTGTCGAGCGCGCCAGGGCGCCGTCGAGGATGTCGCAGGTGCCGGCGAAGATGAGCACGACGCCGGCCCAGCGCAGCTGGCCGAACGCGACCAGTATTGCCGCGACGAAGGTCAGCATCAATCCCACGACCGTGACCTGGTTCGGCGTCACAGGCACACGCCCGATCGCCGCCATCAAGGCTTCGGCCCGGCGGCGGACCCAGGCTTCAAACCGCGTGGTGAACATGCTTCTCCCCTGGTTGCCGAGCGGACTCGCGCGCTTCCTCGTAGACCTGTATCACCTGGGCCGCGACAGCGTCCCATGCGTAGCGCCTCGCCTTCTCATGCCCGTAAGCGCCCATGCGAGCTCGGAGTGCGGCGTCTCGGGCCAGGATGATCAAAGCCGCGCCGAGCTCGGCCCATCCCTTGGGGCGCACGGTCAAGCTGTCAAGACCTGGCTCCAGCACCGACATATAGCCCGGCACCTCGGTGGCGACCACTGGGAGGCCCGAGGCCATCGCCTCGAGGAGCACGATCCCAAAGCTCTCCGCCCCGGTGGCGGGAGCGCAAAAGATGTCCGCGCTGTTGTAGTAGCGAGGCTTGACCGAGTCCGGCACGTAGCCGGCCATCACGACGTTGGGAAGACGGTGGCGCGAGATGTACGACTCGACCTTGCCGCGAAGTGGTCCGTCGCCGACGATGATCAAGCGTGACTGGGGCACGCGGGCCCGCATGAACTCGTAGCCGCGCAGCAGGTCGCCCAGGCCCTTGCGCTTCTCGAGGCGTCCCACGAACAGGATGTTCACGTTCTCGTCGCGCAGGTGACGGATTGGCGCCAGGCCGGGCGTGAAAACGTTGGTGTCGATTCCGTTCGGGATGACGCGGAGGTGAAAGTCGGGGAAATAGCGGTTGAAAAACGTCCGGGCCGGTTCGCTCACGGCAATCCCTCGATGAATGCGATCGAGGTACGGCTGCAGGATGCCCCGGCCGTAGTAGTAGCCGATGTTGGAGCGAGAAAAAGCGTGGAACGTGGCTACGTTCGCCGCGGTCGACATCCGCAGCATTGTGAGGGGAAGGGCAGGCATCAAGGGCTCGTGGAAATGCAGGACGTCGAAGCGCTCCTGATCGATGATCGCGGCCACCCTGTTGCCCAGGTGAAAGCTGAGTGTGATGCGAGCCACCGAGTCGTTGACCGGCACCGCGATGGGGCTGCCGATCCGGTAGAAATCGGGCGTGTCGAAATCGATGTCGGCGCGGCTCGAGGGAGCAAAGATTCGCACCTCCTGGCCCTGGTGACGGAGTTGGCCCGCCAGGTAGCGGACATGGTCGGTCACACCACCAGGTGAAGCGAAGTCGTACGGCGAGACGAGCCCTACTTTCATGCGCGGCTCATGGTGAGTTGGCCCAGATCTTGTGCGGGACGTGCCACTGTTCCGGATGGCGCCGGATGAAATGCTCGAGCTGGCGCAGCACCTGCTCCGTGGCCCGGACCTGGTCGGCCCGATGGTCGCCGGTGTCCTGAGCGAAGACCAGTGGAGCGGCCTCGGCCTGGTAGGTGTCGTCCGGCAGCCGGTAGACACATACCGGGAGAATCGGCGTCCCCGTCCGCAGAGCGATCGCCGCAGGACCCAGCGGAATCGGCGCCAACCGGCCGAAGAATGGCATCGGATAGCCGGTGCCGACGATGTCTCGGTCGATCGCCGTGACCACCATCTCCTCGTCGCGCAGCGCCTGCAGAACCCTGCGAAGACCTCCTGTGTCCAGGGTCAGGACGCTGATCCCGAGACGCGCACGCGTGTCGCGATACCACTCGAACAGCGCTCGGGGTTCCAGCTCTTCGGCGAAAAAGCTGACCGGCGTGAGCGTCGCCGACCAGATCGCCGAAACCACTTCGTATGAACCCATGTGGCACGAGATCACGAGAACCCCCTTGCCGAGCGCGCGAGCCTGCTCCAGGTACTCCATACCCTGCACCTTCAACCACGGTCGCATCGTCTCGACGGAGGTCCGCGGCAGTTGCATCAGGTCGGCGTAGGCCTTCGCGTGGTTCCGGAAGTTGAGCCACGAGAGGCGCCGCAGCTCGCGCGGGTTGCTTTCCAGCTCCGGACAGGCGATCTTCAGGTTGTATTCGAGGCGCGGCCGGGCCAGCGGCGAGAACCTCCATGCAAACCGCGCCGCCAGCACCGCGAGCGCGTAGGCCAACGGACGAGGCAGCCGCTCCACGACGGACTGCACGGCCTTGAACGCTCGCCAGCGCCACACTCATCCCTCGGCGCGCGTGAACATCGGGCGGAAGGCGTACCACTGGTCGGGTCGCTCCCTGATGAATTCCTCGAAACGGATGACCACGCGCTGCATCAAACCCTCTTTCGTCTCACCAGGCGCCCAGGTCAGCGGAGCGTCGATGTGGACGTGATGGTGACCTGGCGACGTCGCGTACTGGCACGCGGGCATCAGCGCGGCACCGGTCTTGAGCGCGATCGCCGCCGGGCCGCCGGGCACGATCGCGCGCCTGCCGAAGAAGCGCACGGCGACCCCCGGCCCTTGTTCGAGGTCGCAGAGAAGGGCGACGATGGCGTTGGCCTGGAGAGCCTGGGTGATGCCACGCACCGCGGATCGGCCCAGCGCGATGACGTTCAATCCAAACCGCTGTCGCGTCCGGACGACCGCATCGTTCAGGGAACCGGGGAACCGCTCCGCGACCGCGGCGATCGGATAACCGAGGGCACCGCCGTAAGACCCCGCCATGTCCCACGAGCCCATGTGGGGAACGGCCATGATCGCCCCTCGCCCCTCGGCGAGCGCCGCATCGAGATGCTCGCGCCCGTCCATGCTCATGCGCTGCATGAGCTCTTCGGGGCTGAGGCTGCCCATCAGCAAGAAGTCGGTGAGCATGCGGCCGTAGTTTTGAAACGCGCGGCGCGCCACCCGGGAAACTTCACGGTCCGGGCTCTCGCGGCCGAGCGCGGCCGCGTAGTTCTCCAGCGCGGCGCGCCGCTGGCCCGCGCTGAGCCAGAACCACGCGGCTCCGCCCGGCGCAGCGGCCGCATGCCGGAGCCCAGGCGGTACCGCCCGGAGAACTCGCGCACCAACGGCGTAGCTAGCGCCGAGCAGGCGCAGTCGCGGTCTTGGTGCGAGCGGCGCGCCGGGAGACGCGGCCGCCGTTGGCTCCCGCCTTATCACCCTCGATGAACTCCTCCACCAGGCGTCGAGCCTCGTTGTCGCTGTACTGGACCGGCGGCGACTTCATGAAGTACGAGCTCGGGCTCTCCAGCGCGCCTCCGATTCCACGGTCGAGCGCGAGCTTCGCGCAGCGGACCGCGTCGATGACGATGCCGGCCGAGTTGGGTGAGTCGTGGACCTCGAGCTTGAGCTCGACGTTCAGCGGCACGTCGCCGAAGGA
>Ga0209648_10000522_pt1 | contig 29402 bp, 18 predicted proteins | sample GraSoi2013_115cm_FD_185830 | JGI IMG/M metagenome (GOLD analysis project Ga0209648, IMG submission 185830) | Grasslands soil microbial communities from the Angelo Coastal Reserve, California, USA - Sample 9_17_2013_115cm (SPAdes) (version 2) | ecosystem: Environmental > Terrestrial > Soil >...
CATGGCATTTTTGGTGTCTTCAAATCGCTCCAGCCCTTCGATGCTGCCAAGCTCTTCTCTTCGTCGATCGCGGTTCCCGATTTAACGAAAAAAAAGCTTGCTAGTTAAGAGAGAATCTGACTGCTTCTAGTGACAAATGTCCTGGCAATCGTTTGCTCCAAGTCGCTTCGGCCGCCACAACCCCTGCGTCTCTACGAGACGTTGATGTGGCTGACTGCTGAGTGCTGACTGCTGACTGCTGAGTGCTTGCGTCCTACCAACGTAAACTGCTGCTTCGTCATCTAAGCAACGAGTAAGAAGTAGCGCCATGTCACGTGTCTTCACAATCGCGGCGGTCATATTGTCTTTGCTGCTCCTCGCTAGTTGCGCGCGCCCGAACCCGCGAGAATCGCTGGTCAGCGTGCCGGCACCGGAAGGCAATCCCATGCTGCTGGCCATCTATCAGCCATGGTTTGGGAACGGTGAGCACATCAATGTTGGCTATTCGTGCCATGATCCTGCGGTGGTGCGGCAACAGATCGCTCGCGCCAAAGAGCTGAACATCGGCGGCTTCGTGGTCAATTGGTATGGCCCGCGCAAGGAGTTCGAAGACCAGAGCTACGCGCTGCTACAGCAAACCGCGGCGCAAAACGATTTCAAGATGACGGTCCAGTACGACGAAGCCATCGATCATCCCGGTTACGCGACCGACGCTGTGATCGTCGACCTGCAATACCTTTTCGACCGCTACATCGGCGCCAACGCGGGCCCGAGCCGCTCCGCGTACCTGCGCTATCACGGACGTCCGGTGATCTTCATCTTCCCCAAGGATTCAGCCACCGACTGGAACCGCGTGCGCCAAGTCACGCAATCCTGGCCCGATCCGCCGGTGCTCATCTATAAGGACCAGAGCGCAAAGTATCCCAGCGCCTTCGATGGGTTCTACGCATGGGTTCAGCCGGGCAGGGATGGATGGGCGCGTGACGGTAGCCATTACGGTGAAGATTATCTCGAGTACTTCTACAAGAACATGGCCGCTCATCATCGCGACAAGATCGCCGTCGGCGCGGTATGGCCGGGATTTGACGACACGCGCGCGTCGTGGAGCCGGAACCGGCACATGGCGTATCGCTGCGGCAAGACGTTCGAGGAGACGCTGCGGGTGTTCCGCCATTTTAATGGAGCGGAGAACCCACTGCCTTATTTGCTGGTGGTCACCTGGAACGATTACGAGGAAGGCACGGACATTGAGCGCGGCATCGGACACTGCGGTAGAAGCGAAGTGGACGGAGCCCGCGCCGGCGTCCAATGACGCGGCAACGAGTGTCGCAGAGGCAGCGATAATACTGGGTTAGACGAAGGGGAGTTCATGCGCGTATTGATCACCGGCGGAGCCGGCTTCATTGGATCGCATTTGTGCGAGGCCATGTTGGGCGAAGGCCATCACGTTGTCTGCGTGGACAACCTCATCACCGGCAGCCCGAGCAACATCGCCCATCTCGAGAGCGACGCCCGGTTCGAGTTTGCCGAACTTGATGTGAATCAGCCTTACGATGTAGGCCGTGTCGACTGCATCTTTCATTTTGCCTCTCCGGCTAGTCCCCTCGACTACATGGAGCACGGTATTGAGACACTGCAAGTGGGCTCGCTAGGATCGTTCCACTCTTTGGAATTGGCGCGCAAATACGGCGCGCGCTACATGCTGGCTTCCACTTCAGAGTGTTATGGCGATCCCCTGGAACATCCGCAGAAGGAAAGCTATTGGGGCCATGTGAATCCCACTGGGCCACGTTCCGTGTACGACGAAGCCAAGCGCTTTGCCGAGGCTACGACCATGGCCTATCGGCGCTACCACGGCGTGAACACACGTATACTTCGCATCTTCAATACCTACGGTCCGCGGCTGCAGCTGAACGATGGCCGCGTGATCTCGAACTTCATGAAACAAGCGCTTCGCGGCGAACCGCTCACGGTTTACGGCGACGGCACCCAGACACGCAGCTTTTGCTACGTCAGCGACCAGATCGAGGGTATCCTGCGGCTGGACGCCTCCGAGATCCACGATCCGGTCAACATAGGGAATCCGGATGAATTTACGATCCTGGAGTGTGCCCATTTGGTGCGAAAGGTAACCGGGTCGCAAAGCGCCATTGTCTACCAGCCGCTGCCCCAAGATGATCCAAAGCAGCGCCGTCCCGACATCACGAAAGCAAGGCAGCTGCTGGGTTGGGAGCCAAGGATCGATTTGGAATCGGGTTTGCGGCTCTGCCAAGCTTACTTCCAGCAGGCAATCGATCTCGAACATGGGCGAGCGGGCCGTGAGGCGCACCTTCCGCTCACTGCATAGGAACCGGTCTTCGCCTAAGCTTCGCTGGTGGGCTTGCGGGGAAGGGCGGTTGATGTGCGATAAGGTGTTCGCCTGCTAACCAGAAATGTAGTAACTATCTAGTTCACATTACGGGACAAGCAGGGTAAAATACCTTATACGCAGGGTGTTCTGGTTGCTGCGCCGAAGGGTGCAGGTTAAATCGCCACTCGTCAATCTCTTACAACGACCTCAGGAAAATCGTCCGTGACAGCCGTACCACCGTTTAAGGAATCATCGCGAGAGCTGATTGCCGAAGTCACACGCGCCTTAGAGCCCTATTTTCCCGACATTACCAGCCACTGGCGCGAAAAACTGGCGGCTGAGTACGGTTTGGATGGGCGCACCTTAGCTGCCCTGGAGCGGCTGACTTTAGCCGCAGCTTGCTCTTATTTTCGCCACGAAGACTTCCCGGGATTTCAAGAGAACCTCCAGTATTTCGGCGTCCGCTTGTCGAAGTTGCAAATGGATACGCGAGCGGTCGCCCGCTCGCTGGAGCTGTATCTGCTTTCCTGCGATCCCTATCTCGCCGGCCTGTTTCCCGGTCGTGAGGCCGAAGCCAGGGCCGCGCTGGAAATGCTGTCCCAGGTCTCCTTTGTCATCGTCTCGGGCGCTTACTTCGACGCACAGACTCTGGAATTGCAATCTCTGCTTTCTATCCTCGATGCCGAGCTGGCCGCCGGCGACCTGGGCATGCTGTTACAGAAGGTCTTGGACATCACCACGCGAACCTTTCAGGCGTCGCTGGGGGCACTGCTGTTACGCGAAGGCGAGAGCGATTCGCTGAAGGTGTCCGCGGCGGCAGGCTTGGATGCGAAGTTGCCGGAAGAATTCAAGATCGCCAGCGGGACCGGCTTTGCCGGAAAGATTGCCGCTAAGGGCGAGCCGGGAATGATTCTCGATACCAGCGCCGAGGGCGACCCCCTCACGCCGATCATCCGCACGCGGGCGAAGTCGCTGTGGGGCGTGCCGTTAAAGGCCGATGGCCACGTGATCGGCGTCCTGGTGATCGGCTTTGATCGGCCCTATGAATGGCTGCCCACCGAGCGCGACCTGATGCGAGCCGTAGGCGATCGCACGGCGCTGGCCATTCAGCGCGCGCGCATGACGGATGCCCTGCGCGAGCGCGAACAAAAGATCGCCGAGCTTTCCGCTCATCTGCTGCGCGTGCAGGAAGAGGAGCGCAAGCGCATCAGCCGCGAACTTCACGATGAGACCGGGCAGGCCCTGATGGTGATCCGCCTGTATCTGGGCATGATGGAATCCGGGATCACGGAACGCGCCGCGCGCGCCAAGATTAAAGAGACCGTGGAAGTCGTCGACCGCACCATCGAAGGTATCCGAAGGATCATAGGCAAGCTCTCGCCGTTAGTGCTACAAGAGCTGGGGTTGGTAGCAGCGATCCGCAAGGAAGCCAAACATCTGGCCAAAACCACCGGCGTCAAGACGCGTGTGCTGATTTCGCAAGATGTGGGCCGGTTGGCGAGCGGAACCGAGCAAGCCATTTACCGTGTGGTGCAGGAAGCGTTGCACAACGTAGCCAAGCACGCGCAGGCCCGCAACGTTAGCGTGCAAGTGGCGCGCGAAAACGCGCAAGTGCAGGTGATTGTGGAAGACGATGGTGTCGGCATGCCAGCCCGGAGCAACGCGCATAACCGTAGCTTTGGACTCGCCGGCATCAAGGAACGAATCGCTGTGTTGGGCGGGGTCGCGCGCGTGACCTCGGCCAAAGGGAAGGGAACGCGCATCGAAATCACTGTGCCCGCGGGCGATCCAGCGATAGAGGTTGGAACTCCGCAGGCGCGATCAACAGCTCGCGCTGTTGCCAGGCCAAACTAAAGTTAAAGAGGAACCCCCCATGCCGAAGATCAAATGTTTGCTTGTCGATGACCACACGCTGTTTCGCCAGGGCGTCCGCCGGCTGCTGGAAACAGAGAGCGATTTCGAAGTGGTAGGCGAATCTCCCGATGGCGGCGACGCCGTGGAGAAAGCCCGCGAATTGCGTCCGGACATCGTGCTGATAGATATCGGCATGCCCGGCCTCTCTTCCTTTGAAGCCGCCCGCCAGATCAAAAAGAACCGCCAGGAAACCAAAATTCTCTTCCTCACCATGTATGAAGATGAGGATTACTTGGTGCAGTGCCTGGAAGTCGGCGCTTCCGGCTATGTCCTGAAAGACACGCCGGCGCCGCAGTTGCTGAGCGCGGTGCGCGATGTGTACAAGGGCGGCAAGTACCTAAGCTCGCAGGTGCTGGGCAAGCTGGTGGAAGACTTCCGTTCACGCGTCCGCGATACGCGGCTGCGCCCGCGCATCTCCACGCTGACGCCGCGCGAGCGCGAAATTCTGAAACTGCTGGCCGAAGGCAACTCGGTGAAGGAAATCGCCGTGACCTTGGGACTGAGCGTGAAGACCGTGGAAGCGCACAAGTTCAACCTGATGCGCAAGCTGGACATCCACAACAAAGCCCAGCTCGTGACCTACGCTATTCAGAAAAAGATCATCAAGATCCCCGTCAACCAGTAAGCGTCTCTCCTCCTTAAAGCACAAAGGGCGCCGCAAGGCGCCCTTTGCGTTGCTCTTGCAATGCCGTTTCTCGCTTTCACGCTCAGGTGGCAGTCAAGACCTTTTGAGTCTGTCATCCTGAGCCACAGCCTGCCCGGGGGCAGGTTGAAACAAGAATGAACAAAAGGTCTTAGACCGCGGAGACGCGGAGACGCGGAGGACGATTGGGAGGTTCGGGCCATGGGTGACGATGACTCTGCCGAACACAAATTGGCCACCTCTGACCAGATCTTTCTCCGCGCCTCCGCGTCTCCGCGGTTTAAGTAGGTGCGGTTGGTACTTAGGTTGTTCATTGGGAGAGAAGCGCCGCGATGAACACCGTCGTATGAACGGTGATGGGCGCGAAGTCGAAGGATCCCGAGAATGCGTGGGATCCCCATGCAGCGCGAAGGCATTCTCTAGAGAACGCCATGACGTAGCTTTTGTGGTGCTGCCATTTTCGGGATCTTTCGACTCGCCTTCTCCCGCTCAGCGGGATCGGACTCGCTCAAGATGACATGCTGGAAGCGCTGTTCCACTCTTAAAGAGTGGGATTGTGCTCGCCCGATCTACTTCTGCTGCTCCGCCGGCACTTCTTTCACACCGGGCAGCATGCGCGATGATGTTGCAAATTTCTTGTAGTTGGAAAACGTATCTTCCTGTTCGATGGCTTCGTTCTTCAAGAGCGCCAGGCGGGCGCCACCGTTGATGTAGAGACGTTCGAGCAACCAGACTTCGTCGTTCAAACGAATCTGCTGGAAGCTGAAGCGCGAGCCCTTGTGGATCCTCACCAGAAACAGTCCCCAGGTAATCGTATCGGTCGATTCAGCTTCCGCCTTCACCCAGTTGTATTCCTTCTTCTCGATCCAAATCTTACCTTTGATTTTGGCGAGGATGTCAGCATGCGGCTGGGTAGGATGGAAATCCTTGCGCGGTGTGGCTTCGATAACCCAGGTGTCGGCGCCGTTGACTATCTCATCGCCCAATAAAGTGAAGTTGTAGGCGTTCACCATGTCGCGAAGGAAGGCGCGTCCTTCTTCGCGTTCTTTTTTCTCTTTGGCTTCGTGCTTGACCCGCTCCTCCTGGCTTTGATCGCGAAGCTTGGCCAGGAACTTCTCCAGTTTTTCATCTTCTTTCTTCTGGTCGGTCTGGCTGAGCGGCTGATCATCTTTCTCGATCAGGCGGGAATACTCCCGGCCATAGTAGAAATTTACGTCGTAGGTCTTGATCTCGGTGGATTTGACTTCGCCGTGTTTGCCCAGCTTTTTCTCGACTTCATGTTGCCTGCAGGTATAGCTCCGGGCCAGCTCCCAGCTGCGATGATCGGCCTCGACCGAACGGCGAACGATTTCTTTGGGGTCGTTGGTGGGCGGAAGCGGGTGAGTCTCCTTTTCGGCGGCAGAATCTCCCCGTTGCGCGAGGTCCGCGGGCGCTCTCGATGACGGCGATGGCCGCTGTTCCTCCTGTTCAGTCTGCTGGCCGATCAGGAGCGTTGTGGCAGTTAGAACGACAGGAATGAGGACGATCTTGCGAAGAAAAGCCATATTGGTTTCCACTCAGCTTTCGCGTGGGGTGAGCCCTTCTAATTATGACGCAGGCGGACTCTCTTAATTTCAACGTTTTTTGAATTTTGGATCAAGATTGCGCAGCTCCGCTCGCCTGTGCCACACTCACGTCACGGATGACACAGCCCGCGAACCAGACCCAGCCTGCCCAACCTAGCATTGCGCGATCGGCTTTTCTGGTGGCGGCCGGCATTTTCCTGAGCCGCATCGTGGGTCTGATTCGCGGTCGCGTGCTCGCGCAGCTCCTGGGGATCACCTACGTCGCGGACGCTTTTGGGGCGGCCCTGCGCATTCCCAATTTTCTACAAACCATGTTCGGCGAAGGCGTGCTCTCAGCCTCGTTCATTCCCGTCTACGCCAAACTCATAGCCCAAGGAGAGAAAGAAGAATCAGGCCGCTTGGCCGGAGCGGTGTTCTCGCTGCTGGCCCTGGTGACCTCGGTGCTGGTGCTGGCCGGCATGCTGGCTACGCCATGGATCATTGCCGCCATTGCACCCGGTTTTCGCGGGGAGACGCGCCGTTTCACCATCCAACTGGTTCGCATATTTTTCCCCGGCGTTGGACTGCTGGTGCTTTCCGCCTGGTGCCTTGGCATCCTGAACAGCCATCGCAAGTTCTTTCTCTCCTACGCCTCGCCGGTGGTTTGGAACGTGGCGATTGTTGCGGCCTTGATCATCTTTGGGAGGCGCTCCGATCTTTCGCAACTCGCGGTGGTCGCGGCCTGGGGTTCGGTCATCGGCAGCGTGCTGCAATTCCTGATCCAGCTTCCCGTGGTCTTGCGACTGGCGCCGACGCTTCGGCTCCTCGGCGGCTTTGCGGGAGAAAATGTTCGCGTGGTCTTGCGCAATTTCACCCCGGCATTTGTGGGCCGCGGAGTGAATCAACTAAGCGCCTACGTGGACCAGATCATTGCCAGCTATCTTCCCACCAGTGCGGTCGCCGCCCTGCTCAATGCGCAGGCGCTATCGCTGCTTCCCGTAAGTCTGTTCGGCATGTCGATTTCAGCGGCCGAGCTCCCTGCCATGTCCAGCGCGTTAGGCAGCGAGCATGAGATAGAGGAGACCCTGCGGCGACGGATTTCCTCCAGCACGCGGCGCATCGGCTTCTTCGTGGTGCCTTCGGCCGTCGCCTTCCTGGCCCTCGGCGATGTTGTTGCCGGGGCCATCTACCAGGGTGGGCTTTTCAGCCGCGCTGACACCAACTATGTGTGGGCCATTCTTTGCGGATCGGCGGTAGGGCTGGTGGCTTCGACCGTCGGACGACTCTACTCCTCCGCCTACTACGCCCTGCGCGACACGCGCACGCCGTTACGATTCGCCGTGGTCCGCGTGGCTCTGACTACGGTTCTGGGATACCTTTGCGCGCTCCCCATCCCACGGATGCTGGGGATCGATCCTCGCTTGGGCGTGGTTGGACTCACTGCGTCCGCTGGATTTGCCGCCTGGGTGGAGTTCTTGCTGTTGCGACGCGGCATGAGCCGGCGCATCGGGCCAGTAGAGTTTCCAGTATGGTACTTTGCCAAGTTGTGGTGGGCCGCAGCCATCGCCGCCGCGCTGGCCTGGGCAGTGAAGCTATTGCTGCATCCGCAGCGCCCGATCATCGCGGCGATCCTGATTCTTGTGCCGTACGGGACGGCATATCTTGCTCTGACGGCTCTCTTCGGGATCGAGCAGGCGAGGGCGCTGTTGGGGAGGCTTTCTGTGAAATCCCGAGCGTAGCGAGGGATCCCTATAGCTGCGATGCGGGTGGCACGCAGACTTGGAAGCCGACTAGTGTGGTCCTTACAGTTCCCGGTTGCGATAGGGATCTCTCCCCTTCGGGTCGAGATTTCAGGACTTACATTCCCACCACTCGCATGTTGGCCCAGTCGTATTCGAACTTACGTCCGCAGTCCAAGCAGACAACGTAGTGCTTGGCCGAGGGCGAGGGCACGTCCCAGCCGGAGCTGCTAGTGTGACGCACGCCGATCGATGCGGCAAACGGCTGCGAAAGTTTTTTGTGGGAGCAGCGAATGGCGAGAAACTGGAGAAGTTTGTTGACCATGGGGGGAACCAGCTTGGTGGATATCGACGGGTGCTTCCCGAAGGAAGCACCCATCGCTGAGTGAAAGAAGGCTTGCAATTACCCTAACTATCGGCGCCGAGGCGCGAGAGTTTAGGCAGTTGCAGCGGCGACGCGCGGTTCGACGGACTGCGACGGCGCCGGTTCCGTCTTGGCGGCGCCATTCATGTCTTTCGCGCCTGCCTTGCGGATGTCGATGCCACCCTTGAAATACGCGCCATCTTCGATACTGATCCGCTGGCAGATAACATCCCCGTGCAGCGAACCTTCGTTACGAATGTCAGCCCGATCGCTGACCGTCACATTGCCTTTGACTTTGCCCAGGATCACTGCTTCCTTGGCGTTGATATTGGCTTGGACTTGGCCGTTCCGGCCCACGGTTACGCGGTGTCCGGGAAGGTTGATGGCGCCTTCGACACGGCCATCAATGTAAAGTGATTCCGAACCAGTCACCTCACCTTTGATGATCAGCGATTTGCCGATCGTGGCCTGCTCCTGGCTGTTCATAATGGCATTGCGCGGCGCGGCAACGGGAGCCGGCTCGCTGGGAAGATTGGTGCTGGTACTCATCACAGTTTTCTCCGGTTGCGGTGTGGTCGGTTGCGGTTTCGGGTTCGGGCTTGGGTTCGGCGAACTAGCGGGCTTCCACATTTTCCGTACATCCTTTCTAATTCTGATTGATTGCAGCACACAGCCAGCTCTTCGCCGTCTGTTGATACGTGAAAAAAATTTTCTGGGAAAACCATTTAGGCCAGTGGCACGTTAGTAACCAAACCTTAACTCGGTCCACGTATCATCGAATCGCTGAATTGGCGCTGCTTTCCGCGATCCCCAGGGCCGGCCTAACCCCAGGGACCGCTTTTCGCGGATGTAATTATTCCCACTACTTAGGCACTTCTTATATCGGGCAACGTACTTAGATAAAAAATCGATTCGAGCTTAGGAGGGGATTAAGGCGACAAAGATTTGGTAATTGCGTAATTTGGTAATTGGGTAATTGAAAGGCCGTTGAGATAGCATCCATTTATCCGATTACCCAATTACTAAATTACCAAATTACTAAATTACCCAATCTCTCGTCATGATTACCGAAAAAGAACTTCTCCATTACATCGGCAGGCATCCCCGGCACATCGCCGGCTTCAAGCAGATTGCCCACGATCTGGCAATCAAGGGCAAAGATCGCCGGCAAGTCGAAACCCTTCTGCGGGAAATGACCCGGCAACGCAAGCTGGTGGCGATCGGCAAAGAACGATGGAGTCTGCCCACCGCCACCTCAAGCCAGGACCTAGTGGTCGGCGAACTACGCATGCATCGCGAGGGCTATGGCTTTGTGATCCCTGAACCGGACTCCCTGCCGGCCCGTGCCCGGGGCAAGTTGGCCGGCGACATTTTTATTCCTCCGCCGGCGATCGGCGTAGCCATGCACGGCGACCAAGTTCTGGTCGAGCTAGGGCCCATTCGTAACGATGGCCGAGCTGAGGGCCGAATCCTCCGGGTGACCGAGCGCGGACAGGAAACCTTGGTCGGCAAGTTCCATTACGGCAGCCGCCATAACTACGTCACGCCTGTGGATGAGAAGGTGGCTACCGAGATCATCATCCCGAGAGGCATGGAGCGGCCGGCGAAAGAAGAAACCCGGCACCGTGTTCTGGGCAGCGAAGTGAAGCGGCGATCCCCACAAGTCTCGCCTCCACCCCAGCAAGCCAAAACCAGACTTGCTGGGGACCCCGGGGCTGTAGTCCACAACACCGACGATCTGGAAGGCATGGTGGTCGAGGTCGAGATCGTGCAGTGGCCTTCGGCTACGCAAAGCCCGCGCGGCCGGGTGGTCGAGATCCTCGGCCGCGAGGACGATTTTGGCGTCGATGTGGAGATCATCATCCGCAAGCACCACATTCGCCACGTTTTCCCTGAGGCCGTTCTCGAAGAAGCCCGGGAGATCGATCCGGTAATCGCGCTACAGGAGATCAAGCGCCGCAACGATTATCGCGACCTGGCAATCGTGACTATCGATGGCGAGACGGCACGCGACTTCGACGATGCTGTCCTGGTCAGCCGCCTGGCCAATGGGAACTACGAGCTCCATGTTCACATCGCCGATGTCGCCCACTATGTGGAAGACGGATCGGTCATCGACGAAGAGGCTCGCCGGCGTGGGACGTCGGTCTATTTTCCCGACCGCGCGGTGCCGATGCTGCCACTTGAACTCTCGACCGACATCTGCAGCCTGCGACCGGAGGTCGAGCGCCTGGTGCTTTCTTGCGTCATGGAGATCGATCCTCAGGGCGAGATCGTGAACTACGAGCTGGGTGAAGGCGTGATCCGCTCGGCGCGGCGCATGACGTATACCGACGTCAATGCCGTCATCGAGGGCGATCAAGCCATGCGCCGCAAGGTTGCCTCCCTGGCCGCCAATTTCGATCGGATGTACGAGCTGGCGCAGATCTTGAATCGCAAGCGGGCGAAACGTGGATCGATCGACTTCGATCTCCCCGAACCCGTGATCGAGTTCGATGACTTTGGCCTGATGAAGAGCATCTCGCCCTCGGAGAGGAACTGGGCGCATCGTCTGATCGAAGAGTTCATGCTGGCTGCTAACGAGACGGTGGCAGGACATCTGGAGCAGCGCGTCGCCAGCCTCTATCGAATCCATGAGAAGCCCGATCCCAAACGCATCTACGATTTTGAGACGATTGCCGCCAGCTTCGGCTACTCGCTCGGCGTGGGCGCTCTCCCTGTGAAACGCGTGCAGATGCGTTCCGATAAGCGCTCCCACTATGGCAGCGGGCGCCGGCCACCGCAGGTGGAGCTGCCCGAAGAGGTTCACGTCACACCGCGGATGTATCAAAAGCTGGTCCAGAAGATTACCGGCAAGCCGGAAGAGCGGGTTCTCTCTTACTTGATGCTGCGTTCGCTCAAACAGGCCCGATATTCGGAGATCAATGAAGGCCACTTTGCTCTGGCTGCTCCGGTCTACACCCACTTCACTTCGCCCATCCGGCGCTATCCTGACTTGATCATTCACCGCATCTTGAAAGAGGTGCTGCGGGAGGGAGATTGGCATGGAGCGCAGGCGCCCTCGCCTGCGGACTATCCTCCTTCACCGCAGCCGAGGGCGGCTGCGCGCCCGCCTGCGAACAATCCTCGTCCACCGCAGCCGGGGGCGGCTGCGCTCCGGCAACACCTTGACCGCCGAACCGAACCCAAAAAGAAAGTTGCCATGGTGGCCGGCTTCTCCGAGGAAACTTTGCATGATATCGCCGAATCCTCCAGCCAGACCGAGCGAGCAGCCGACGACGCCGAGCGCGAGCTGCTTGAGTGGAAGAAGGTCAAGTTCATGCAGGATCGCCTAGGCGAGGAGTTCGCCGCGCTGATCGTCAGCGTGACCAAGTTTGGATTCTTCGTGGAGCTGAACGACTTGTTTATCGAAGGCCTGGTGCCGCTCGATTCCCTCGACGATGACCACTATACTTTCCGCGAGAACACGCGGCAGATCATCGGCGGACGCACGAGAAAAGCATATTCCATCGGCGACAGGGTGCAGGTTCTGGTGGACCGGATCGACCCCGTTGCGCATAAGATCCAGTTTGCATTGGTGGAAGAACGGCCGGCGCGTGGGCGTAGAAAGAGTCGGACATGAACGCTGGACTCTGCGTAGAGACGCGACACTGTCGCGTCTCGGAGACATGGCGTGCCACGTCTCTACGTCTAGGTCCAAAATCTAATCCCCGCTTGGCCTTGGCAAGGGTTCGCGGACGCCTCTCATCGCGCGCCAAGTCTTTGATGTCCGCAAGCGCAGACGATCGAGATACAGATAGACCACGGGAGTGGTGAACAGCGTGAGCGCCTGGCTGACGATTAGGCCGCCGACGATCGCGATGCCCAACGGCCGCCGCAGCTCCGAGCCGACTCCGGCTCCTATCGCCAGCGGCAAAGCGCCTAGTAGAGCGGCCATCGTGGTCATCATGATCGGGCGGAAGCGAAGCAGGCAGGCCTGATAGATTGCTTCTTCCGGCTTCAGGTCACCGCGGCGCTCGACGTCGATGGCGAAATCGATCATCAAGATCGCATTCTTCTTTACAATCCCGATGAGGAGCAGGATTCCGATCATCGCGATCACGTTCAGGTCGTTTCCGCTGAGCTTGATGGCCAGCAGCGCGCCCACGCCGGCCGAAGGCAGAGTGGAAAGAATGGTGATGGGGTGGATGGTGCTCTCATAGAGCATACCCAGCACGATGTAGACGGCGACTAGCGCTGCCAGAATCAACCACGGCTGATTACTCAGCGAGTCCTTGAAGGCCGCTGCGGTGCCTTGGAAGCTTCCATGGACCGAAGCCGGCATCCCGATCTGCCGCATGGCCGTTTCGATGGCCAAGGTTGCGCGATCCAGGTCGCCTCCGGCCCCGGGGAGATTGAAGGAGATGGTCGCGGCCGGAAACTGGCCCTGATGGTTGACCTGCAAAGAGGCGTTCGAGGGCGCGAACTTCGTGAAGGCCGCCAGCGGAATCTCCTGTCCCGTGGACGACTTCACGTATGTGTTGTTCAAAGCGTCGGTGCCGGGAAGAAGCTTGGGATCCACTTCCATGACCACGTGGTACTGGTTTAACTGCTTGTACATAGTGGAGACCTGTGCTTGGCCGAACGATTCATACAAGGCAGCATCCACTTGTGCCGGTGTGATGCCCAGACGCGAAGCTGTATCGCGGTCCACGACCACCTGCGCCGCCAACCCGTGGTCTTGCTGGTCCGAGTTCACGTCGCGAAGTTCGGGCAGCGTACGCAGCTTGGCCAGCAAGCGCGGCGCCCAGTAGTTAAGCTCGTTGAGGTCTTCCGATTGCAGTGTGTACTGGAATTGGGCGTTGGAGAACCGGCCACCGATCTGCAGGTCCTGGGTCGGAGTCATGATCAACGTGGCGCCGGGGACTACAGCTAATTTCGGTCGGAGGCGATTGATCACCTGATCCACCGAGACGGGATGCGAGCCGGTCTTGTCTCGATAACGGTCGCGCTCGTTCAGAGGCTTGAGCGTGACAAACATGCGCCCGGAGTTGGACGAACCTTGGCCGCCGGTAAAGGCCACAACGTTCACCACCGCCGGATCTTGCTTCACGATGGAGACGAACTGCCCCATTTTGTCGCGCATGGCAGGGAAGGCAATATCTTGCTCGGCTTGAACGCCGCCGCCCATCCGTCCTGTATCCTGCTGCGGGAAGAAGCCCTTGGGGACGCTCAAGAACCAGCCACTAGGAGCAGCATACATGTAGACGCTCAGGAAGGCAGTCCCGATCGTGACCAGAAGAACCACAAACTGGTGGCGCAAGACCCAGCCCAAGCTTCCGCGGTACATCTTTAACAAGAAATCAAAGCCACGTTCGCTGGCACGGTACACTCGCCCATGCTTTTTTTCGCCGGCGCCACGCAGAAATTTCGCGCACAACATGGGCGTCACCGTGAGCGAGACCAGCAGGGACATGGTGATGGCCGTGCTCAGCACCACGGCAAATTCGCGGAACAGCCGCCCGACGACCCCCTGCATGAGCAGAATGGGAATGAACACCGCGACCAGCGACGCGCTCATGGAAAGCACGGTGAAGCCGATCTCGCGCGCGCCGAGGAACGCAGCCTGGACCGGTCCCATTCCTTGCTCCATGTGGCGCGTGATGTCTTCGAGAACCACGATGGCATCGTCCACGACAAAGCCCGTGGAGATGGCCAGAGCCATGAGCGAAAGATTGTCGACGCTGTAGTCCAGCAGGTACATCACGGCGAAGGTGCCGATCAGAGACAGCGGGACTGCGACACTGGGAATGAATGTGGCGCGCAGGTTACGCAGGAAAACAAAAACCACCAGCACCACCAGCACAATCGAAATGATCAGCGTGATCTGAATGTCCCGCACCGAAGCGCGAATGGTGGTGGTGCGATCCAAAACTTTTTCCAACTTGATGTTTGCGGGGATCGAAGCCTGGAGCCGCGGCAGCAGGGAGTCCACGCGGTCCACGGCCTCGATGATATTGGCGCCGGGCTGGCGAAATACAATCATCAGCACGCCTGGGTGGCCGTTGACCAGGCCGGCGTTGCGCACGTCTTCCACAGAATCTTGCACGTCGGCCACATCTTGCAGGCGCACCACGCCGTTGGCTTTGGCGGCCACGATTATGTTCTTGTAGTCATCAGCCTTGAAGAGTTGGTCATTATCGGCGATTTGCCAGGCGTTGACTGCGCTTGCGACCTCGCCCTTGGGCTTGTTTGCGTTGGCAGCGGCCAAGGCGTTGCGCACCTGCTCCACTCCAACGCCCAGTTTGCTCAACAGCGTGGGATTCACCTCGGCACGCACGGCCGGCTTGGCGCCGCCGCCAACGAAGACGGTGCCGATGCCCTGAATCTGGGAGATCTTCTGCGCCAGGATGGAATCAGCCACGTCATAGATCCGCGGCAGAGTTACGGCGTCGGAGGTGAGCGCCAGGATCATGATGGGCGCGTCTGCGGGGTTCTGTTTGCGCCAGTTGGGACGCGTGGGCAGGTTCGCCGGTAGTTGTCCGAGCGAGGCGTTGATGGCGGCCTGCACGTCGCGAGCAGCCGCATCGATGTTGCGGTTCAAATCAAACTGCAGCGTGATGTTCGTCGACCCGAGCTGGCTGGTGGAGGTCATCTGATTCACGCCGGCGATCTCGCCCAGATGGCGTTCCAGCGGCGTGGCTACCGACGATGCCATGGTCTCCGGGCTGGCTCCCGGAAGTCCGGCGCTTACGCTGATGACTGGGAATTCCACCTGGGGGATCGGCGCCACGGGAAGCCGTGTGTACGCCAGGATCCCGGCGATAAGAACCCCAAGCGCGAGCAACGAAGTCGCGACCGGCCGTCGGATAAATGGGGCAGAGATGTTCATTTTGTGAAATCCCGACCCTGAGCTTGGCGAAGGGGAGGAACCCCTATCGTCTGAAAGATCTCCGGGGTAAGGTCCTTCCACTGCGGGCTGCTCTCCGCAAACAGCGCGATCTTCTTTTCCCTTCGCCATCCCCTGATCTGTTGTTCGCGCTCAGCGGCTATCCTGGAGTCGCTGTGCGTCTCAAAATACATCAGCCGATCCACTTTATACTTCCTGGTAAAACCGTCGCACAAGCCGGCTTTGTGTTGAGTCATCCGTTTTCGCAAGTCGTCTGTAAGACCAACGTATAACGTGCCACTCAGACTCGCGAGGATGTAGACGAAGTAACAGCGTTGGAATCTCCTCACCGGTTGCTTGGTAATTGTCATGCTCTATATCGTTCCTGCTAAAGGGGTCCCTCTGCCTACGGTGTTCGGGACTTCAGACAAAATTCGCTCTAGTCTCCTGCCATGGTTTCCTTCTCCGCCTCCAGGGGGATCGGGTTGCCGATGCGGAAGCGCGAGAACTTCCGCGCCAGCTTGTCAAACCAGATGTAAATCACCGGGGTCGTATACAAGGTAAACAACTGGCTAAGTAACAAACCGCCGATGATGGTGATGCCCAATGGTTGCCGCAGCTCGCTGCCCGTACCGCGTCCGAAGGCCAGCGGCACCGCGCCCAGCAGCGCTGCCATGGTCGTCATCATGATGGGGCGGAAGCGCAGCAGGCTTGCCTGATAGATGGCCTCTTCCGGCGGCTTATTTTCTTTGCGCTCGGCTTCCAGAGCAAAGTCGATCATCATAATGGCGTTCTTTTTCACGATACCGATCAGCAGGATGACTCCAATGAGGGCCACCACGGTGAGGTCGTTACGTGTGAGGATCAGCGCCAGAATCGCGCCTACGCCGGCCGAAGGCAGCGTCGAAAGAATCGTAACCGGATGAATGTAGCTTTCATACAGAACACCCAGCACGATGTACACGGTCACCAGCGCAGCCAAAATCAGCCAGGGCTCGGAGGCCAACGAATTCTGGAATGCCGCTGCGGTTCCCTGGAAGCTGGGATGAATGCTGGCCGGCATGCCGATCTCTTGTTCCGCCTGCGCGATGGCCTTGGTCGCGTTGCCCAGCGACTCTCCGGGCGCCAGATTGAACGAGATGGTGACAACTGGGAACTGCCCCTGGTGGTTGATGGCCAGCGGCGTTTTGGAAGTCTGGAAATGACTGAAGGTGGAGAGCGGCACCTGGGTTCCGTTCAGCGACTTCACATAAATGTTCCTCAGATCAGCGGGATCGTTCTGGAACTGCTGCCCGACTTCGAGCACCACGTGATATTGGTTGAGCTGGGTGAAGATGGTGGACACTTGGCGCTGTCCGAAGGCGTCATACAGCGTATCGTCGATGGTTTGCGGCAGGATGCCAAAACGCGCCGCGGTGTCGCGGTCGATCACCAGATCGGCCTTCATTCCGCCGTTTTGCTGATCACTGGCAACATCGCGCAGCTGGGGCAGGGTTTGCAGTTTGTTGACGATGCGTCCGGCCCAATCGTTCAGCTCGTTGGCGTCCGCAGCTTCGAGGGAGTACTGAAACTGGGTGCGGCTGACGCGGTCTTCCACGGTGAGGTCCTGCACCGGCTGCATGTACAATGTGATGCCCTCCACCTGCGCCAGCTCGAGTTGCAGACGGCGGATGATCTCGGTCGCATTGGCACTGCGCTGTTCGTGGGGCTTAAGGTTGATCTGGATACGCCCGCTGTTTTGCGTGGTGTTGGTGCCGTCAATGCCAATGAACGATGACAGGCTTGCGACGTCGGGATCTTCGAGAATCACCCGCGCCAGCTTTTGTTGCAACTCCGACATGGCGACGAAAGAAACATTCTGCGGCGCCTCGGAGATTCCCAGGATTACGCCAGTATCCTGGACGGGGAAGAAGCCCTTGGGGACGATGGTGTAGAGATAGAGCGTGAGCAACAGGGCGCCGGCTGTCGCCAGTATGGTTGCGACTTGGTGCCTCAGCACCCAACGCAACGTTCCCCCATAGAAATCAATCACGCGCTGGTAGATCCGCTCCGAAGCCTGGTAGAAGCGTCCATGCCGGTGCTCTTTTGGATTCTTGAGCAGCCGTGCCGACATCATCGGCGTAAGCGTCAAGGAGACGAAGGCGGAGATGATGATGGTCACAGACAAAGTGACGGCGAACTCGCGGAACAGACGGCCCACGATATCGCCCATGAACAGCAGCGGAATCAGCACCGCGATCAGCGAGACCGTGAGCGAGATGATGGTGAACCCGATCTGTCCCGAGCCTTTGAGCGCGGCTTCGAGCGGCGAATGGCCTTCTTCCAGGAAGCGGTCGATGTTCTCGATCATGACGATGGCATCATCCACCACGAAGCCAGTCGAGATCGTTAGCGCCATGAGCGAGAGATTGTCCAGGCTGTAGCCCAACAGGTACATCACGCCGAAAGTCCCGACGATCGAGAGCGGCACGGCGACGCTGGGGATGATGGTGGCGCGAAGGTTGCGCAGGAAGAGAAAGATCACCATCACCACCAGGCCGACGGTGAGCATCAGCGAGAACTGCACGTCCTTCACCGACGCGCGGATGGTCTCGGTGCGGTCGGTGAGAATCTGCACTTTGACCGAAGAGGGCAGAGCCGCGCGCAGCTGCGGCAACACCTTCTTGATGCGGTCGACCACACTGATGATGTTCGCTCCCGGCTGCCGCTGAATGTTGACGATCACCGCCGGCGCCAGCGAAGGCTGCCCGTTTTGCGTGGTTCCCATCCATGCTGCTTGCTTGGCGTTTTCCGCGCCGTCGATCACCGTGGCCACGTCGCTCAACCGCACCGGAGCGCCATTGCGGTACGAGATGATCACGTTCTTGTAGTCGGCGCTGGAGAGCAGCTGATCGTTGCTGTTGATGGTGAATGATTGCCGGTTGTTTTCCAGGATGCCCTTGGCTTGGTCGACGTTGGCCTGACCGAGCACGTTGCGCACGTCTTCAAGACTCAGCCCGTACGAAGCCAGCGCCGTGGGATTCGCCTGGATGCGTACCGCCGGCTTCTGGCCGCCGCTGATCGAGACCAATCCGACGCCGCTCAGCTGAGAGATCTTTTGCGCCAATGTGGTGTCAGCCAGATCTTCAACTTTCGACAGCGCCAGGCTGTCCGATGTCAATGCCAGCGTGAGAATCGGCGCGTCCGCCGGATTGACTTTGCTATAAATCGGCGGGTTGGGAAGATCACGCGGCAGAAAAGTGGTTGCTGCGTTGATCGACGCCTGAACCTCCTGTTCGGCGACATCGATGTTTTCTTCCAGATTGAACTGCAGCGTGATGACCGAGCTGCCGAAGGAGCTGGTAGAGGTCATCTGGCTTAGACCGGGTAGCTGGCCGAACTGCCGCTCCATCGGCGCCGTGACTGACGATGCCATCACCTCCGGTCCGGCGCCGGGATAAAACGTGGTGACCTGAATCGTAGGGTAGTCAACCTGCGGCAGAGCCGAGACCGGCAACTGACGATAGGCCACAATCCCAACCAGAAGAATGCCGATCATCAGCAGCGAAGTTGCGACCGGCCGCAGAATGAATAAACGCGATGGACCGCCGTTGGGCATGGCTACTGACCCGCGAACGAGGGTTGTCCGGTCTTGCTGGCGGCGCTGCCGCCGGCGCCGCGTACTTCGATATGGCTGCCAGGCAGAAGCTTGTCCTGGCCATCGGTCACAACGGTTTCGCCGGGAGTTAGGCCGGAGGCGATTGCCGTGTAGTTTCCTTGGCTGAAAGAAACTGCAACGTTGCGCATGTCGACTGTCTTATCGGGCTTCACGGTAAACACATAAGTGCCTTGCGGACCGCGCTGGATGGCCGCCGCCGGCACCACGGTATTGTTCTTGCGAACTTCCAGCAGCAGCCGCGCATTGACAAACTGATTGGGCCACAGCATGCGATCACGGTTATCAAAGACCGCTTTGAGCTTGCCCGTGCCGGTCGCGGTGTCGATCTGATTGTCGATGGTCAACAGCTTGCCGGTAGCCAGCTTATTCTGATCGTCGCGACTGTAGGCTTCAACTTGCAGCTGTCCGCTGCGCATATGCTGCGTGACCGAGGGCAGATTGTCTTCCGGTAGCGTGAAGATCACGGCGATTGGTTGTAGCTGCGTGATCACCACCAGGCCGTTGGGATCGGTGGCGTGAATCATGTTGCCGATGTCGACTTGCTTCAGCCCTACCCGGCCGCTCACCGGGGCGGTGATCCGTGTATAAGAGAGGTTGAGGTTGGCATTATCGACCTGTGCTTGATCGGCGCGAACCGCGCCCTCGAGCTGCCCGGCTTGCGCCACCTGCGTGTCGTATTGTTGTTGCGGGATGACGCCGTCTTTTACCAGGCCGGCGAAGCGGTCCATGTTGCGCTTAGCGTCCTTCAAAGCCGCTTGATCCTTGAAGAGCGTGGCCTGCGCTTGAGCCAAGGCCACCTCATACGGCCGTGGATCGATCACTGCCAGCAGGTTGCCCTGTTTGACTTCCTGTCCTTCTTTGAAATTGATTTGCACCAGCTGGCCGTCAATGCGGCTCTTGACCACTACGGTGTTAAAAGCTTCCACCGATCCCAGCCCGCTCAAGTAGACGGGCAAATCGCGAGTCTCGGCTTTGGCCACGGCCACAGAAACCGACTGGGCCATTCCGCCCTTTTGGCCCTTCTTGCCGCCCGAGGCCTGCGATGCTCCCGGCGTGTTGCTGCATCCGGACAACAGAAACGCGGCTCCGGCTAAAAAGCCGGTTCCGGCAACTAGCATTCGACACCAGGAACGTTGGAACATCCACAATCCTCTTTCCAGCACAGGTAGAAATGGGTCTTAACTTTAACAGAGCAACTTCGCTTTCTTCGCGGTTGCCGCCCACGCGCGAAAAATGCGGAGCTGCCACAAGGCGGGCGCTTTTTCGGCTTCCGTCGGGTTCGCTGCTAACAATCTATTTGACCCGAGCGCCTTCATTATTAGGGCTAGTTTTTGTAAATAATTGTTAAGCAAAGAGTTAGGGAACCGTGAATGACGGGAGCCTACCTAAGAAAGTGGTTGAGGCTTTCCATGGCTTTGCGTAGCGAAGGGTCCTTTCGTCGCGCGTCGTACGGGAGGAACTGTGTCATCCCGAGCCAACGGCGAGGGATCTGCTCCGCTGCTGTCGGAAAGAGAACAAGCGCACCGTAGCCCTAGCGGAGCTGATTCCTCGCTCCGCGCGGAATGACACATTGGACCACAAAAGGCTCCATCAAGCCTGTATCGGTATGCTCGTGTGACACCATGCTGCGCGACACACAGCCCGGGGGCACGCCCGCAGGATCCGCTCGCCTCCAGTCCCTGGCAAACCTTGAAGCCTCATATGTCGTCGCCTATTTTGGTGGTGCGACTCCCGCCGGCAGGCTCCAGACCTCAACCCCGCGGCCAGGCTCTGTAGAAGCCTTGGTCGTGATGCGCTGAGGATCGATTCCCTTGGACTTCGTCAAATAAGTTTTGGTGTTTTCAGCCCGTTGCAGGGCGAGGCGTGGCGGCTCCTTCTCTTCCGAGGACCCGTATAGTACCGCAGTACTGGTGGGGTCTTGTTGCAGCTTGAGGGCAACGTCATCCAGGATCGCCTTGGATCGATTGTCGACATAGGCGCTTCCGGGCTTGAAGTCGAGGTCGCTGAGTTTTCGGGCCGTAGGCGTGGGCGCGGGTGGCGCTTCCACGTTGACTGTGGTGACAGCGGTGGTGCTGAGCTTGCGATCGTCCGCCGCCGTCGCTCGAATGGAGATGGGGCCGGCGCCGGCATCGGTAGTATCGAGCGTTGCTTGCGTGCCGCTCGAAGAAAGTCTGCCGCCGTTGGAGGTGAAGGTCACGGTGAGGGGGCGGTTGTCCGGGCTGGATGCGTCACAAGAGATGGTCGAGCGCTCCCCGACGCGCACGCTGGTCGGCGCGGCCGAGCAGGCGATCTTGGGCAAGCTGGATATGGTTGTCTCCGTAGTTGGCGTACCAGGCGCGAGCTCGGCCGCCTTTACCGGCTGAACTTCGGGAGCCTCGCTTACATCCATCACCTCCACACCGTCGCCAAGATGAATGTCTTCAAGGGCGGTGAGGATCATGGCGGTAGCGCTCTTCTTGTGGACCTGGAGCACGATCATGTCACCCAATGTGCGGCGCGGAAGCTTGGCAACGTCACCGATGGAATACTTTAACGGGTCTTTTTGCGTGTCTTCGTACATGCTGGCTTTACGCGAAAGTCCGCCGTCCGGGTCGGTGTAGGTCTGGGTATAGGTTCGGGTCGCACGCAGGTAATCACCCTCCTTGATTCCTTTGTTTTCGCCAATACTCAGATAGACCTTGGATTTGGAGCCGACGTAGCTATCAAACTCATCGGCCATGATGATCCGGCCCGAGGCGTTGCCGTTGGGCGGAGAAAAGCGATCCAACTTTACGTTGCGGAAAACCGGCGCTTTGCGTTCGACAAAGGGAACCGCGAGGTCGCCGGCAATGAAGTCGCCGCAGCTCAGTTCGGGAACGGCAATGGCGATTTCTTTTTGCACTTCCACTACTCGGACGTAGCCTCTCTCCGAATAAGGTTCGCCGGCTTCGCGAACGGCAGACCTCTGGCCCTTGTAGATTTCGTAGTGGTTGATATCTTTTACGTGCCGCACGATTGTGAATCGATCACCTTCGTTCAGGTCGTGACCGTGGATGAAGACGAAATGCTGGCCAGAAGCGTAGCGTGTCTGGTCCGGACTATAAATTCCTGCGACGAGAACGTGACTATCTGGAACCTTGTCTGTGGTGATAAAGCCGGCGCAGTACATATCCGCCTTCGTGGGCGCGTTGCCAAAGTTGAGGTTGGCGCCCAGTCCTCTTTGCGGTTGGGTGTGCGCGGGCTGCGTCTGCGCCCGAGATGTTTGCTCAAGCCCAGTAAACGCTACGAATGCCAACAGCAATACCAGTCCGGTCCTCGTCATACATCCTCCCTGCCCTAACCGGGAAACACGTGTCCTCAATGGACGCGCGCAGTCCCGCTTGGAACATAGCAGAGGCCTTCGGGTGACTTCAACGAAACAGTTATTGACTTAGAAGATACGCTTGATTACAGAAGTGTCATTCCCTTGTTGCATTCCGGCCTTGCATCTGTAATTTTTGCTCACGTATGATGGGCTCCTTTGTTTGCTGACATGAGTGGAGCTTCCGTCAATTTGGCGCCTCGGTTCTTGCCCGCGCGGCTGCCCCGGCTGTGCGTTCCGGTCTGGGCTACCAATCCTGCCGAACTGGTCCAGAAGGCGGATACCATTGTGCGGGAGAACTCCTTTGTTGAGTTCAGGTTAGATTACCTTCCCAAGCCGGCCTTGGGGCTTCCCAAACTGAAGACCTTTGTGGAATACCATCCGGAAGCTCTGATCGTGGCCACCTGCCGGCGTGCGGTCAATGGGGGCAAGTTTCGCGGTTCGCCAGCGGCACAGGTTGAGGTTCTAGTTAAGGCCGCGAACCAGGGCTGCCATCTGGTCGACGTCGAACTGGAGACCGCATCGCATCTCAAGGCGGCCGATTTTGCCCGGCTCCGACGCTCCGCCAATCTGATCCTCTCCTTCCACGACTTTCGCGGCACGAAGAAGCTCGAGGAGACATTTGCGAAGATGCGGCAATATCCTGCCGACTTCTTTAAGGTGGTGACCACAGCCAACTCGCTCTACGACAACGTGCTCATGATGAAGTTCCTGGAAAAATACAGTCATGCGCACTCTCTAGTAGGCGTTTGCATGGGCGAACAGGGAATCGTGAGCCGCATCCTGGCAGTGCGAGCGGGGAGCCAGTTTACTTTTGCCGCTGCGAGTCCCGGCGAAGAAACCGCTCCTGGTCAGATTGCGGCACGCACGCTGCGCGACACATATCGCATCGATCAAGTGGATGCGGCCACGCGAGTCTATGGTGTGGCTGGCGATCCCATCGCTCATTCCCTGTCACCCGTGATGCTCAATACGGCCTTCCGGCGTGAGAACGTCAACGCCGTTTACCTCGCCCTGCATGCCAAAACCCTGTCCGACCTGATGGCGTGTGTGGATGACATTCCCATTAACGGACTGAGCTTCACTATGCCTTACAAAGAGCAGATCCTGAAGCATCTGGATAAGACGGATCCGCTCACAGCCAAGATCGGCGCATGCAACACCGTGGTACGCGCTCAGGACGGCAAGCTGTATGGCTTCAATACCGATGTCGCCGGTGTAGTACGTCCGCTGGAGATGCGTATGCGCCTGCAGGCGGCAAAAATCCTGGTTCTCGGAGCCGGCGGCTCGGCGCGCGCCGCGGTCTTCGGGCTCAAGGAACGCGGAGCTGATGTCTACATTCTCAACCGCACCGCGGGCCCCGCGCAAAACTTGGCCAAACAAGCGCGCGCCAAAGCCATCAACCGCACCATGCTCAAGAAGTTGGAATTCGAGGTGATCATCAACGCCACGCCTGTCGGCATGGAAGGGAATCGCGACCCCATGCCGCTTTCCGAGCAAGAGTTCAAAGCTCGATACTTCTTCGAGATGGTCTACACGCCGCCGGTCACCAAGATGGTGAAACTCGCCCGAACCAAAGGCATGCATGTGATCCTGGGAGCGGAGATGTTCGTGCACCAAGGCGTGCGCCAGTTTGAAACCTGGACCGGGAAGCCGGCGCCGGTGCTGGAAATGCAACGCGTCGTGGAATTTGCGCTAGCCCAGCGCGCGGCCGAGAAGAACGACGAGAATCAGAAGAAGAAAAAAAGCAAATAGCAATTGGCAAATGGCAATTAGCCATGGCTCAGCGAAGGCTGGTCTGACTCTTTTCCTGAGAATCGTTGGCCGTTCCAGGGATGGTGTATACCAACATCGAGGCAGCAGCAAAGGGAGTGTCATTCCTTCGGCTACCACCTCAGGACAGGCTCTGAGGCGTAGCCGAAGGATCTGCTCCCGCTGAGCTTTGGGCGGAGCCGATTTCTCGCCTACGGCTTCGAAATGACACGGTCGTCGGTTGTATGGAATACACCGACTCTGAAACCGTTCTCGTCTAAAAGAAGAAGCAGGCTCGTCGCAAAGGGTCGCCGCTGGCGACGCTTTTGGCTAATTGCCGATTGCTATTTGCTAATTGCTACTCGGCGTCTTGGCCACGTCGCCGACCTTCGCTGAGCCGGTTCCGGTAAACGTTACCGTAGCCGAATCGGCATCGATCTCTGTCACTGTGGCATCGCCGATCTTGCTGGTGACCGTCTTCAGGACTTTGCCGGTCGCGGGATCTTTCACGGTGCGGACGGCGCGGCTGATCTCCAGCTTGTCCCCAACTTGCAGCCCGGAACGGCTGCCGATGTTCAGGATCAAAGTATTGCCGCTGACATCCGCAACCAGGCCTGAAGCTTCGGCTTTGCGCGTGGGCATGCTGTCGGCTTTGGTATCGAGCTGATCGCCGGTTTGGTTGACCGCTTGGTTCACGGCTTCGCCGAGAATGGTCTCACCAAAGTTTTTGCTGCTCATGTCGAAGGCGCCGGCGCCACCACCGCCGCCGGCTCCGACCAGCGAAGCGCCGCCGCGTTTCGATTGGCCGCTTCCGGTTACGGCCGCGAGAATCTCGGCAGTGCCGGTATCGACCATTCGAGCGCTGATGTTGCAGACGGCCTTGGCATCGCGCTTCTGCACGCCACCCAGTCCAAACCGACCCAGACCGTAGCCTCCGCCGCCGACCGTGGTGCTCTTGTCATCGGTGCCAAACTTGGTGATGGAGCCGATGATGATGGCGTCGACGCCCAACACTTTCCCAATCTTGGCTGCCGTAGCCGGATCGGCGCGATCGCTGTTAGAAAAATTCTGTTCGGCCAGAATCTTGTCCAGCGCCTTGCGTTCAATCACACGGTAGTTGCCGTCCTGGACCAGTTTCTGTACGAGAAGATCAGCAATGCCTTTGCCCACGTCCTGGTCGCTGCCCCAGATCTGGGCTACGTTCGGCCGCACGGTTCCGTAGTCGAAATCCATCACAGCGACGCGCTTTTTCTGCGGCTGGGTCTGGGCCACACTGTTAACAGCCAACACAGCGAGAATGCACAACAAACGGATCAGTAGCGACATACAACGCTCCTACGTGTCTGAAATGTGAGGGGAGTCCAGGGGGCTGTTCAGCACAACTCTAGCACATGAGGGCCGGACCACAACCGCTGTTTTCGACTAGTGTCAAACCACGTGGGATGGGCTAGAGCATCCGTTCTCGGCTTCTTGGCAGGGCCGGCGACCTCTAGCTCGCGCGCAAATTTCGTTCCGGCCAAATGCGAGAGACGCTGACCGCGCTGTTGAACGAGTTCGATGGCGATGTGACGGCCCTCAGCTTCAAACCCCTCATTCCGATCTCTACACGCCGATGATCGCGATGCCCGCCTTGTCCGCGGCTTCGACAACGCGATCGCCGTCGAGGAAGAGACATTTGCCGGCATCGATCGCCAGACACGTCGCGCCCGCCTGGGCCATGGTTTCGATGGTCTTCACGCCGATTACGGGAACGTCAAAGCGCATGTCCTGGTCGGGCTTCGCGACCTTGACCACGGTGAGATGACGGCTCAACAGCGCTTCGTGTTCATGACCGGCCGGCGCTGGCTCGTGCGCCAAGCTTTTCATGATCTCGCCGGCGCGCAGGATGGTGGCGTCCGTGCCTTCCATTGCCTCAACCGTAACGCAGGCGGATTCAGCGATGACCACCGTTTGTCCGATGTCATATTGGGCCAGATGGCGTGCGATGCTGCGCCCGTATTCGATGTTCCTCTGCTCCGCGTCTGTCGGCGGGCGGCAGGTGAGCACGCCTGCCTTGGCCAAGAGCGGCTCCAAGTATGAAGTCGAGCTGATGAGACGAATGCCTTCGTCTTCCAAAACTTTAGCCACCGCGCCGATCAGCGAATCGGTGTTGCGTGTGCCCAGCGAGAACAAAACTTTCGCCAGGCGCAAGTCGGGGCGGATCGCGGAAAAGATCTGTTTGTGTTTGACCTGGCCGGCCATCACTGCAGTATGCACTCCCTCTTTCTTGAAAGCCTCGATCAGTTTGCCCAGCTCGCCCAGGGACATCCAGTAGACGGCGGCAGCGCCGTGCTGCTCGATCAACGGCGAAGTTTCTTCCTTGATTGCGGCCACGATTACTTGCGCGCCTTGCGCGCGCGCGGCATCGAGCATCAACAGCGGGAAAGTGCCGTTGCCGGCAATCAGGCCAAGTTTTTGATCGGAGGGCACGAGGATAAGTTTAGCAAGGCCTTGGGGCCACCGATTCGCCCAGGATCTATAATTGCGCGTCATCCCGAAGGGTGTACATGAGCGCGCGCGTTCTTCAGCGCGCGAATAGCCCTGAGGGACCTTGCGCTTCCAATGCATCAAGCTTCGTACGTTTACATGATGAGCAGCAGCTCTCGCCGGGCGCTTTATACCGGTGTCACCGCGCGATTCCGTCAACGAGTCTTTGAGCACGAGAACGATCTTGTCGAAGGGTTCTCCAGCAAATACAAATGACACCGATTAGTTTATTTTGAACGGTTTGATAGCGTGATTGATGCCATCGTCCGCGAAAAAGAGATCAAGGGATGGCGCCGAGAGAAGAAGAATAAGCTTGTCGAATCCATGAATCCATCCTGGAAAGACTTGGCTGCGGACTGGTATCCAGAAACGCTGTTGTTTCAGGGGAAGCCCGTCAATCCCGCCAGCTGAAACACAAGGTCCCTCGTCGCCGGAGCGACTCGGGATGACGTATCTGAAAGAAGCGGACGTTGTAGTAGAAGCTCAGGATCACAATCATACGCGTCACTCAGGCCGAGATTGGCCGCGCTACATGTTCATGTTGAGGAAGTCGACCCAGCTTGGTTCCGCGGGAGGGGAATCGAATGCTGCCGGTCTAAGGTCCGCTATAATCGATGCAACCATGAAGGCCTTCGTCACAGTCATGCTGAAGAACACGGTGCTCGATCCCCAGGGCAAGACCATTCACGGCGCATTGAAGAAGATGGGTTACAAGGGCGTGGGCGACGTCCGCCAGGGCAAGTTCTTTGAGATCGCGCTCGATGGCGGTGTGGACAAGAACGCCGCCAAGGCCGAAGTGGAGCGCATCGCCAAAGAGGTTCTGACCAACCCTGTGATTGAAGAATTCAGCTACCGGATAGAAGATTGAAGGAAATCGGGTGATCGGGTGATCGGATCATCGGGTGATCTGGGAAAGAATGATGCATCGGTCTTGAGGCTTTTTTCTCGTTCCACAAGTAACAGGGTATGACTTTACGACTGAAGTCATACCCTGTTACGTGTCGAGCCCTTCAAAGTCATGCCCTTGGATTTCATGCCACGAGAGGTTTGGAAGCGCAAACGCCAAGCTCCGTCTGTTTGTGAAAGCCACTCCGAGGGTACGGAAAGCCCACTCATGCACGGTTGCGTTCGGTACCGATCGACGCCCCAACCTGCTCTTGGCCGAGTTAGAATGTCGGAAGCATTGGCGGCTTTCGGGTGTCCAATCGTTGTTATTCCATCGCAAGCGCGAATGGCGCTCGCAGTAGGACGTTTTTATGTGTGGAATCGTCGGATATGTAGGCAAAAAGCGTGTGGTGCCCGTGATCATCGAAGGGCTCAGGAAGCTGGAATATCGCGGCTATGATTCCGCCGGGATCGCTGTGGCCGGAAACGGCCAGGGCGAGATCCAGGTGCGGCGAGCGGAGGGCAAGCTGCGTAACCTGGAAGAGGCCATCCGCCTCAAGCCGCTCGACGGCACCTACGGCATCGGCCACACGCGCTGGGCCACCCACGGACGTCCCACTGAAGAAAATGCTCACCCGCATCGTGACTGCACCGGAAAGATCGTGGTGGTGCACAACGGCATCGTCGAAAACTATCTGCCGTTGAAGAAGAAGCTGATCGAAGAAGGCCACAAGTTTTCCACGGAAACCGACACTGAAGTCATCGCCCACCTGGTGGAGAGCTATTTTTTCCGCAAGTCCAACGGACATCGGCCAAGCCTGGAAGAAGCCGTGCGCAAGACCGTGAAGCAGCTTACTGGAGTGTTTGCGCTCGCCGTGATCTCAGAAGAAGAGCCCAACAAGATCGTGGCCGCACGCAATGGCCCGCCGGCGGTCATCGGGTTGGGTAACGACGAGTACTTTGTGGCCTCCGACGTTCCCGCCATCCTTTATCACACGCGCGACCTGTTCTTCCTGCACGACGGCGATCTGGCCGTGGTGACTCCCTCAGGCGTGCAGCTTACTGATTTCGACGGCAAGCCGGTGGTGCGGGAAGTGCAGCACGTCACCTGGGATCCCATCATGGCGGAGAAGGGCGGCTACAAGCATTTCATGCTCAAGGAGATTCACGAGCAGCCGCGCGCGGTGCGCGAAACCGCGTTGGGCCGCGTCTCGCCGGATACCGGCCAGGTGTTTTTGGAAGAGATGGAGATCACCGCACAAGAATTCCGCAAGCTGCAGAAGCTGGACATTGCCGCCTGCGGTACCAGCTGGCACGCTGGGCTGGCCGGCAAGTTCATGATCGAGCGGCTGGCGCGCGTGCCGGTGGAGGTGGACTACGCAAGCGAATGGCGCTATCGCGATCCCATTATCTCCAGCAACGAGATCACACTGCTGATCACGCAGTCGGGCGAAACCGCCGACACGATCGCCGCGCAGCGTGAAGCTAAAGCCAAAGGCTCAAAGACGCTGGCTATCTGCAACGTGGTCGGCGCAATGATCGCCCGCGAAGCTGCAGGAACCGTCTACACCCACGCCGGTCCGGAGATCGGCGTGGCCTCTACCAAGGCTTTCACCGCGCAGCTCACTGCGCTGTTTTTGCTGGCGCTGCATTTGGGCGACGTTCGCGGAACAATTACACGGCAACAAGCGAGACACTATATCGATGAGTTGTTGAAGATCCCCGGCAAACTCGAAAGTGTTCTGAGCCATGACCAGCCTGTGGAAGAGTTGGCGCGGCAGTATTCAAAGGCGCAGGATTTCCTGTTCCTGGGACGCGGCATTCACTATCCGATGGCGCT
>Ga0209648_10000524_pt1 | contig 29355 bp, 25 predicted proteins | sample GraSoi2013_115cm_FD_185830 | JGI IMG/M metagenome (GOLD analysis project Ga0209648, IMG submission 185830) | Grasslands soil microbial communities from the Angelo Coastal Reserve, California, USA - Sample 9_17_2013_115cm (SPAdes) (version 2) | ecosystem: Environmental > Terrestrial > Soil >...
GAATCCGGCTCTCTCCTCCATCTCATCCACAAATGGACTATGCGCACCTGCTTCAACGCCCAGGAAGAAATCTACCAGTCCTCCATGGACGAACTCGCCCAACTCCGCGAAGTTCACCCCGAACTCACCCGCTACATAGGCCCCCCGTGCCACATCCGCGCCGGCATCACGACTCCCATCTGCACCGAAGGCTCCCACTTCTGCGGCATCAAAGTCTGGCTCGACTTCCCCAACACCCCCCGCCGAATTTAGCCCTAAACGACTCCGCGCTTTCCGGCACCGATGAATTTTGAGGGTAAAATGGTTTCCAGCATCCTTTCCTTTTCATTCCAAGTCGCCGGCAGTGATTCTCGGTGTTTAGCTCCCCAGCCGACATAGTTAAGAAAAGACATAGCCCTAAGGCTGCCGGAGGAATGTCCAGGTGTGATCGTAACCGCGTACGCGTTTCTGTCTCCTTTCGATGTGGCCTTAATGGCGAATTTGTTGGTGTTCTTGTCCCAAAGCAACAAGGCAGCTTTCACTCCGGCTGCTCCCAAAACCCTGGTCGCCGCTGCGTTGAAGACTATGTTCCCCTTAGGCGTTATAGACAGGGTGGGCTCCTCAACTCTAGCCCCCGTCCTCTTGAAGACTTCATAAGCCATTATCGACCTCGCACGCTTAATGTACGCGAATGAGGTTTCCTACGCAAGCTTAAATGTAGGCTTTTATCTGGACAATTAAGAGGGCGCCATGGTACGCTACGAGTGCGAAATGAGTCTAGCGAACAAACTCCGTCTGATCAAAGCTGCGCGCGAAGCCAGCATGTCGGACGCAGAAATTCTTCGAGAAGTCTTGGGCGGCGAATATGGAAGTGAAAGAAGACGGAAACTAGTGGTCGAATGGGGCGCGTTACTGGGACTTACCTCGAGCGAAGCCCCCCGGCTCGCCCACGCTTCCGGACTGATCCCGAGCGCACATCCGCCGCGCGGTGTGTAATCTGAAAAGCTTCGCGATAAAGCTCGGGAAAAGTCTTGCGGATAAAGCGGTCATCTTCGGGGGAAGCGCTAGCCAGTTTGCGAATCTTTGCGATTCGCTCTCTGCGGTTCATCGAGCGAAAGCGTTTATCAATCGCCACTGCTAGCTGCTTCTGTGACATAAGCAGATTTTAGCACGTGCCTTGTGGCGTGTATAGGCGCGTGGTTTACGCGCGTACTTCCCCAACATCTCCCGCCCCATCTGAAACGTCGCCACCCGTTCAGGCATCCTATGCTGTAGCTGGAGGCCCACCATGTTCCGCGCACCCACGCGCTCAATCACGGCAGTCCTCATGACGTTTATGATCTGGCCTCCTTCTTCCTTCGCCTTCAACACCCCGTTGTCCGACGAGGCCGTCCGCGAAGCCTATTTCCTCGGCCAGCGTGGTGACGAAACCATGGCCGCTTTCCTCAATAAATACACAAAGTATTTAGAGTCGCCGAAAACCGGTCCGGACATCGCCTCCGTCACGGTGTTCACACCTTTCGCTCTCCTCGTCCAACAATCCAGCCAGCACTCTTCCGGTTACAGTGCGCAGCAAGCTGCCCTTGATCACCGAAATCAAGGAGAGTTCGTAAGAATCATCGTTCAAATTCAGCTCACCAACTCTTATGCGGCGTACATTGTTAGACCCACCGGTTCCCGGTCTGGGTCACCCAACGGCTTTGTTCCTCGTCCCTATGACTTCTGGAAAGATTTCGACGTGAAGGTCTCTAGCGACGACAAAAAGCTAGAGCCCTTCTCTTCTTCCGGCCATCCCAATCTCATCTGCTCCGATGAAGGCGGTTGCGAGGTCACCGGCGCCACTCTCCAGTTCGATTTCTCCGCCGAAGACTTCGCCTCCGGCTCTGCCACCATTGACGTCACTCCTCCAGAGGGCGAACCCATCTCCGTCGACTTCGATCTAGACCACCTCCGCTGACTCGCCCCCGGCGCGGCCTGTCTACGTCATTCCCCTGCTAAACGTCCGCCCTAACCTCCAATCAAAATCTCAGCCAAGCTCAATATCACTCTTGACAAATCTCTAATTTGTACTATAGTCACCCTCGTAGATAACTGCGTGTGGAGTGCGGGAGCTTGCTCCCGCTTTTCTTTTCTTAGGCAGCCATTTCGCCCTTTGCTCGTCCCAAACAACCAAAATCGCGTCCTTTAGAATCAGCCACTTACGAATTGCAAATTTTCTAAGCCCTTTGCTTTGATATTGATCCGAATTGGTGGGGGGTAGGGGCCGCACAACACATGGGCCCGTCCTTAGCGGAAGTCAAATAGAGCGCGCAAAGCGCTGCCTCCGAGCCTTCCTCGATTCCTGGCTTTTAACCTTTAACTGCCGACCGTGAACTTTGTTTTCAGGACCGCCAGCGTAGCGTCACCGGCCCATCCATGGGATGGACCATCGGCACACCCGTCCGTCGCGACTCGATCAAATTCGCCTTAAGCGCAAAATACCACTTCGCCGGCCGGTCCGCGTCGTCGATCAACATCAACCGCGGATTGTGCTTTAACCCTTCCGCCTGCTGGATCATGGTTTCCTGATCCTGCCGCAGAAAAATCTTGCCGAACATCCGGAAAATCGAAACCGGCAGGAAGAACAAATTCCACGCCGCCACGAAATCGATCCGGCACAAATCCCGCCGCACCGGCGTCACCGTCGCCCGGCTGGAAAACCACAGCTTCCCGCTGCGATCCTCTTCCGTGCGAATATTCGGCAGCACGAAATCGATCGTCGTCGTTACCGGCTCCCCGGTAATTTTCTTCAGCAACTGATAAGGCGCGCTGTTCGTGCTCGGCGAATGCGGGCTCATCCGGAACCCGTTCGGAATCGGCTCGAATTGCTTGGCCTTCTCATGAATGCTCCCGCGCTTCCGCCAGAACCACGACTGATGCACGAACGGTCCGTGCGCCGGGTCCATCAATCCAATAATCCCGTGATCGATGTGCGAAGGCAGCTCGCAGGAAAGATGCGTGATCTTGTATTTGTCGCTGAAGACCGTAAGCGCCGGCGCCGCCGGGATCGTCTCCGCCAGCCGCGTCCCAGGCGAATTCATATAAACCCAAACGTAGCCGTCGCGTTCTTCGCAAGGAAAATGTCCCGCAAAGACGCGTTCCACTCTCAGTTTGTCCTGGCTGGAAAGCGATGGAATCTCCACGCATTGCCCGCTGCAAGCATCGAACCGCCACCCGTGATAACAGCACTCCACCACTTTCCCCTCAAGCCGCCCATACGACAGCGGTATCCCCCGGTGCGGACACGAATCCCGCATCGCAAACACTTTCCCCTCCGAAGTCCGGCCAAGCACCAGCGGCACTTCCAGCAGCATCGCTGTAACGAGCTTCTGCCGGCGAATCTCCGTACTCCGCAACGCCGGATACCAGAAATCCCACAAAAATCCAGCATCCGCTTGCGCCGCAGTCTCCTGCGCCGCCTCCGCATCCATCCGCATCATCGTTCGCACCGCTTCGCTCATAGCCGTACGCGCATCGTAGTACACAGAGTCGCACGGGAGCAACCGCGCTGGTGACCGATTTGGGAAACGGGACGCTTGAAACTCATCTCGTAATTTGAGAACTTCTCATTTTGATAAGTCTGTGCGATCATTGTGATATGCTAAAGCGCATTAGGAAGACAAAGAGCCTCACGGACTTTAACGAACTTACACGCCATTTGCCGAGCATATCGGCACAGGGAAATGATGTTACACTGCCGCAAACTAGAGCCGAGATTTCACGATTCATGGCTCAAATGGGTAGAAAAGGCGGAAAAATAGGGGGCAAGCGGCGACTGCAAACGATGACCGCCGAAGAACGTAGCGAAATTGCAAAAAAAGCAGCGCGGGCGCGCTGGAAAAGGAAATCGTGAAAACCGCCAGCAAGGGTACACGCCCTGCAAACGCGAATGAATTTATCGAGCAGCAGTTAGATGTGTCCATCGAGCACGTCGAGGATGCTGTGAGTGCGGACGCACTGTCGTTTTGTGGGAATATCGTCAATGGTATAGAGGATTACATTCGAGATGCGGTGGAAGCGTATTCTCCCAGGCGCGAAAAGCTGTTTGTCATTTTGGAAACACCCGGAGGATTCATTGAAGTAACTCAAAGAATTGCGGATACTTTTAGACATCACTATAAAACGGTTGATTTCATCATACCCAATTTTGCTATGTCTGCCGGAACCGTGCTGGTGATGTCAGGCGATAACATATACATGGACTACTTTTCGGTCTTAGGTCCTATCGATCCCCAAGTAGAGCGCCAGGATGGGAAGTTGGTCCCCGCGTTGGGTTATTTGGAAAAATACAAAGAGCTCATAGCCAAATCTGCCAGTGGCTCGCTAACAAGCGCTGAAATAGCTTTTCTGGTCTCCAAGTTTGACCCTGCCGAACTCTATCAGTACGAACAAGCGAAGGCCCTTTCAGATTCTCTTCTGAAAGAGTGGCTCGTCAAATACAAATTCAAAGACTGGAATAAAACTAAGACGCGTGGAGTTGAGGTTACGCCTGAGATGAAAGAGAAGCGAGCGCAAGAAATAGCCGATAAACTAAACGACACCAAGAAATGGAACTCTCACGCCAGAGGAATTTCGATGCAGGTCCTTATCGAGGATCTCAATCTTCAGATCGAAGACTTCGGCAGTAACCAGAAGCTGAACGATTCCATCAAAGAATACCACCGGCTCTTTCGAGATTACATGGCAAAGCGCGGGCATGTCTGGGCCATCCACACGAAAGAAAGATACATTCCGATTGCAACGAGCTAGGGAGGGGCCATGAAACAACCGATCGACATAAAAGTGATTGCGGCGAGCAATCCAGCAGTGGATCTAAAACTGCTTACTGAGGCCCTGCAACTAATTGCGGAGCTTCAAAAAGCGGGCATAGGATTTAAGAAATACGACCTCAGTTCGCCTTTTTCAAAGCGTGTCAACCGCGTCGATGACAACCAGGAAGGGGTTGTTGTACTACGAAAGGTTGGCTAGCTATTTTGCACTCGTAGCGCGTAAAAAAAACGGTCTAGTCTCAGAGAGTTCCGACACCCCGATTTGCAAGAATTGGAGTTCGGCGGTATTCTTGCTATAGAGCAAATTGATGTATGCCACGTTCTATTAGCTGACTCGCCTCTCGCTCCCCTTCCGGGAGCCCGCACTTCTCTGCAAACTGAAAACAATATTTGATCCAATTTCCTTTCTCTTACTGAAAACTGTGAACTGATCGCTTAAAACTCACGAGGTTTTGCCATGGCTGCACTGACACTATCGGAAAAACTGGACCAGTTGGGAACGCGCTACGACGAGCTGACGCAGGAACTTTCCTCTGCGGAAATCGTCTCGGACTCCTCGCGCTTCCAGAAAGTCGCCAAACAACAGTCCGAGCTTGGCGAAATTGTCGCCAAGCACCGCGAATTCAAGCAAATTGAAAAGGACCTTGCCGGCGCGCACCAGATGTTTCTCGAAGCCGAAGACGCCGAGATGAAGCAGATGGCGCACGACGAGGAAAAGCATCTTCAAGAGCGCAAGGAAGCGGTCGAGCGCGAACTGAAACTCCTGCTTCTCCCGAAAGATCCCCTCGACGAAAAGAGCGTCATCGTGGAAATCCGCGCAGGCACCGGCGGCGACGAAGCTGCTCTTTTCGCGGCCGAACTTTTCCGCATGTATTCGCGTTACGCGGAAACGCTGGGCTGGAAAGTTGAAATCCTCGAAAGCTCTCCGTCTTCGCTCGGCGGCCTGAAAGAAGTCGTCGCCGCGATTCAGGGCAGCAAAGTCTATTCAAAGTTGAAATATGAAAGCGGCGTGCACCGCGTCCAGCGCGTACCCGCGACCGAAACGCAAGGCCGCATCCACACTTCCGCCGCCACCGTCGCGGTTCTCCCGGAAGCGGACGAAATCGACATCAAGATCGAACCGAAAGATTTGCGCATCGACACCTTCTGCTCTTCCGGCCCCGGCGGACAGTCTGTGAACACGACCTATTCCGCCGTGCGCATCACGCACATTCCCAGCGGCCTGGTCGTTTCGCAGCAGGACGAAAAATCGCAAATCAAAAATCGCGCAAAAGCAATGCGCGTCCTTCGCGCGCGCCTCTACGAGCAGGAGCAGGAAAAGCGCCAGGCCGCCCTCTCTGCCGAGCGCCGCGGCCAAATCAAAACCGGCGACCGCTCCGAAAAAATCCGCACCTACAATTTCCCGCAAAACCGCGTGACCGATCACCGCATCGGCCTGACGCTCCACCAATTGACTGAAGTCATGGACGGCAAACTCGCCCCGCTAGTCGACGGCCTGGTGTCGCATTACGAATCAGAGCGCCTCCAGCAGGAACTCGCCAGCGCATAATGATGGGTAAGGAGGTGCAATATGCTGACTCGTCCGGGTTCCACCCCTGGCTCTGGTTGGATGAGGAACGTAAGCGTCCGTTTGTCCTCAGGTCCCGCCGACACTCGCCCTGTCCCTCGCAGCTTTTGGGTTTTGTATGTTTTTCTCATGACGATTTTCGTCGTAGTCTTGCCAATGGTCGTGCGTCGCGCGATGCCTGTTTACGAATTCCGTTCCTACGAATCTTCGTCCCGCATCGCTGGCGTTCCGCTCTTCGCTTCCGGGGCCACGCCCGTAGCTATCGTCGCATGCGGCGGCCGTCCCCGCGGCGTGATTGCGATTGGCGGGATCGCGTTCGGTGTCATAGCAGTGGGAGGTGTGGCCGTGGGAGGTCTGGCTATCGGCGGTATCTCGCTCGGCATTTTCGCGCTTGCGGGGCTGGCCATCGGTTGGCAGGCGGCTGGTGGCGGAGCCCTCGGCTATCGCGCCTTCGGCGGGTTTGCCGCTGGCAGTTATGCATACGCCGGTAACGGTGTGGCCTACGGCTATCACGAAGCATGCGGGCGTCAGAAGGAGAGACTCTTCGGATGAAGCCGCAAACGGCGCATGTCGTCGTCCGCACTGCTCTTCGCGAAGCATTCGCAGAACTGCGCGCCGCTGGTGTTCCGTCTCACACACTCGCAGCCGAACTTCTCCTCATGCATACAGTCGGCCGCAACCGCACCTGGCTCTACGCCCATCCCGAAGAGGAAATTCGCAGCGCACACGCCGAGCACTTCTTCGCGCTGATTGCGCGTCGCGCAAACGGCGAACCGACTCAGCACCTTACCGGCAAACAAGAATTCTGGGGCCTCGAATTCGAAGTAACACCCGACGTGCTGATTCCCCGCCCCGAAACCGAACACGTTGTCGAGGTCGCTCTCGACCGCCTCGCCGTTCGCGAGCTTCGTGCCAACTGCAAACAAACTCTCACCGGGGACGGTCTCCAAATCGCCGACATCGGCACCGGCTCTGGCTGCATCGCGATCGCCCTCGCGAAAGAATTGCCGCAGGTGACGGTTTTCGCAACGGACATCTCCTCCGCTGCCTTAGCCGTCGCTCGCCGCAACGCCGTGCGCCATTCCGTTTCCGATCGGGTCCGTTTCCTCGAGTGCCACATGCTCGAAGGTCTCAACGCCAGCCGCGCGGCAAGCTCCACAGTCTCCGCTGTAGGGACGCAGCATGCTGCGCCTCTACTCGGCAACGCCGCACCTGACACCGAATCCGCGTCACGGATCACGGAACACGGATCACGTTCCTTCGATCTGATCGCCAGCAACCCTCCTTACATCGGCCGCCGCGAAGCAGCGACGCTCATGCGCGAAGTCCGCGATCACGAGCCAGAAAGCGCGCTTTACGGCGGCGAAGAAGGCCACGAATTCTACGCCGGTCTTATCACCCAATCCGCTGCCTATCTTAAGCCCGGCGGCATCCTCATTCTGGAACTCGGTCAAAACAGTCTCCCCGCCGTCCAACCGCTCCTCGATGCTTCCACTTGGACAAACGTGGCCGTCACCAACGACCTCGCCGGAATTCCCCGCGTCCTCGCCGCTGAGCGGTTGTAGCAGACAAGACCGCGGCGTACGCTATGGGGCATGCCGGACTTCGCGCGATTTCGGGCCAAGCATGGGCCTCTCGATGAGCGGTCGGCGGAAGAGACTTCGTCCATTCTGCACGTGGACATGGACGCGTTCTTCGTTTCTGTGGAGCTGCTCGAGTGGCCGGAACTGCGGGGCAAACCCGTCGTTGTTGGCGGACAGAAAGACCAGCGCGGCGTCGTTTCTGCCGCGAGTTACGAGGCGCGCAAGTACGGCATTCACTCAGCGATGCCGCTGCGCACCGCCGGACGTCTCTGCCCTCATGCGACTTTTTTGGACGGTCATCACGAAAAATACGGGGAGTGGAGCGACGGCGTCGCAACCATCCTTGCAAAATTTTCTCCGATCGTGGAAATGGTTTCGATTGACGAAGCCTATCTCGATCTCGCGGGCACTGAGCGACTGCATGGCCCGCCGCTCGGCGCGGCCGATAAATTACTTCGAACGATCACGCAAGCGACTTCGCTTCCCTGCTCCGGTGGACTCGCGGCAACGCGCCTTGTCGCCAAAGTCGCATCCGACCAAGCCAAGCCGCGCGGCCTCGTCTGGGTCCCCGCCGGCAGTGAACAGCGCTTTCTTGCCCCGCTGCCAGTGCGAAAAATTCCCGGCATCGGCGAAGTCACGGAACGGGCGCTTCGCGCCCTCGGCATAGAAACCGTCGAACAGATTGCGGCAATGCCACAAGAGAAACTGGAACAAATTTTCGGCCAGTGGGGCACGGCGCTCTATCGCAAGTCGCGTGGCGGCGACTCGTACGAATTTGTGATCGACGCCGAGCCGAAATCGATTTCGCACAATCACACTTTCGGCGAAGACACTTGTGAGGCCGAGACCCTGTCCTCTATGCTCAGCCATCTTTCGCAAAAAGCCTGCAAGCGCCTCCGCGAAGCCGGCTTGGCCACGCGAACGCTTACGCTGACCATTCGCTATGCCGGATTCCAAACATACACGCGCTCCAAAACGCTGGGAGAACCGACGCGGCTCGATTCCGATATTTTTGCCGTGTTTCAAGAACTTTTTCGAATCCATCGGGACGTGAAGAGAAAAGTCCGACTGCTCGGAGTCAGCCTCAGCGGGCTGACTCACGGAAATGAACAACTTGATTTACTTGATGCCGAGCGCCGCGCAAAGCTCGAAAAACTCACCAGCGCCACGGACCGGCTGCGCGACCGTTTTGGTTTTGGCAAGGTGCAATTCGGCGGCTCGCTGCGCCACAATGAAACCGGGCAAGATCGCGACGATTCGTAACTCTCAGCGAATCACAGCCGGATGTCCTATACTCTGTCTTGCGTGAGCGAATATCCATGAGCGCGCCCTCAACTCCCGGTGTCTCTTCTCCACCTCCTCAGCTCCACGGCATGGATCGCCTGCGCCATTTCTGGCAGCGCATCAGCGAGGGCCGCCAGATTGATGAATTGTGGTCTCACTTCACCGCCGATGCGCGCGCCAGCTACGGCTTCTACATGAAGGAGTCGGACGCGGAGGAACTGCAAGGCCAGCACGGCATCCGGCGCTGGTTCAGGATTTGCAAGATTCTTTTCTGGTCTTTGTTGATGAAGATGACGCCGGCACGGCGGGTCCTGCTGCTCGCGGCGTTTTTTATGCTGGTGATGTCCGGAATGAAGTTTCAGTTCAATAACTTTTCTTTTGACGTGAATTTGGAAATTGTCGCCGCCATCCTCTTTTTGCTGCTGCTTTCGCTGGAGCTGGCCGACAAGGTCACCATGAAGCGCGATTTGGAAATCGCGAGAGAGATTCAAACCTGGCTGGTGCCTTCGCAACCGCCGGAAGTTCCGGGCGCGAACATTGCGTTCGCGACACGTCCGCAGAATTCCGTGGCCGGCGATTACTACGATGCGTTTTATCCCAATCCGGAGGATCGCGAAAAGTTGATGGTGGTAATCGCCGATGTTGCGGGCAAGAGCGTTCCCGCTGCCCTGCTGATGGCGACGCTGCAAGCAAGCTTGCGGACGATCGCGGGAGAGAATGCCCCGCTTGCAGATCTTGTGGCGCGGCTGAATCGCTATGCCTGCGCTCACAGCCTGAATGGATTGCGCTTCACGACCGCGGTTCTTTCGGAGTACAACCCAACGTCGCAGAGGCTGACCTATGTCAATGCCGGGCATAACGCTCCGGTTCTCCGCCACGCGAATAGCGCAATTGAAACGCTGGAGGCCGGCGGCCTGCCGCTTGGCATTCGTTCAAACGTCGCTTACGAAACCGCATCTTTGGAGCTCAAACCAGGGGACGCTTTGATTTTCTTTACCGATGGCGTCGTCGAGGCCTTCAACGAATCAGGCGAAGAATTCGGAAACGAGCGCTGGCTCTCCGCCATTCGCAACCTGCCGGATTGGGACGCTCAGCAATCCCTCCAGTTCCTTATGAAGCGCGTGGACGAATTCGTCGGCGCCACGCGCCAGTCCGATGACATTACTTGCCTTGTTTTCCGCAGTAGATAGTTAAACCCACGGCCCTCGTGATTTCATCTAGCGGGGATTGGAGAAGCCTCACCCCTAAAGGGGTGAGCTACAGCAGGAATTGCCGCATTGAAGTGCGAGCTACAGGCCGAATTGCCGCATAATCGGATCATGACGGCGCGCGAAATGGCCAACTCGATTTGTGACACCCTTGGCCGCAACGGTTATCAGGCGCTGCTTGTGGGTGGATGCGTGCGTGACTTGCTGCTCGGCCGCGAGCCCGCCGATTACGACGTGACCACGGACGCCACACCGGATAGGGTCATGGCGTTGTTTCCGGAAAGTATTGCCGTTGGCGCGCAGTTCGGCGTGATTCTGATTCCGCGCGATGGATTGAAAGTTGAAGTGGCAACATTCCGGTCGGACATAGGTTACAGCGACGGCCGCCACCCGGACAGCGTGGTTTATTCGAAGACGCCGCAAGAGGACGTGCAGCGCCGCGACTTCACCATCAACGGTTTGCTGATGCGTCACAACACCAGCGAAGTGCTCGACTACGTTGGCGGACAGGCCGACCTCAAAGCGAAAGTCATTCGCGCTATCGGCGAGCCTGATCGCCGTTTCAAGGAAGATAAACTGCGCATGCTGCGCGCGGTGCGATTCGCCGCGCGCTTCGGGTTCGCGATCGAACCTGCGACACTCAGCGCGATTCGTCAACATGCCCGAGGGATCGAACTCCCTCGCTTCCGGCCAGAGTTCCCGTTGGCAGTGACGCCCACCGGTATGTGGGTTTCGGCGGAGCGCATTCGCGAGGAACTTACCAAAATGCTGACTGAAGGCGCGGCGCGGAAGGGGTTCGAACTGCTGGATGAAACCTGGCTGCTGCAGCAGGTGCTCCCTGAAGTCGGAGCCATGAAGGGCGTCGAGCAGCCGCGGCAATTTCATCCGGAAGGAGACGTGTGGACTCACACGCTCATGATGCTGGAAGGGCTGCCTGCAAACGGGTCTCCAACACTGGCCTGGGGCGTTCTGCTTCATGATGTCGGCAAGCCACCCACGTTCCAATCCGCGGCGGAGACGGGCGACCGTATTCGCTTCAACAATCACGTGGAAGTCGGCGTACGCATGGCTGAAGCCATCTGTGAGCGGTTGCGTTTTTCCAACGAGGACACCGAGCAGATCCTCGCGCTGGTGGACAATCACATGAGGTTTGGAGCGGTCGAAGAGATGCGCGCATCAACGCTGAAAAAATTTGTGCGTCTTCCGCGCTTCGAGGAGCATCTGTCATTACACCGGCTCGATTGTCTGTCCAGCCACCGCAACCTCGATTCCTATGAGTTCGTCCAGCGCTTCCTGGAGGTGACGCCTCCCGAGCAGGTTCGCCCGGAGCGCCTGCTGACAGGCGACGATCTCCAGGAAATGGGGTTTCCGCCAGGCCCCCTCTTTTCTCAAATACTCCAGGCTCTCGAAGACGCCCAGTTGGAAGGGCAGATTCGAACGCGGGAGGAGGCCCAAGGGTACGTTTTGAGCAGATTTGCCGCGAAAGAACGGAGAGCATCCAAGTAATATACGGAGCGGTCGAAGCAGTGAACCAGGGTGATCGAAGCGGATCGGCTTCTTGGTAATGCGATGAAAACAAATGCCTTATATAAGCACTTGCAGAATGGAGCTGACTTGTGTAGAATATGAGTGCGAAATACTAATATTTTGTGCTAGCAACTTTTATACTTTTGTGCACCCTTTCCGGCAAGGTTGCATCTAAAATCGTATCGACCAGCTCTTGGCGAGCTGCGTCGGTGACTAGGGGATATCATGGCTGAGAAAAAATTTGTCGTGCCAGAGATTCTTCCCATCCTGCCCGTTCGTGACACCGTCCTTTTTCCGGGCGCTGTCCTGCCGCTGACCGTGGGACGAGAGAGTTCTCTGGCGTTAGTGAATAGTTTGCAGAACGACGAGAAGCTTCTGGGAGTAGTCGCGCAGCTTGATCCGCGAATCGAGGATCCCGCCGCCGCCGACCTTCACAAGGTCGGAACGCTGGCCAAGGTCCATAAGACCGTCAAAATGCCGAACGGCAACGTTGTCATCTTTCTGGAAGGCCTGCAGCGCATTCAAGTGCTCGAGTTGATCGGCTTGCGTCCATTTTTGCAGGCGCGTGTGCAGCCTGAGCCGGACATCATCGGCGAAGCGGATACAGAACTGGAAGCGCTGCAGCGCAACGCGCAGGATCTTTTTCGGGACGTGGTGAGCCACTCGCCGCAACTTTCCGACGATCTGCAGACCGCGGCAATGAACATCGACAATCCAGGCCGCTTGACGGATTTCATTGCCGGCACGCTGCCGTCGCTTTCGACGCTGCTGCGCCAGGAATTGATTGAGACTTCCAGCGTGCGCAAGAGGCTGGAAACGCTGATCCGCGAACTCTCGAAGGAGCTCGAGGTTCTGGAGCTGCGCTCGAAAATCCACGAGCAGGTGCAGGAACAGGTGAGCCAGAACCAGCGCGAGTACCTGCTGCGCGAACAGATGAAGGCCATCCAGAAGGAGCTCGGCGAATCCGACGATTCGATGCAGGAAATCGACGAGCTTCGCAAAAAAGTCGAAGAAGCGGGCATGACCGCCGAAGCCAAGAAAGAGTGCGAGCGCGAGCTGAAGCGCTTGTCCAAAATGACGCCGGCATCCGCCGAGTACATGGTTTCGCGGACGTATCTCGAGTGGATGACTTCGCTGCCGTGGAGCAAGTCTTCGGGCAGCTCGGAAATCGACATCAAGAAGGCGCACGAGATTCTCGACGAAGACCACTACGATTTGCAGAAGGTGAAAGAGCGCATCCTCGACTACCTGGCGGTGAAGAAACTTCAGCCAGGCATGAAGGGGCCGATCCTGTGCTTCGTCGGACCTCCAGGCGTGGGTAAGACTTCGCTGGGCAAGTCCATTGCGCGTTCGCTCGGCCGCAAATTTGCGCGCGTCGCCCTTGGCGGCATGCACGACGAAGCGGAAATCCGCGGCCATCGGCGCACGTACATCGGCGCGTTGCCCGGACAAATTATTCAAGGACTGAAGCGTGGGGAAACCAACGACCCGGTAATGATGCTGGACGAGGTGGACAAACTCGGGCGCGATTTCCGCGGCGATCCCTCATCGGCGCTGATGGAAGTTCTCGACCCGGAACAAAACAACGCGTTCCGCGATCACTATCTGGATGTGCCGTTCGATCTCTCGAAGGTGCTGTTCATCGCGACGGCGAACTGGATGGATCCCATCCCCGAGCCGCTGCGCGACCGCATGGAGATCATCGAATTGCCCGGCTACACGGGCGAAGAGAAGCTGCACATCGCACACAAGTACCTGATCCCCAAGCAAGCCAAGGAGCACGGCCTGAACGTGGGCGAGCAGATTGAGTTCACCAACGAAGGCTTGCAGGAAATCATCCACAGTTTTACGCGGGAAGCCGGCGTGCGCAACCTGGAGCGCGAGATCGCGACGATTACGCGCAAACAAGCGCGGCGCATCGCCGAAGGCAAGACGGAAAAGATGGTGGTCACACCGGAAGTGGTTCGCGAATTCCTGGGCGTGCCAAAATTCCGCACGGAAAAGGAAGTCGAGGAGCGCGTCAAGAGGCCCGGCGTCGCCGTCGGACTGGTCTGGACGCCGGTGGGCGGCGACATTATTTTCATCGAAGCGACCCGTATGCGTGGCGGCAAGCAGTTCACCATGACCGGGCATCTCGGTGAAGTGATGCAGGAATCGATGACCGCGGCGCTGACGTGGACGCGCGCGAATGGCGAGCGTTACGGAATCGATCCGGACTTCTTCCGCAAGCAGGACATTCACATCCACGTGCCATCGGGCGCAGTACCGAAGGACGGTCCGTCCGCCGGTGCGGCGATGGTGACCGCGCTGGTCAGCTTGCTCAGCGGGCGTCCGGTGAAGGACCGGCTGGCGATGACGGGAGAAATGACGTTGTCGGGCGTGGTTCTGCCCATCGGCGGCGTGAAGGAAAAAGTGCTAGGAGCGAAGCGGGCGGGCATTACGGAAGTCTTGCTGCCTGCGGACAACGAGCCGAATGTCGTGGCGGATCTCACTCCTGAGATTCTCGGCGACATCAAGATCACTTACGTGCGCACGCTGGACGAAGTACTCGAACATGCGCTGCAGAAGGAAGCAGTGACGCCGCCAATCGTGCCGCAACCTGAGCCAAAACCGAAGCGCCTCGGCCCAGACGCACCGCGGGCGATTCACTAAGACTGGGTAAGTCGTAGAGGAACGGGGCGGCCCTACAAAAAGAAAACGTCGGAAGGCCCGGCGAAGTTTGCCGGGCTTTTTCATTTGAGACACGAGGCTCAGGCCAGTAACGGACTCCTGCTACCATGTCTCCTGGAACATGCCGCGCGAAAAACAAAACGTAATCGATGTGCCGGGAGAACTTGCTAAGTGCATTTCGGAGGCGCTGCTGCGGGAGCGGATCGCGCCGAGGTTCGTGGATTCTTACGTCGTCGAGAACGGCCGGCATGCCCTGCAAGTTCACGCCACGCTTTACCGCGAGCTCCTGGCTCTAGTGCAACGAGAAGCGCTGCTTGCTTTGACAGCGCGGGCGCTGGCGATCATCTGCAACGAACTGCATTCCGCGGGCAAATCCAAACCGCGTGTCATGCTGCGGCGGGATGCCACGGCGTTCCGCAGAAAATTTCTGGCGTCCCTGACGCGGCAGCAGAGCTGGACCGCGGGCGACGCGCTCGATTTCCAGCGGGACCTGCAAATGTATGAAGAGCTGCTCGCGCGCGCTGCCGCGAAGCATCGCAACCGCAAACCTTTTGAAGCAGCGGACCATCCCTTTGTCGACCGTTGCGCGTTTCTGCTGGACTCCTCGTTCATGGAGAATGCGCGGCTGGCCGCGAGCCGCGCTTTAACTGGTATCGAGCAATTGGCCGCAGCCGTAGCGCAGAAAGTTCGAGGCGAGTGAGTCGATCAAGAAGGCGAAGGAAGCCGGCTATTCGAAGAGGTCGTCCTTCCAAAGACGCTGGCCAGCAAGAGAAGTATAAAAACCCCACGCGGCGATCAGCACAAAGCCCAGCACCACGCTGAGCGACCGACCGGCATACCAGTAAGAAAAATCGAGCGTCATGGGCACGTTGAGGAGCACGTCGACAGTGAGCACACCCATCGCCAGAACGATCAATCCGAAGCGCACCACGGTGAAGGCAGCGATGGCGTAAACGGTGAGCCAGACGGGCGTTTCAATCCAAAGATGATCGCTTCCCAAGACTTTCGGCACGGTAAAAAGCAGCGCAAATATCACAGCGGCCACCCAGCGGTTCTTCACCAGCACGCGCAAGAGGACGAGCAGAAAGAAAAAAATCAGAGTCGTGCGGATCGAACCCACGATATTGGCAAGTCCAACGGCCACCGACTCGCGAAATCCGTAGAGGAACTCTTCGTTTGCAAGCAGTGGGCGATCGCCGGCCCGAATGAGAAAGAAGCTGCCAACGGCCAGGACAAAAAGCCAGGTGATGCCGAGGAGGACGCCAAAGAGAAGGTCGCGGCCGACCAACGGATCGCGCAATCGTCCGCTGATCAAGCGGGTCCAGGAAATGATCATCTGCGGCCAATTGCGGCGGACATAAGGCTCGAGAGCAAGATAGAACACCCAGATAAAGGCGGACATAAAGAGGCCGGTGCTGACGGCCATGATCAAAAGGCCGACCATGTCAAAACTGAGAACGAAGTGGGAACGAAAGAGACAAACGCATAGTTCGACGGCGAAAACGAGAGAGGCCAGGCGCAGGGCGCCCTGGCGGTCAGTCTTGCCACGCGAATGATTGCGATATGCAAGAAACAAACTTCCCGCGATCAGAGCCAGCGCGATGCAGAGGCCGATGATTTGGCTGGTCTTGTCCGCACTAGTCCGCACGTCTTGGCTCATGCGTTTTGGTTTTGTCCACGGGCCGATGAGAGAGAAAAAGACTGGCTTGCCGCGGCGCGCGGCGGCTTCGATGTGCAAAGGCCGGCCACTGCCTGGCCAGACGCCGTCCCAGGCGGCGCGCGTGTCGGCAGAAGCCAGCGAATCCCACGAGGATTCAACGGAGTGGAATTGTGCAAGGTCGAGTCCCGCTGCGTTGAATAGGGGAAGCCAATCGGGGGCGCGGGAGGGTTGCGGGTTCTCTTCTTTTTCCGAAGGGAGAGCCTGGAAATAAAGCAAATGGCCTTCGGGGTCTAATTGAACATTAATCATTCCTGACAGCGTAGTGGGCGGGTCGGAGAAGGTGACGACATTCGGAGTAAAGGAATTGCCCCAAAAGCCATCGGGGCTCATTTCGCGAGGACTTTGCCGAAACCAATACCGAAGCACGGGCGGCTGCTCGGAAAGCACGCGATCCCACTGCGGATGCTGCGAAGGGTCCTTCTCGAGGTAGGTGAGAAAATCGTTGTCATAGTTGAAGCCATCCGCTTTGTCGAGGGGTGTGCCTGGATAACCCAGGCTGGAAATAATTTCGCGGGATTTTTTTGCCAGCACTTCGGGCGGATTCTCAGCATGCAGGCGGGCCAGCCCATTTTCTTTGATCCCTACGGCAACGAAGAGGATAACGCCCAGAATCACGGTGGCGAAACACGCTAACGCTACGCGCGGGACCAGGCTGCTGGTTTCACCTGCGGCCGCCACCATTTGTGGAGAGGGCGTTTCCCCAGCAGCAAGCGCTGCGGCCAGGGGATCGCCCCCGGGCAGCGCCGCCGCCGCTTGCAGAGCCGAAGTCGGACGCTTTTCAGGGTCCACCTCAAGGCAGCGAAGGATGACGCGTTCGATCAAAGGATCGAGATCGCGGACCAGCGTCGAAGGATTGGTGATGGTCCCGGACTCGCGCAGTTTCATCAACTCGGGTAGCGTCGCGGCTTCGAACGCGCGCTTGCCCGTCAGGATCTCGTAGAGGATGAGGCCGAGCGAATAGATATCGCTTTTCGTGCTGACGTCGCGTCCGGCAAGTTGCTCTGGAGCCATGTACGCCGGCGTTCCGGCGCGAACCTCCGCGTCTTTGATGCTCGCAGCGATGCCGGCAAGTCCAAAATCGGTGATGCGAATCTTGCCGGCCCCGTCCAGCATCACGTTGGCCGGTTTCAAGTCGCGGTGGATGACGCCGCGCTCGTGGGCGGCCGCAAGGCCCGCACATATTTGACGCGCTATCTCCGTGGCCCTGTCGGGCGAGAGCCTGCCGATGCGGCGGACCACGGAAGCGAGGTCTTCTCCGTCCACATACTCCATGGTCAGGAAAAGAGTTCCACCCGCATCGCCGATGTCAAATACGCGGCAAACATTGGGATGCGAGACTTGCCTTGCAGTGCGCACTTCGGCGTGAAACCGGGCGAGAGCAGCGGCATCCTGCGAAAGTGCCGGGGGAAGAAATTTTAGCGCCACGATCTGGCCGAGCGTCAGGTCCTCGGCGCGGTAAACCTCGCCCATTCCTCCGCGCCCGGCCAGGGCCACTACGCGGTAGCGCTCCAAAATCATTTGGCCCGCTGTGAAGCGGCCTCCCCCAATGGGGTCTGAACTCGACAGCGGATCGCTGCTGGAAGGCAGGCGCGGAGTTCGCAGAGGGGATGGCGACGAAGGCGGTCTTCGGGGGGTGGAGGCCGAGGGCGGTATCGTTACTCCCTCGATGCTGGCTTCATCCCCAAGCAGAGTAGTGCCGCTATCCACATCGACTGCTTCTCCGCATGTGGAGCAGAACCTAGCGCTCGGAGAGACCTGTGCACCGCACCTGGCGCAGAACATGGGAAGCGGGGATTCTACCATTGGTTCCGGGCCCACCGCGAACGCTTGCAAGAACGGCTAGGAAATGCGCTCCACCTGGACCGCCGTGCCGTATGCAAGCACCTCGGTGACGCCTTGCATCACCTCGGTCGCGTCGTAGCGCATTCCGATGACGGCGTTGGCTCCGTGCTCGCCGGCATGCTGCAGAAGCAGCTCGAACGCATCTTCGCGCGTCTTCTCGCAAAGATTCGTTAGAATGGTGATGTTTCCGCCGACAATGGTTTGCAGCGCCGCGCCGAGATTTCCGATCACACTCCGCGAGCGCACAATAATTCCCCGCACGATGCCAAAATTTCTCACCACCCGATAACCCGGTATTTCCAGGCCGGACGTAACCATACCTGCATCCACTCGTGGCATTTTGTTCTCCTTGGACGGACGTTTACCTGTGCGATTCTAACCGTTGAGACGCCGCTCTGCGAGCAGTGTTCCTTTGCTATCCTCAAGGAAGCGTGGAGACATTTTTCTACTTGCTGGCGTTTTTGCAGATCCTGCTTGGGGCGTACCTCATCTGGGACGTCTTGCAGTGGCTCCGCTACGTGCGGCGTCGCCTGCACACCGACCCGGGATTCTACTCGCCGCGTGTGGCCGTTCTTTGTCCCTGCAAAGGCATCGAACCAGGCCTGGAAAACAACCTCCTGTCGCTTACGGACTTCGTTCGGCAGAATTACGAGATTTTCATCATTCTGGCTTCCGATTCCGATCCCGCGCGCAGCATCGTCGAACGGGTAGCCAAGAGTTCGCGAGTGAAAGTCCATGTGGTCATCGCGGGAAGCCCGAGCGGTTGCAGCGAAAAGGTGAATAATTTGCGGGTTGCCGTAGAGCAATTGCCGCCGGAATTTGAAGTGCTCGTGTTCGCCGATTCCGACGGGCGCCCCGGGAGAAGCTGGCTGCATCACCTGGTGGCTCCGCTGGGAGACGTGCGGATCGGCGCGACGACCACCATGCGCTGGTTGGTTCCCAATCGCATCAATCCGCCGACCGCCATACTCGCTGCATGGAATGCGCCAGTAGTCACCATGCTGAGCGAAAAAGGGAAAAATTTCTGCTGGGGCGGAGGCACCGCCATCCGGCGAGACATCTTCGAGCAATCTGGTGTGATGGACGCGTGGAGAAGCTCGGTCAGCGACGATTATTCCTTGACCCGCGCGCTGGAGCGCACGAACCGCTCGATTGCTTTTATGCCGGAGTGCCTGACGCTCTCTTATGTGGAGACCGATTTTCAGGGACTGCTGGAGTTCACGAACCGTCAGGTCCTGATCACTCGCGTATACGCAGAGAAAGTGTGGACCCGCACAGCCGTTATGCATCTTCTCTACTGCATGACACTGGTGTTCGGCGTGGTTCTGATTCTGAGCGACATTTTCCAGCAGAGACCCGCTTTTCACCTCGTTACGCTGACTTTTCTTCCCGTTCTACTTTCGGCGATTCGGAGCTCCATTCGCCTGATCGGTGTGACCGAAGCGCTCCCAGCTGCGAAATCCCAGATCATGGGACAAGCTTGGATTTATATCGTGCTGACCGCTTTCCTTCCGTTCCTTTACCTTGTAAATTTTGTGAACTCTCTCGTCACACGCAAGATTCGCTGGCGGGGTGTGGCATACGAAGTGATTGGCACAGAGCAAACGCGAATCGTTTCTCTTTGAAACGCTCCTTTCTTGAGACTGAGTCGTGCCGACTTTTCCACAGGGCATTGAGTGAGTACACGCGATCAACACAATCTTCCTTGCGGTAAACACCTTAGTGCAGAATAGGGGAAAAACTTCGTGCGCTGTGCAATTCCTACCGTCAAATGGGCATGAATTTGCTTGAAGGTTGGCGTAAGCCCCCAATTTTTGAGTAAGTTGCATATTCTTCTATTCGGAAGAATATTTGCATGGATTCAACGTTCGGCAAGACCGTCTCAGTGGATTTTCATGGAGTCCCTGGGGAGAACGGCTTTGCCGATTAGCAGGTAAGAGGTGCCGAGGCTTCAGCCCTCTTTTTGGCTTCTTGCTTGGCTGTTTGTCCAATCTGGGGAATACGCCTCGTCGAGGGGCGAAGAAAACAAAACTTAATAGCTTCGGTCCCGTCACGAGGCTGCATTCTGAGGGGGTGCACGTGAAGGTCTTCCGCAGAGGTGATCATTCGCAGCAATTGTCTAATTCCCGCCAAGCCTATCCCCGCGATGTTTACTTTTTCTATGAAAAAAACACTGGAATAGCCCACTTCCACGTCGAAGCCGGAGCGGATGGCGGGTTTCCTGTGGACCAGGCTGCAGGCCTGCTGGCGATGCACTGCATGGTTCGCGGCCAGTCCCCGAGCGATTACGTTGTGATGGTGCAGGCCGCGGACGAGCTTCTGGAAGGGCTCACCGAGAAAGCCATCAAGCTATTGGAAGCGGGAAAGTCGGTTCGCAGCCAGGTGAAGTTGACGCGCCGTGAAGAAGAAGTTCTTTCTGGCCTGATGAAGAGCCTTGCAAACAAAGAAATCGCCGCCAACTTGAACCTCTCCGAACGCACCATAAAATTTCACGTTTCATCGCTGCTCGCGAAGTTCAACGTGCGCGGCCGTATGGAATTGGTCCGCGAAGCTTCGCGGCCCGCTGCCGGCGGCATGCCAATGCCGGTGCCGACACGCGAGGTACGCCCAGTCGCTCCCCTGGCAAGAGATTATCGCTCCGCGCGGCGTTCGGTTGCGGTTGTTCCCCTGGCCCAGCGGCAACTGATGGCTTAATTCGGATTCCATTTTAGTTTTGAGACAAAAGAAAAAGCCCCCGGATCAGTCGGAGTCTTTTCTCTTTTGAATATCCGAAACTGAAGAAACTCTACTTCTTCGCTGCGTCGTAAAGTTCCGAGGCTTTGTCCCAATTGACGACATTCCACCAGGCCTTGATGTAATCACCGCGCAGGTTTTGATACTTCAGATAGTATGCGTGTTCCCAGACGTCCAGACCCAGGACGGCCTTGCCGCCGCCAGCGAGCGAGTAAGGCGTATCCTGATTTGGCGTGGAGTCAATGGCCAGTTTCCCGTCTCGGAGGAGCAGCCAAGCCCATCCGGAACCAAAGCGGCCCAGGCCGGCGGCTGTAAACTTTTCTTGAAATCCAGCAAACGACCCAAACGTCGAGTTGATCGCTGCCGCCAAGTTTCCTTTGGGCTCTCCGCCACCGCCCTTTTTCATCAACGGCCAGAAGAGTGAGTGGTTCCAGTGGCCGCCGCCATTGTTGCGGACGGCGGCGCGGATATTCTCCGGGACCGCATCGAGACCCTTGAGAAGGTCATCGATCGACTTGGTTTGCAGAGCGGGTTGGCCCTCCAGGGCCTTGTTCACGTTGGTGACATAAGCGCCATGATGCTTGTCATGATGGATTTCCATCGTCTTGGCGTCGATGTAAGGCTCGAGTGCATCAAACGGGTAAGGCAGCGGGGGTACGGTAAATGCCACAGGATTTTCCTCCAGAGTAAGATTTGAGTCCGAATTGGTCGTGGTGCCGGCGCGCAAAAGGCCAAGTGCAGAATTTCCTGCCCCAAGCAGTCCCGCGCCGGCGATACCCGTATTCAATAAAAAGCTACGGCGATTCATGGGAACCTCAGCAGCGCGAAGGGCGAATCGACCTGCGCCGGGGATTATACCGCCAGTACCCTCAGGATGGTAAAGCGGCCTGAGGAAACTGCGACTCCCGACGTCTCGCCGCTTATCGGCAGGTCTGTCGTAACTTATTCGTTCAGCAACACTCTCCTGCGCTCTTATTGGATGCGTGAAAGTGCCCAACGGGCAGATTCAGCGAGGATCGGATCCTCCGAGGCCGCGAAGCGATTTAACAATTCGCTGATTCGGCCGTGATCCGCCATGCCTCGCCGGAGCCTGGAATTCCCGAGCGCGATGCACGCGTTGCGCATCAGGCCGCGCCATTTTGTACGCTTGACGGGGCTCCCACGAAAGAGTTCGCGAAAGTCTGCCTCGGAAAGCTCGAGGAGCCATGCCAGTTTTGGAAGGTACAGCGATTCGTCTCGCGGAGGAAGAGAACAATCGTCGCGGTTTTCTTCTTGGGTGGGAAAAACTCTTGGCTGAAACTGCGGTATCGTCGCAACCGGCGCGCGCCGGTTCCACGGACAAACGTCCTGGCAGATGTCGCAGCCGAAAACGTGATTCCCCATCGGCTCGCGAAACTCTTCCGGGATGGAGCCGCGCAGCTCGATGGTCAGGTAAGAAATGCACTTTCTGGCATCCATTACGTAAGGTTCGATGAAAGCCTGCGTCGGGCAGGCGTCTAAACAACGCCGGCAGCTCCCGCACAAATCCGGAGGCGGCAGTTCGTTCGCGGCGAGCGACGGTTCCAGATCGAGCGTGGTGAGTATGACACCGAGAAAAAATAAGGAGCCGAGCATCTGATTGAGTAGCAGCGTGTTTTTTCCGAGCCATCCCAAACCAGCGTATTTCGCCAGCACGCGCTCCTGGACCGGTCCTGTATCTACGTAGGCGCGCGCTTCGAATGGGACTGTAAATCGTTCTCGCAATGATTCGCCAAGCGCGTCCAGCCTATCCCGCAAGATTTCGTGGTAATCGTCGCCCCAGGCATAGCGGGAAATCCAACCGCTTGGCTTTTGTTCATCGATGGGCAAAGCAGGATCGGTGGAGAACGGCCGCGCGGTGTTGTAGTTGAGCAAGGCGACGATAGCGCTCTGAACATCAGGCATCGCCGTCCGGGGATCGCCGCGGCGCGGATCGGCGAGGTACTTCATTTCGCCGGCGTAGCCTCGGGCAAGCCACTCGGGCATCTGATTTAGTTCAGGAAATTTTTCCGCGCGAACCACGCCGCATAGGTCAAATCCCAGAGATTTCGCCTGGTCCACAATCCATAAAGTATCGGCAAGCGGCATCATCCAGAAGATTGTGCCGCAGTTCAGCGAATCAGGCGAGCGGGAGTAAGAATCCGAAGATGCACGGGAACGCGCGGCCGGCCGAAATCAGTTGAAACTTCGAAGCGCGGCGCTCTCGTCCGTAAACACGTCAAACACCGTGTAGAGCTTGGTGATCTGAAGAAGATCTTTGACTTTCTTCGTCAGGTGCAGCAACTTCAGGTCGCCGCTTTGATTCTTCACCGCGGTGAACCCGCTGACCAGCTCCCCGATTCCCGAGCTGTCGATATAGTCCACGTCAGCCAGGTTCAGCAGAATCAATTTTCTCTGGTCCTCCAGCAGTCCTCGAATCGTTTTTCGCAACAAGGCGCTGCCGTCACCGAGCGTGATACGGCCGCTCAAGTCCACCACCGTGACTTTCCCGGCATCTCGATGCGTCGCATGCAACGACATTTCTATCCTTGCCCTTCTTGTTGGGGCGTGGCGTTGCGGCCCCATTGGCCATTTGGGGACGCGCTCCCGCTGGGCAGCTTCTTCGACATTACGATTTCCGCGCCGCCTGTTCTGCCGGAAATCACATCGAACTCATCCATGAACGCGCGCATCAGGAAGATTCCGCGGCCAGAGGTACTGAGCAGATTCTCCTCGGCGAGGGGGTCCGGAACATCTATCAGCTTGAAACCCACGCCCTCGTCCAGCACGTGAATGATCATTTTCTCCGCGGTAAGGTCCACGGCAAGGTAGATCTTCTTCTCCGGGCGCTCTTCGTTCCCGTAGTGAAAAGCATTGATCACACCCTCGCGAACGCTCATCCCGATACGGTAGCAATCGTCCTCGCCAAAACCCGCCGCCTCCGCGACGCGGAGACACATCTCCTCGGCCAGATTGACGCTCTCGACTTGCGTCTCCAGCGTCATTTCAAGGTGCTTTATCTCAGAAGCCATTTTTTGTGCGGCTGCTGCCCCGAGAGCCCTAATGTAAGCGCTTTATGGTTAACACAGCAAAGGAAACAGAGTCAATGGAGCAGGCCAGTCATCCTTCATATATTTTAGATGCTATGCGCGCCAAGAAGGAAACCTCAACCTCAAGTAGGACAGGCATTCCTGCCTGTCCCTTCCCCAAACTTCTCAAGTAGGACAGGCATTCTTGCCTGTCTCTTCCCCAAACTTCAGCTTATCCAATTCTAGTCGATCGTCGATCGCTAGAATTCCAAACCGACAGACAAGAATGTCTGTCCTACAGTACGTCGCATGTTTCATCTAACTTGAAGAATAGTCTCAGCCTTGCTCTTCGCCGCGCTAGACCATGCCCAATCTTCCGCATGGTTGACCAAGCCAGCCGTTACCGGGTTATTCTCGATGTAGTGAATGATTCGCTCTAGCTCAGCCGAGTTTCGCACCCAATGATCGAACGATTCGTCTTGCCAGAAGGCTTGTCCCGTCCTGGCCAAGTATTGATTGGTGCGCCGAGCGGTATAACCCTTCAAGAGCCTTGTAATCTTCTCAAGCGGCTTGACTGTCTCAATCAATAGATGAACGTGATTGGACATCACCACAAAGGCCAACATCCGGTAAAGGCCTCGCTCCGTTTCTCCATACCGCAGAGCGTCGCTTACAAGTTTCGCCACAGCAGCATTTTTCATCCACATCGGGCCAGTGCGGCCTGAGTCCAATGTGCGGTCAAATGCCACAAATCGTTTCCCGGCCGATTTTTCAGTGCATTCGCGCCAAAAGCCTGCCGGTAATGACCCCGCCAGCCTCCAAGTGATGAAAAGCACCTTCCCCAGCGGTTGCCAATGCGGGAGATGCCGCTCATAGTAAATCTTAGCTTCCATCGCGGTAGGACAGGCATTCTTGCCTGTCCTTCCTTCTGACCCTGAATCTTCTGACAAGACCGGATTCCAATAATCCATCGCGGTAGGACAGGCATTCTTGCCTGTCCCTCCTATGCCCAATAGGAACGGTCCAACGTGCGGTACTGAATCGCCTCGCTCAAATGTCGCGGCTCAATGCCTCCGCCGCCATCCAAGTCCGCAATCGTCCGCGCTACCTTCAAAATGCGGTCATGTGCCCGCGCGGAGAGCCCCAGCCGCGTGATGGCGTTTTCCAGAAGCTTCTCGCCTTCAGCAGAAATGGCGCAATGCTTGCGAATCATCTTCGGCATCATTTGCGCATTCGCATAAGTCTTTTTCTCGCTTTGGAATCTTTCGAGCTGCCTGTTTCGCGCAGCGATCACCCGCTGCCGCACGCAAGCGGAATCCTCCGCCGAAGACGGTGCCCGCAATTCCTTGTATTTCACGGCGGGAACCTCGATGTGAATATCGATGCGATCCAGCAGCGGTCCGGAAATCTTCGAAACGTAGCGCTGAATCATCGGCGGCGTGCAGTGGCACTCCCGCGTGGGATCGCCGAAGTACCCGCACGGGCAAGGATTCATCGCCGCCGCCAGCATGAACCGCGACGGAAACGTCACTGAAACAGCCGCACGCGAAATGGTCACCGCTCCGTCCTCGAGCGGCTGCCGCATGACTTCCAGCACATTGCGCTGAAATTCCGGCAATTCATCCAAAAAGAGCACGCCGTTGTGCCCCAGCGACACTTCTCCCGGGCGCGGCACTGCGCCTCCGCCAATCAACCCGGCATCGCTGATGGTGTGGTGCGGCGACCGGTACGGCCGCGTGCCCACCAATCCGCGGCTGTCCTCCAGCACTCCCGCAACACTGTGAATGCGCGTCGTCTCGATCGCTTCTTCGAGCGACATCGGCGGCAAGATCGTCGGGATGCGCTTCGCCAGCATGGTCTTTCCCGCGCCCGGCGGCCCAATGAACAAAATATTGTGCCCGCCCGCGCAAGCCACTTCCAGCGCGCGCTTGGCGGCTTGCTGTCCGTGTACGTCGCGCAAGTCCACCGAGTACTGCGCGGCCTCCGAAAGCATCTGCTGCGCATCCACCTTCACGGGGGTGAACGACTCCGGCGAATTCACCAGGTCCACCGCCTGCGGCAGCGACTTCAATGCAAACACGTCCACGCCTTCCACCACCGCCGCTTCCTTGGCATTCGCTTCCGGAACCGCCAGCGCCTTCAACCCGAATTCCCGCGCCGCAAGCGCCGCCGAAAGCGCCCCGCGCACCGACCGCACGCTCCCATCCAGCGACAGCTCCCCGAGAAACATCATCTTGTCCAGTTGCTTCCCAAAAAACTGCCCCTGGCACCCCACCAGCCCCAGCGCCATCGGCAAATCAAACCCCGACCCTTCCTTCCGCACATCCGCCGGCGCCAGATTGATCGTTACTCCTTGCCCGTGGGGGAATTCAAATCCGCAATTTCTTAGCGCACTCTTGATCCGCTCGCGGCTCTCCTTCACCGCGTTGTCCGGCAGCCCCACCACATTAAAATCCTGCATGCGCGCCGATCCCACGTCCACCTCCACCTCCACGAGGTAGGCGTCAATCCCATACACCGAAGCGCTTTGCGTCTTGAATAGCATGGTTCGAACATGCGCCGCGGGTCTGCCGCAGGCAGAAGGGAAGCCGCAGTCACCGCGCAGCATAATTCAATTCGCCAAGATACGCCAGAGATACTCTTGTGCCGCGCGGTGGTCATTCTGTTTGCCGAGACGCCTGCGGTCATTCACGTCGCCTAGCCGAGCGTCTCCCGCCTCGATGTCATCCCGAACCCGCCGCGGGGGGAGGGATCTGCTTTTTCTTCCCCCTCGCCTCACCGCGTCGCTAACCTGCCCGCCGTGAGCGGGCCAGTTTCCGATTACCCGACTTATAGAGTCAAACTTATTAACACCTAGGCCAACACCAAGACGGCAGTGGCTTCTATTGTTTGCTGTGGTATGTTTTTACCAAATGAATGACATCGGGCCATTCGCCCTTCTTGCGATAGCCGTCGCGGTGGCTGCCTTTCTCGTTCTGGTACCCACCGTTCTTGTTCTTTTAGGTCGCAAATTGGTGACAGGACGGCCCATTGGGAAGCGCGGGAGAGACTGGCTGCTTTCCCTCCTGATTGCACCGGTAATGATTGCTGCCTTCGCAGGGTCCTACTTTTATGCAGGGAGCAAAGGAATTGACGAGCATACCATCGTCAAGTGGATGAACATTATTTTAACGGCTATATTCGTATTCGGGTCTGCGGTTAAGAATTTTTGGCGATTCCGAAAGAGACAGGCATTCTGGGTGGCGTTAGGCGTGCTGCTGGTTGCCCATTTCGTAATTCTGCAAAGACTTGCGTGGCAGACGGCAGGTTACTTTTGGCTGATGATAGTGATTGGAATTCCTGAGATATTTGTGGTTTTCTTCTTGATTTCGCTCATGTTCAACCCGAAGGCTGGCCCACCGTCTGAGGATCCTAAGCGAGTTCGACCGCCCGACGAATCAGAGTCAAGTCCTGATTAACGTGCTCACAGGAAACTGGGCTCAGAACTTAGAACCCATAACTCGTCCCGCACCACACGACACCAACGAAAACTCCACCACACTCCAAGCTGATTCCTCTTGACGAGTCCATATTCCTCTGGTACAGTAGCTTCTGGGTACAATTGCAGCTACTTCCTGTCCTCGCCTGTGCCCATCTACCCTTCTCCCAACAATGTGCACAATTTTGGTGCAACGTAAACCCTTTAGATGCAACACTTCCGTGCCCCCTCGTATGTGTTGCAAACAAAGGACTTGCAGCAATACTTAAGTCATTTAGATGCAACACTTACAAAAAACAGGGGGAGGGGGGCTTACCTGGATTCCCTGGGCCCGACACCATAAAGCGCGAGAACATCCTGCAGCGTGACGACACCCTCCAGTTGATGCACGTTGGCCCGGTTAACCACTGGCAGGAGGTCCAACTGGCTCGCACCCATACGGTCCAACGCCAAATGGAGAGGGTGGTCCGCATGGACATGTGGAAAATCCTCCGCATCGACGATCTCAGCCAGCCGCTTCTGGGCCAAGCCATCGCGGTTCGCGCGTTGCAGACCTTGCAGACTGATCACGCCGATCACGCCGCGTTCATCGCACACCGGCCACGCGTGAAGTTTGCTCGACTGCGATTTCTCCAGAGCCTGCTCAACGCTCATCCCCGCGCTCAACGCTTCCGTGGCCTCGCGCATTGCGTGCATCACCTGCCGCTGCTCCAGTTGTTGTCGCGTCTCCGCCCTCGGGAGGTGAATGCCATCCTGCTGCGCCAGCTCTTCGTAGATCGGCTGCTTCTGGAATCGCGCGGAAATGAAAAAGCTCACCAGATTGGAAATCATCAGCGGCACAATGACGGCGTAGTCTCGCGTAATCTCAAAAATCATCACCACGGAAGTCATTGGCGCTCGTACGATTCCGGCAAAGGCCGCACCCATCCCCACCAGTGCGTAAGCCCCCGGTGTCGCCACGTAAGTTGGAGACAGGCCATGCGCCACGTTTCCAACGATGCCGCCCAGCATGGCCCCCAGAAACAAGCTCGGCCCGAAAATGCCGCCGGCATTGCCCGAGGCGTAGCTGGTGGCCACCGCGACCAGCTTCAGAACCAGCAACAGAATCATCAGCCGCAGCGCCATCCCTCCGTTCAGGACTTCGCCGACGTGCTTATACCCGACGCCCAGCAATTGCGGCACGAACCAGCCCATTATTCCAACGGTGAGCCCGCCGGCCACCGGTTGGAACCACAAAGTTTTCTTTGGGAAACGCAGAAAGCGCGCCCGCATCCACAGCAGCAGCTTCGTGAACGCCACGGAGACGAATCCGCCGGCCACTCCAAGCACCGCGTAAATTGCAAATTCTCCGGGATGAACCAATTGATACTGCGGCACCTGAAACAGCGGGTTATTTCCCAGCAGCAATCGCAGCATCGCCCAGGAGGTGGCCGACGCCAGCACCACCGACCCCAGCACCGGCGCGTGCATGTCACCGACAACCTCTTCGAGGGCAAACAACACTGCCGCAAGTGGCGTGTTGAACGCCGCCGCGATCGCTGCCGCTGCCCCAACGGGGATCAGCGCCTTCACCCTGTCTGGCCCCAGACCCAGCTTGCGGCCGAGCACCGAAGCGATTCCCGCTCCGACTTGAACTGCCGGGCCTTCGCGGCCAAGAGGGATTCCACACGCAAGCGTCGTGGAAGTGCAGAAGAATTTTCCAATCACCGTGCGAAGCGAGATGCGCCCGCCCCTCGCGTACAGCGCCGCTTTCGTTTGTGGAACTCCGCTTCCGCGGGCATTCGGAAAAAAACGATAGAGCAGATAGCCCATGACGGCTGAACCGGCAACCGGCACCAGCAGTCTCCGCCAGGCCTCTCCCCCGGCGGGATAGAGCCTGGCCCCGAATCGCTCCGTCAAGAGAATGAACGCAACAACTACGATTCCAACC
>Ga0209648_10000526_pt1 | contig 29284 bp, 19 predicted proteins | sample GraSoi2013_115cm_FD_185830 | JGI IMG/M metagenome (GOLD analysis project Ga0209648, IMG submission 185830) | Grasslands soil microbial communities from the Angelo Coastal Reserve, California, USA - Sample 9_17_2013_115cm (SPAdes) (version 2) | ecosystem: Environmental > Terrestrial > Soil >...
CGCTTGGTCGGACCGCTGTGGAGACGGGCCGCACCCGTTTGCCGCCGTGCAAGTGCCCGGCCCACTGCCGACGAGCGCCGCTGCGGTCATCGGCGACTTCTGGATCTACGCGGGATGACGCGGCGCGCTTCGCGCGCCGCGATCGGCTTCGCCTCAAGGATGAATGCGAGGCAATGCGCGAATAGCGCTTGCTGCTATCCCGACAGGCCGACACACTCGTCATGCCCGGGCTTGACCCGGGCATCCATCGAAAGAAGCGCTTCATCGAAAAGGATGGATTGCCGGGTCAAGCCCGGCAATGACGGGTCAGCGCAGGCGGCGCGTGCGGACCGCGTTGACTACGATTGCCCGAACAGCGATGCCGGCTCGACCTTCACGCCCGGGCCCATGGTCGAGGAGATGGCGACGCGGTTGATGAAGGTGCCCTTGGCGCCCGCGGGCCGCGCCTTCTGCACCGCATCGGCGAACGCCTTGATGTTCTGCACCAGATGGTCGGCCGAAAACGACGCCTTGCCGATCCCCGCCTGCACGATGCCGGCCTTCTCCACCCGAAACTCCACCGAGCCGCCCTTGGCGCCCTTGACCGCGTTGGTCACGTCCATGGTGACCGTGCCGACCTTCGGGTTCGGCATCATGCCGCGCGGGCCCAACACCTTGCCGAGCCGGCCGACCAGCGGCATCAGGTCGGGCGTGGCGACGCAGCGGTCGAAATCGATGTTGCCGCCCTGCACTTTCTCGACCAGGTCCTCGGCGCCGACCACATCGGCGCCGGCGGCTCGGGCTTCGTCGGCCTTGGCGCCGCGCGCGAACACCGCCACGCGCACGCTGCGGCCGGAACCGTTCGGCAGGTTGACGATGCCGCGCACCATCTGATCGGCGTGGCGGGGATCGACGCCGAGATTCATCGCCACCTCGATGGTTTCGTCGAACTTGGCCTTGGCCCGCTCCTTGACCATCTTCACCGCCTCTTCGAGCGGATAAAGCTTGGCGCGGTCGACGCCTTCGCGGATGGCGGTGGTGCGTTTTCCGAGTGTGACCATGGCGATTACTCCGCGACCTCGACGCCCATGGAGCGGGCGGAACCTTCCACCATGCGCATCGCCGCCTCGATGGTATCGCAGTTGAGGTCCTTCATCTTCTGCTGGGCGATCTCGCGCACCTGCGCCTTGGTCACGGTGCCGGCCTTGTCGCGCCCCGGCGTCTTCGATCCGCTTTCGAGCTTGGCCGCTTTCTTGATGAAATAGGACACCGGCGGCGTGCGCATCTCGAAGGTGAACGAGCGGTCCTGATAGACCGTGATCACCACCGGAATCGGCGATCCCTTCTCCATCTTCTGGGTCTGCGCGTTGAACTGCTTGCAGAACTCCATGATGGCAAGCCCGCGCTGACCGAGCGCCGGCCCGATCGGAGGCGACGGATTGGCCGCCCCCGCTGGCACCTGCAGTTTGATGTAGCCGGTGATTTTCTTTGCCATGATCTAACTCCTGTCGTTGGCCGCGCTCGGCCGCTTCAGGGTTCGTGGTGCGGATTTAGGCGGTTGGCGGCCGCCGTCACCTCCCACGCTCGCTCTCTCCATTCCGTCATTGCCGGGCTTGACCCGGCAATCCATCCCTTTTCATAAGAAGATGGATGCCCGGGTCAAGCCCGGGCATGACGAACTCTAGCACGTCTCTACTCTTCCCCGTTCGCCGTTACAATTTCTCCACCTGTCCCATCTCGAGTTCCACCCGCGTCGGACGGCCGAAGATGGAGACCGCGACCTTGAGCCGCGAGCGCCCGTCGTCGACTTCCTCGACCACGCCGTTGAAGGAGGCGAACGGTCCCTCCGACACCCGCACCTGCTCGCCCACCTCGAAGGAGACCGACGGCTTCGGCCGCTCGATGCCCTCCTGCACCTGGTGCATGATGCGCTGGGCCTCGGCGTCCGAAATCGGCTTGGGCTTGTTGTCGGCGCCGAGAAAGCCCGTGACCTTCGGCGTGTTCTTGATCAGGTGGTAGGCCTCGTCGGTGAGGTCCATCTTCACCAGCACGTAGCCGGGGAAGAACTTGCGCTCGGCGTCAACCTTTTGTCCGCGGCGCACCTCCACGACCTTTTCGGTGGGCACCATGACCTCCTCGAACAGGTGATCGAGGTGGCGCTGCTTGGCCTGCTCACGGATCGAATCGGCGACCTTGCGCTCGAAATTCGAATAGGCCTGGACGATGTACCAGTGCTTGTCGGTCATTCCACCGGCTCCTTCAACCGCCGATGCCGAGAACGAAGGTTACGAACATACGCATGAACTGGTCGGCCACCAGGAAGAATATGGAGGCGACGGCCACCATTACGAATACCATGGCAGTGGTGATGGCGGTCTCGCGCCGGCTCGGCCACGTGACCTTCTGCGCCTCGGCGCGCACCTCCTGCAAGAATTTAAACGGACTGATCTTCGCCATATAGCTCACTTGCCGCCATCTCGGGGTGCGGCCACAACCCATTGCGCTGTCTAGAGTTTGGTGACCGAGCCGGACTACGCCTGGCAGGAGTGGAGGGACTCGAACCCCCAACCCCCGGTTTTGGAGACCGGTGCTCTAGCCATTGAGCTACACTCCTCCGGAAGCGCTTGCGGCGGCCCCGAGGCCCGCCGCAGGGTTGTAAATGCATGAACGGTAGTACCATTGCAAGCCGCAAGACTAAAGACGCGCCAGGCACGAGCCGCGCGGTGGCAAAGGAAGGCGCCAAGTCCGCTCGTCCCCGCGAAGGCGGGGTCCCAGGGCAGCCTGGATTCCTCTATTCCGTGATCGAGACCACCACGCCGGCGCCGACGGTTTTGCCGCCCTCGCGGATGGCAAAGCGCTGCTTCTCCTCCATCGCAATCGGCGTGATCAGCTCCACGTCCATGGTCGCGTTGTCGCCCGGCATGATCATCTCCGTGCCCTCAGGCAGCGTGCATTGCCCGGTCACATCCGTGGTCCGGAAGTAAAACTGCGGACGGTAGTTGTTGAAGAACGGCGTGTGCCGGCCGCCCTCCTCCTTGGTCAGGATATACGCCTCAGCCTTGAACTTCTTGTGCGGCTTCACCGACCCCGGCTTGCACAGAACCTGCCCGCGCTCGACCGCATCCTTGTCGATCCCGCGCAGCAGACATCCCACATTGTCGCCCGCTACACCCTCGTCCAAAAGCTTGCGGAACATCTCAACCCCAGTCACCACAGACTTCTGCGTGTCCCGCAGCCCCACGATCTCAACCTCCTCCCCAACCTTGATCTTGCCGCGCTCGATGCGGCCCGTCACAACCGTGCCGCGCCCGGAGATCGAGAACACGTCCTCGATCGGCATCAGAAACGGCTGGTCGATCGGACGCTCAGGCAGCGGCACAAACGTATCCAGCGCATCGTAAAGCTTCAGGATCGCCTCGTCGGCGAACTCGCCTTTCTCCCCGTTGAGCGCCTTGATCGCGGCCCCGCGGATCACCGGCGCCTTGTCGCCGGGAAACTGATACTTGCTCAAAAGCTCGCGCACCTCGAGCTCCACCAGGTCCAGAAGCTCGGGGTCGTCCACCACGTCGACCTTGTTGAGGAACACCACGATGTAGGGGACGCCAACCTGGCGCGCCAGCAGAATGTGCTCGCGCGTCTGCGGCATCGGGCCGTCCGCCGCCGACACCACCAGGATCGCCCCGTCCATCTGCGCCGCACCCGTGATCATGTTCTTGACGTAGTCGGCGTGCCCCGGGCAGTCCACGTGCGCGTAGTGGCGCTTCGCGGTGGCGTATTCCACGTGGCTGGTCGCAATCGTCAAAATCTTGGTCGGGTCGCGCCGTCCCTGGCTCTCCGACGCCTTCGCAACCTGGTCATACGGCACAAACGTCGTCGTCCAGCCCTTCTCCGCCGACACCTTCGTCAGCGCCGCCGTCAACGTCGTCTTGCCGTGGTCGACGTGACCGATCGTCCCAACGTTGCAATGCGGCTTCGTGCGTTCGAATTTCTGCTTAGCCATGGCTCGGCTCCTCTAGGATCCTTCTCAACTAAACTCCAACTCCGACGGCATCGTTCAGATCATTGCGGTTCGCGTCGCGCGCGGCTTCAGGCGAACTTCGCTTGGATCTCGGCGGCGACCGCCTGGGGCACCTGTTCGTAGTGATCGAATTGCATGGTGAAGGTGGCGCGCCCCTGCGACATGGAGCGCAGGTTGCTCACATAGCCGAACATGTTGGCGAGCGGCACCATCGCGTTGACGACGTTGGCGTTGCCGCGCATGTCCTGGCCCTGGATCTGCCCGCGGCGCGAGTTGAGGTCGCCGATGACAGAACCGGTATAGTCTTCGGGCGTCACCACCTCGACCTTCATGATCGGCTCGAGCAGGACCGGCGAGCCCTTTTGCAGCGCCTCACGCAGCGCCGCGCGCGCGCAGATTTCGAAGGCGAGCGCCGACGAATCGACGTCATGATAGGCACCGTCGATCAGCGTCACCTTGAGATCGACCACCGGGAACCCCGCCAGGACGCCCGATCCCAAGACCGATTCGAGGCCCTTTTCGACGCCGGGAATGTATTCCTTCGGTACCGTTCCACCGACGACTTCGTTCTCGAACTCGAAGCCTCCAGCCGGCGGCAACGGTTCGGCGACGATTTTGACGCGAGCAAATTGGCCAGACCCGCCGGTCTGCTTCTTGTGGGTATAATCGACGGTGACCCGCTTGGTGATCTTCTCGCGATAGGCGACCTGCGGCGCGCCGATATTGGCGTCGACCCTGTAGCTGCGCTTGAGGATGTCGACCTTGATCTCGAGATGAAGCTCGCCCATGCCTTTGAGGATGGTCTGCCCCGATTCCTGATCGGTCGTAACGCGGAATGACGGGTCCTCGGCCACGAGCTTGGCGAGCGCCACGCCGAGCTTCTCCTGATCCGCCTTCGATTTCGGCTCGATTGCAATCTCGATCACCGGATCGGGGAATTCCATCTTCTCCAAGATCACCGCCTTCTGCGGATCGCACAGCGTGTCGCCGGTGCGCACGTCCTTGAGGCCTGCAAGCGCAACGATGTCGCCGGCATAGGCCTCCTTGATGTCCTCGCGATTGTTCGCATGCATCAGCAGCATGCGGCCGATGCGCTCCTTGCGGTCCTTGGTGGAATTCAGCACGCCCGTGCCGCTTTCGAGCCGGCCGGAATAGATGCGGCAAAAGGTGATGGTGCCAACAAAGGGATCGTCCATGATCTTGAAGCCGAGCAGCGCCAACGGCTCGCTGTCCAATGGCTTGCGCACGACCTCGTTGCCCTTGCTGTCGATGCCCTTGATCGGCGGGACGTCGAGCGGCGACGGTAAATAGTCGACGACCGCGTCGAGCAACGGCTGCACGGCTTTGTTCTTGAAGGCAGAGCCGGCGAGCACCGGGAAGAACGCGCCGGTGATCACCGCCTTGCGGATGAGGCGCTTGAGAGTCGCCTCGTCGGGCTCTTTACCCTCGAGGTAGGCGGCCATGACGTTGTCGTCGAGCTCGACCGCCGCCTCGATCATGCGCTCGCGATACTCCTTGGCCTGCTCGAGCATGTCGGCCGGGATGTCGACGTCGTGGTACTTGGCGCCGAGCGTCTCCTCGTCCCAAACCACTCCGACCATGCGCACGAGGTCGACCACGCCTTTGAACTGATTCTCGCTGCCGATCGGAAGCTGGATCGCCACCGGCTTGGCGCCCAAGCGATTGACGATGTCGTCGAGGCAGCGGAAGAAATCCGCGCCGATCTTGTCCATCTTGTTGCAGAAGACGATGCGCGGGACCTTGTACTTGTCGCCCTGCCGCCAGACCGTCTCGGTTTGCGGTTCGACGCCCTGATTGCTGTCGAGCACGCACACCGCCCCGTCGAGCACGCGCAGGCTGCGTTCCACCTCGATGGTGAAATCGACGTGGCCGGGCGTGTCGATGATGTTGAGCCGCTTGCCCTTCCAAAAGGCGGTGGTTGCGGCCGAGGTGATGGTGATGCCGCGTTCCTGCTCCTGCTCCATCCAGTCCATGGTTGCGGCGCCCTCGTGCACCTCGCCCATCTTGTGGCTCTTGCCGGTGTAATAGAGGATGCGCTCGGTGGTCGTCGTCTTTCCGGCATCGATGTGGGCCATGATGCCGAAATTGCGGTAGTCCTCGATGGGGTGGCTGCGGGGCATGGCGGCTAAGTCCTTGATCTCTGTGCGGCCATCACCAGCGATAATGCGAAAACGCCCGGTTGGCCTCGGCCATGCGGTGCGTGTCCTCGCGCTTCTTGACGGCATTTCCCCGGCTGTTGGATGCATCGAGCAGCTCGGCCGAGAGCCGCTCCGTCATCGTCTTTTCATTGCGCTCGCGCGCGGCTGCGATGATCCAGCGGATCCCGAGCGCCTGCCGGCGGGTGGTGCGGACCTCGACCGGCACCTGATAGGTCGCCCCGCCGACGCGCCGCGAGCGCACTTCGATCGACGGCATCACGTTGTCGAGCGCCTGCTCGAAAATCGCGACCGGATTCTGCTTGGTCTTGGTCTCGATGATTTCGAGCGCGCCATAGACGATGCCTTCCGCCACCGATTTCTTGCCGGCGCGCATGATCACGTTCATTAATTTCGACACAACCAGGTTCCCGTATTTCGGGTCCGGGTTGATTTCGCGCTTCTCGGCGCTGTGACGGCGGGACATCGGATCGTCCTTGGTCTCGTCTCTTTATCTCTTGCTGGCCGCGGTTTGCTTCTCGGGTTCCCCGGGTCCCGCTTCGCTCGCCCGGGGATCTGCGCAAAGAGGCCGAATTACTTCGGCCTCTTTGCTCCGTATTTGGAGCGCCTCTGCTTACGGTTCTTGACGCCCTGGGTATCGAGCACACCGCGCAGGATGTGGTAGCGAACGCCGGGCAGATCCTTGACGCGGCCGCCGCGGATCATCACCACCGAGTGCTCCTGCAGATTGTGCCCCTCGCCCGGGATGTAGCCGATCACCTCGAAGCCGTTGGTCAGCCGCACCTTGGCGACCTTGCGCAAGGCCGAGTTCGGCTTTTTCGGCGTCACCGTATAGACGCGGGTGCACACCCCGCGCTTCTGCGGGCTCTGCTGCAGCGCCGGCACCTTCTTCTTCGCATGCTGCGTCACGCGCGGCTTGCGGATCAGCTGATTGATCGTCGGCATCGTCTCGCTTGCAATCCTTGGTCTCTCCGTCCCCTCGAAGGGAGCGGATGATGGGTTCATTCCAACGCGCAAAACGGAAGAGCGCCTTGCGCTCCCGGCGCGTTCGGCGCTCACCCGTTTCACAGAGGACCGCACCGCGCGGGCGAAGCGGTCGTGCACTTCTCATCTGACAGTCGTCAGAGGCAGCGTCTGAGCTTCATTCCTCGAGGCTGGTGACGCCCCCATCCGCAGCCGAAAGAGACCTCAAAGATCTCAAGGGTTTAGCGGGTCTCGGGGCACGCCGTTCCGAGCAAGCGAAGCTCACCGCCTGCCGAAAAGTGGGCGGTATGTATCGACGGGCTGGGGCGAAGTCAAGGCGCAAAAGCCCGAAACATCGAGGCTTTCAGCGTTCCGGCGTGCGCGCGTTGGGCTCACCCTCATGCGTGTGCGCCGCACCGCGCGAATTCGTGAGCCGCGCGCGACGCGCTGGTCTCGGGCGATGCGAGCTCGCGAGAACCGCCGCGCTGCGGGCGCGCTAGGCGGCCTGTTTCGCCAGCCGCGCCACCTCCCGCCGCACCAAGTTGCCATAGACGCCTTTGCTTTGCACCAGCACCCGCGGCGGGCCGTCTTCGCAGACCTTGCCCGCTTGCAACACGACGATCCGATCGAAATTGCGCAGGCTCGAGAGCCGGTGCGCGATGGCGATGACGGTGCGGCCGCCCATCAAGCGGTCCAAGGCCTCGCGCACGGCCTCCTCCGACTCGCTGTCGAGCGCCGAGGTCGCCTCATCGAGCAGAAGAATTGGCGCATCCTTGAGGAACGCGCGGGCAATCCCGATGCGCTGGCGCTGCCCGGGCGACAGCTTCACGCCGCGGTCGCCGACGATCGTTGCAACGCCCTCCGGCAGATTTTTGATGAAGGCGTCGCAATTGGCCGCGACGATCGCCGCGTGTACGTCGGCGTCGGCGGCGTCCGGCCGACCATAGCGGATGTTTTCCATGATCGAGCGGTGAAACAAGGAAATGTCCTGGGGAACGACGGCGATAGCGGCGCGCAGGCTCTCCTGGGTGACCCGCGCAATGTCTTGGCCGCCGAGCAGAATGCGCCCGCCCTGCACGTCGTAGAAACGCTGCAGCAGGACGAACAAGGTCGATTTGCCGCAGCCCGATTGCCCGACCAGGCCGGCGCGCTGGCCGGCCTCGATCCGCAGGCTGAAATTGGTGAACACCCTGCGCCGGTCGGGATAACAAAAGTCGACGTTCTCGAATACGACGGTCGTGCCCGAGCGCACCAGCGAGGTCGCCTGCGGGTGATCGCGCAGGCGGTGCGGCACGAGAAGTGTCGCGAGCGCCTCCGACAGGCGCGCCAGATGTTGGGTGACGTCCACCAGCGCCACCGCCAAATCCCGCGTCGCGTGCAGGATGGAAAGGCCCAGCGTGCAAACCAGGACCACGTCGCCGGCGGTCGCGGCGCCCTTCTGCCAAAGCACGATAGCCCAGGCCAACAGCGCGATGATCAAGAAGACGGTTACTGCGGCGTGGAACAGGCGCAGTTTTTCAAGATAGAGAAGGCTGCGCCGGCGCGCCACCATTTCCCGGTCGATGGTGGCGTCGAGCCGGCGATGCTCGCGACCGACCCCGCAAAACGACCAGACGAGAGGCATGTTGCCGACGACATCCACCATTTCCCCATCGACCGCCGCCGCGCGGTTGGCGAATTCGTAATGCAGCGGCCGGCCGCCGGCGGCGAGGCAGAACATGGCCGCTACCAAAATACCGGCAATGGCCATCAATGCCGCGGCCATGGGCGCGCTCACCGTTACGACTAAAGCGATGGCGATCACCGTCGCCATGCACGGCGGCAAGACGTTCCAAATGGACATGTTCTGTAAGGTGAAGACGGCGTTGGAGGTGGCCGTGATCCGGCTCGTCAATGTCCCCGGCATCCGATCGGCGAAGTAGCTGGGCGCATGCCCGGTCAGATGGCGGAACAAGTCGCGGCGTAGATCGCCGGTGACCGCGACAAAGGTGTAGCTGGCGATCCAACTCGCCACGCGCCACAGCAAGTTGTCCGCCGCAATCAGCGTCGCCAACAGAAGAAAGCCCAGCCACGCATCCCTGGCATGGGTGCCGACGTAAAGTCCCCCCGCGAGAGTGTCGACGAGAACCTTCACGCCATACTGGGCGCCCACCGAACAGGCGACGGCCGCGACCACAGCACTTAGAATCGCGGCATGCGCGACCGGCCGCCTCCATACGTAGCGGGCGAGAAACGCAAGCGGGCGATCGCTGTAGCGACAAGCCTCTTCCATTTCGGCCGGAACTCTCCAGTCGGCTGCGCACGCGCTACGAGATCAATGCAACGCGAGAACCGCCTCTGGAGTTCCGCGGGAACCCACTCGAGCGACATGATTGCCGAAAATGAACGGCGCGGCTGCTGAAATTGACGAACGATTGCAATCGGCCGGCCGGAACTGCGCATAGCAGCGTTCCGATTGATGCAAGGCTCCGCGTCGTTTGTGACAAAATTCAAGCCGCGGGGCGCCGATTGCTCCGCATCGGGCCGGGTTTCGGGCAGCAGCAGCCAAACTAATGCCAGGCCGCAAACGGCAATCGATGCAAGGCTGAAAAATGCGACGCTGCTGCCGAAATGATCAATTGAATAACCGGCGAGCGTCGTGCTCAGCGCGGCGCCGATACCAACCGCGCTGCCGACGATTCCGAGACCAAGATTGAACCGCCCCGTGCCTCGCGTGATATCTGCGACCACGAGTGGAACGGTAACGCCGAGAACTGCGGCGCAGACGCCATCGAGCGCTTGCACCGCAACGATCAGATAAGGGTCGCTCACGAACGCAAACAGCACCCCGCGCAGGGCCAAGGCCACAAAGCAGAAGAACAGCGGCGGCCGCCGTCCCCACGAATCGGCCACCCGGCCGACCCATGGCGCAAACACTGCAACAACGAGTTGCGGCAGGACGATGCAGGCCGCAATCAAGGTCGATGCCCATTCGCTCGCGCGCAGGGTCACAATACCGGCCATCAGCGGCAGCATGGCCGCGTTCGCAAGCTGGAACAGCAAGATGCAGCCGGCAAATATCAACAACCGGCGATCGCTCAACACGCTACGCATGGTCGCGGTCGGAGCGGCGACATCGGTGCGCGGACGTTCGGCGTCGCCCATGCGGATGCGGGCAAGCGCCAAGATGGCCGGCGCCGCCAGCGCCGCAGTGAGGAAGAACACCGCCTGATTCGAGACAAGGTACCCGCATACGCCCATCGCCGCGGCGGCAAAGCCGTTGCCGATGGACGCGAAACGGGCATTGCGACCGAGGCGCGCCCCCAGGGCGGCGTGCCCGACGAGACCGAGGCTGATCGCGGCGATGACGGGCCCGAGCACGCAGCTCGCGCCTGCATGCAGGACACGCGCCGCCATGACGACCAAGAACGAGGGCCAGATCGCAAGCGCAAGCGCGCTCAGGCAAATCACCGCCACCGCGAGCATGGCGACCAGCCGCGCCGAGCGCATGGCATCGACCAGCGCGCCGCCGGGCACTTGGCACGCGAGCGCCACGAGGCCGCCCGTGGTCAAGACCAGCCCGATGTCGAGCTGCGTCCAAGCGTGTGCGGTCAGATAGACCGCAACGAAAGGACCGAAGCCGGTTTGGATGTCGGCGAGAAAAAAGGTGAACCAGTCGAGGCCGCGCGCGCTTGCTCGCGCCGCCGCATCGCGCGTTGCGGGCGCCGTTTGCTTCGATGCCGCCGACGACGCAAAACCACCGCCGACGCGACGGTCGAGCCGACCGCCGTCAAATTCAAGTGCTAACGCTGACAGCGCAATGTCTCCGGCGCCGTCGGGGATTACGGCGTCGGTTTTGGCCGAATGCCCCGTGCAATCGGCCACCCCTCTCTTTATTTATCTCCGCCACGCCGCGTCGGGTCATGCCCGACAAAGGGTGGCGGCCGTGTTCGCGCGCGAGTCAGAGTGCGCAAAGGCGGCAATTTTGAGAAGCCGCCGTAAGTTCCATAGGAATCGGTACCATGCGGCGGCGCACTTTGTCACTGAGAAGTCAGGAGTTTCCCGCAAGTTCCGACCGATGGAACTTCTGCCGGTCCACGTGATTCATCCCCTATTCACCCCGTTATCTATTATCGCGACGAACCGAGTCGCTCGCTCGAGGCGGCCGTGAAAGTCATTTGCCGCCACCCCGGCGATCGTCTTGACCGCAAGAGCGAGGAGCTGCTGCGTCGCATCAAAGGCGCTACGGCGCTGGAAGAGGCCGGCACCGCCGGCAAGGCTTTTCACTTGCGCTCGAGGATCGCGGCGATCGCCTTGACCTGGTTGCGCGCATAAACCGGCAGCCCGGCGCTGATCGAGCTGCCGCTATTGAACGAGCTCTTGCCGGCGAGCACCTGCGCCGGCACCAGATTTCGCAGCACCGGCACTTTCACGAATTCTTTTTTCTTCGCCAAAACATTGCTCTCGACCGCGAGCGCCACGAACACGGTGACGATGGTCTGTTTGGCGTCGCTCGGATGGCCCTGAAAGACGGCAAGGAGCTTGCCGAACTGCATCACCTGGTTGACGTAGAAGATGTTCTGTTCGAGCGCCCCGGCGAGCGGCGTGTCGAGCCCGGTCAGGGCCGCAAGACCCATCTCGGCGACCTCCGCGGGCGGGCGCAGCGTGAGCTCGCTCTCGAATTCGAGGAAGTCGGGGATTTTCTTCGAGCCTTCCCTGAGCTTGTTGGCGATCTGGATGCCGATCGGGAACTTGCCCTCGAACTGGTAGCGCGAGCGAATGCAGATCGTGACCGGCCTTGTTTCGCACCAGCGCCGCAGCGGATGCTGGTTGTGCACGGCGCGCGGATCCTTGGCCGACACCGCCTCGCCCGGCGCGATCAGGCTGTGCTTGACGGCCGCATCGATGCGCTCCACGAACGGCAGCGTCACGAAGCTTGCGAGATCGATCGAGCCGGGCGGCCGCGCGAGCGCAAAGCGGGCTTCGGCCACGTACATGTGGAGCTTTTCCTTGAAGCGCTTGCGCACGCCATCGACGGTGGTTTCGACGTATGGCTCGAGATAGCTCGGAAAGGGCGTCAAGAATTGCTTTTCGAGCGGTCTCGCCTGCGCCCAATCCTCAAACCGGATGAGACCGGTGTCCGGATCGATCAACTCCTCGCTTGGTCGATCGAGAAACGCGATGGTTTTCGGCGCAAGCGCATCGACCGCGAGGGCGGCGGGCGAGGTCACGTCTTGAATGCGAAACTCTTGCGCGCGGATTTGGGCGTGAGACGTCGCGACAAGTACCGCCAGCGCAACGAGCAAGGCGGCGAGCTGGCGGCTGCGCATCATGGTGTCTTTCAATAATATCGCCGATTGCCCCAGATGTAGCCTGGATCGATACGCTGCGGTGTTTGGTACTCGCGTCCGTAGGGATCGCGCGGCGGCGCGGCCTGATAGCGCGGATCACGCCCGTAAGGTCCGTACTGGCCGTAATATTGTGCCGGCGGCCGCGCGTCCCGCGGCGCCGGAAGGTAGCGGCCGTTGTTGTCATAATAGTAGTAGGTTGGGCGCTGCTCGGGGTTGATGCCGTAGCCGAATGGACTCGGCGCGACGCCGTAATAGCCGCCGCGCGTGGCATAAGCGTCCTCCCGCCCGACCAGCTGATATTGGGTGTCCTGGATCTGGCCGTTGCGGTCGATCCGGAAGCATTCAGTGATCACCCTTCCGCCCGCGCTCTGCATGTCGCCGGATTCGAGGTCGATCGATTTGCACGCCAGATGGCGTTTGGCCTCGGGCGACGGCGGGGCGAGCGCGGTCTTCGGGGCGACATTGGACCACACCGCCTGGATGACCGGCTCGAAGATCGGCACGGCGACGTGGCCGCCGGTCGCGCCGCCGCCGAGCGTACGGCGCTTGCCGCCGGCGTTGTCGTAGCCGATCCAAACCGCGACGGTGACGTCGTTGGTGAAGCCGACGAACCAGGCGTCGTTCTCCTCATCGGAGGTGCCGGTCTTGCCCGCGACATAGGGGGCGAGGCTGGCGATCGCGCGCGCCGTGCCCCGCGCCAACACGCCCTGCAGCATGGTCTTGAGCTGATAGAAGGCGGCGCGGTCGACCGAGGAGACCATGACCGACGATTTCGGGTCATGGCGATAGATCACGGCGCCGTTGCGCTCGATGGAATCGATCACATGCGGGGCGGGATGCAGGCCTTCGTTCGCGATCGTCGCGTAGAATGCCGCGAGATCGATCGGCCGCACCGGCTGTGCCCCAAGCACGAATGGATAATAGCGCACGCAGTCACGATAGATCTGCGCTTCCACCGCGAGCTTGCATAGGCGATCGAGGCTCGCTTCCGGCGTGCCCTCGATGCCGCCTTCGAGCAGATGGACGGTGGCGAGATTGCGCGAATTCTCGAGCGCCCGCCGCAGGGTGGTAATGCCTCCGAAGCCACCGTCGTAGTTTTTCGGCGTCCAGTAATCATGCTCGCGGGCGCGCCCGCCGCCCAGCGGGGGAAGCGTGATCGGCTCGTCGCTCACGAGCGTGTTGGGTTGCAGGCCGTTGCGCAGCGCCCCGAGATAGCTCAACGGCTTGATGGCCGAGCCCGGCTGGCGCACGGCCTGTGTCGCGCGATTGAGCTGGCTCAGCGGATATGAGAAGCCGCCGGTCATGGCGAGAATGCGTCCGGTCCTGTTCTCCAGGGCGACCACCATTCCCTGCACCTGCGGGCGCACGCGCAACTCGGCGCGCGCGTTGCTCTTGCCCTTGCCGTCGGTCACGCGCACCAGGACCACGTCGTAAGGCGCGAGCTTGCGTTGAGCGACCGCATTGTCGAGCGAGAGCGGCAGAATGCGTCCGTCGGTCAGGCCGACGCGCCACGCCTCGCCTTTCTTGCCGGCCGGCTTCTCCACCACGATGGCGGGCGTCCAGTGCACGTCGTAGAGCGGCAGCCGCGCGTTCGTCAGCGCGCGTTGCCAGGCCGGGCGCTTGTCGCCGGTCTTCTTGTCCGCTTCGAACCGCTGGACGGCTTGGGCGAGGTTCGCCTCGGCGGCGCGGAACTGGACGCGGCCGGTGCTGCGCTCGTAGCGCGAGAGCCCCTCCTGCAACGCCGCTTCCACCGCCCGCTGCAGTTGCGGATTGATGGTGGAGCGCACCGTGTAGGAGTTCGCCGTGATCGCGTCGATTCCGGCAACCGATTTTGCCTCGCGCGCGACCTGATCGACGAAATGGAAGCCGGTGTCGCGGCGCGGACGTTCGTAGGGCACGAGCGCCGGCAGCGCGGGCAATCCACGGCCGGACTGCTCGGCCGCGATCGCGCCATCCTCCTGCAAGCGGCTGAGCACGTAGGCGAGCCGCTCCTGCGCGCGGCCCGGGTGCCGGTCGGGACTGAAATAATTCGGACCCTTGGTCAGGCCCGCAAGCAGCGCGCCTTCCTCGACCGTGAGCTCCTTCGCCGGCCTGCCGAAATAGCTGCGCGCGGCGAGCTCGATCCCCCAGGAGCCGCGGCCGAGATAGACGGAATTGAGATAGAGCTCGAGAATCTCCGCCTTGCTGAGCGTACGCTCGACCCGCGACGCCACGATCATCTCGCGGATCTTGCGCTCGTAGGTCAGGTCTTCGCCCACCAGCAGGTTCTTGACGATCTGCTGAGTGATGGTCGAGCCGCCTTGCGGGCGCCCGGACGCGGCGAGATTGCCGATGAAGGCGCGGATCAGGCCGCGCTCGTCGATCCCCTTATGCTGATAGAAGCGTTTGTCCTCGGCCGCGAGAAAAGCCTTTTGCACCTGCTCGGGGATGTCGGCGAGTGGAACCCACACCCGCCGCTGGTTCTCCTCGAATACCTCCGCGAAGCGTTCGCCCTTGCGGTCGAGCACGACGCTCGCGCCCGGAAGCTTGAGGCCCTTGAGCTTGGTGTGATCGGGCAGATCGGCAGTTGCCTTGTTGTAGAAGTCGATGACGTCGCCGAGGTCGACCGCCGGCGCCGCCACGTTCTCGTTCTTGCAGAACTGCCGGTAGGCGGTTTGCAGATCGGCAAAATTGATGCCGTGAAAAACCTTGCTCTCGCCGGCGACCGCCTGCGGGTCGTCCATGGCGGTTGCGATCAGCTCCTCGAGGTTGATGTCCTCGATGTCGAATGCCTTGCGCATGTGCGTGCAGCCCGCGCGCAGAAGCTCTGCCACCTGCTGCTGATCCTGGGCGCGCTCGAAGCGCGTTTTCACCGCGTCGGGCGCGGTCGTGACCTGACTGAGCGCCAGCGCGGTCGCAAAGATCTTGACTAGGATCGATTCCATCGGACCGCCGCGGCCAAGGCCAAAGGCGAGAACAGCCCCTGCGTTAAGTCTGCGCTACAAAATGGCTTTTTGGGGTGTCCAGTTCCTTGTGCGGAGAAATTTAGTGCTTCGCTCGCAGTTTGCTTGCGAAACAGCTCGTTGCAGGTGCGGCCCGCCACGGGTGGGGCAAATTCGTTGATCGGCGAGAAACATCTCATTGAAAACAGTGCCGAAATTTACCCTTTCGCGGCGGCTTCGCCGTCCATGACGTAGTTCCACAACGAAAAGGGGCCACCCGAAGATGGCCCCTTGGCGCGAATCGGCTTGTGATCGGTGCGCTATTCCGCCGCTGGCAACTGCGCCGGCTGCGGCGCCTCCGCGGCGGCGGCTTTGGCCGCGGCCTCCTTCTCGCGCTCCTCGAGGATGAGCGCGTCGCGCTTGCCCGCAACCTCGCGCAGCCCGTTCATCATGGCGCCGGTGCCGGCCGGGATCAGCCGGCCGACGATGACGTTCTCCTTGAGGCCTTCGAGCGTGTCGATCTTGCCGTTGACCGCAGCTTCGGTGAGCACGCGCGTGGTCTCCTGGAACGACGCCGCCGAGATGAACGACCGCGTCTGCAACGAAGCCTTGGTGATGCCGAGCAACACCGGATGGCCGGCGGCCGGTTTCTTGCCCTCTTCGGCCGCCCGCGCATTGATCTCGTCGAGCTCGATCTTGTCGATCTGCTCGCCTTGGATCAGCTCGGTCTCACCCGTGTCGTCGATCTCCACCTTCTGCAGCATCTGGCGGACGATCACCTCGATATGCTTGTCGTTGATCGAAACGCCCTGCAGCCGATAGACGTCCTGGATCTCGTTGACGAGATAGGCGGCGAGCTCCTCGACACCCTTGATCGCCAGAATGTCGTGCGGCGCCGGGTTGCCCTCGACGATGGCGTCGCCCTTCTCGATCATGTCGCCGTCCTGCAGGTGGATGTGCTTGCCCTTGGGGATCAAGTACTCCTTCGGCTCTTCGCCTTTGTCGGCCGGCTCGATGACGACGCGCCGCTTGTTCTTGTAGTCGCGCCCGAAGCGGATGGTGCCCGAGGTTTCGGCGATGATCGCGGCCTCCTTCGGCCGGCGCGCCTCGAACAACTCCGCCACCCGCGGCAAGCCGCCGGTGATGTCGCGGGTCTTGGCGCTCTCGGTCGGGATGCGCGCGATGACGTCGCCCGCCTGCACGTGCGTTCCCGGGTCGACCGAGATGATGGCGTCGACGGCGAGCTGGTAGCGCGCCTCCCCGCCACGCGCCAGTTTCATGATCTTGTTGTTCTTGTCCTTGATCACGATCGCCGGGTGCAGATCGACGCCGCGGCTGGTGCGCCAGTCGGTCACCACGCGCTTGGCGATGCCGGTCGATTCGTCGAGCGCCTCCGACATCGACTGGCCCTCGACCAGGTCCTCGAATCCTATCGTGCCCTCGACCTCGGTGAGGATCGGCCGGGTATACGGATCCCACTCCGCGATGCGCTGCCCGCGCTTGATCTTGTCATCCTCCTCGACCAGCAGGCGCGCGCCGTATTGGATGCGATGCACCGCGCGCTCGGTGCCGTCAGGATCGAGCACGGCGACGACCATATTGCGGGCCATCGCGACCGTCTGCCCGTCGGAGTTTTTCACCACGTTCTTGTTCTTGATCTTGATCGTGCCGTCGAAGTTCGACTCGATGACCGACTGCTCCGAGATCTGCGCGGCGCCGCCGATATGGAACGTACGCATGGTGAGCTGCGTGCCCGGCTCGCCGATCGATTGCGCGGCGATGACGCCCACCGCCTCGCCCATGTTGACCGGCGTCCCGCGGGCAAGATCGCGCCCGTAGCACTTGGCGCAGACTCCACCGGTGGTCTCGCAGGTGAGCACCGAGCGGATGCGCAATTCCTGCACCCCGGCGGCCTTGATGGCCTCGACCTGCGGCTCTTCGAGCAGCGTGCCCTTCTTGACGATGACCTTGTGCGAGGAGGGATCGCGCACGTCCTCGGCGGTGGTGCGCCCGAGGATGCGGCTCTCAAGCGAAGCCACCACGGTGCCGGCGTCGATGATGGCGCGGACCTTGATCCCCGACGAGGTGCCGCAGTCCTCCAACGTGATGATGCAGTCCTGCGCCACGTCGACCAGGCGCCGGGTGAGGTAGCCCGAGTTCGCGGTCTTGAGCGCAGTATCGGCGAGGCCCTTGCGCGCGCCGTGCGTCGAGTTGAAGTACTCGAGCACCGAGAGCCCTTCCTTGAAGTTGCTGATGATCGGGCTCTCGATGATCTCGCCCGAGGGCTTGGCCATCAGGCCGCGCATGCCGGCGAGCTGGCGCATCTGCTGCGGCGAGCCGCGCGCGCCGGAATGCGCCATCATGTAGATCGAGTTGACCTGCGCGGCGCGGCCGCCGCCGTCGACCTTTTCCACCGACGAGATCTGCTTCATCATTTCGTCGGCGATCAGGTCGGTCGCCTTCGACCAGGCGTCGACCACCTTGTTGTACTTCTCGCCCTGGGTGATGAGGCCGTCGTTGTACTGCTGCTCGAATTCCTTGGCGTCGTTGCGGGTCTTCTCGATGATCTTCCACTTGGTGCTCGGGACCACCATGTCGTCCTTGCCGAACGAAATGCCGGCCTTGAAGGCGTGATGGAAGCCGAGCGCCATGATCCGGTCGCAGAAGATCACCGTCTCCTTCTGCCCGCAGTGGCGGTAGACCTGATCGATCATGCTCGAGATTTCCCGCTTGGTCATGAGCTTGTTCACAAGCTCGAAGGAAATCTTCGCGCTCTTCGGCAGCACCTCGCCCAGCATCACGCGGCCGGCCGTGGTCACGAAGTCTCGACGCAAGGGCTTGCCCTGCTCGTCGATCCCTTCCCAGTAATACTTGATCTTCGTGTGCAACCCGATCGCTTTCTCGTTCAGCGCGTGCTCGATTTCCTCAGCGTTCCTGTAGACGGCGCGGATGACGTTCTTCTTCTTCGGGTCGCGCTTGAGCTCCTCCTCGGAATGCAGCTCCACCTTCCACTCGCGCGGATCGCCTTCACTCATGATCGACAGGTAGTAGAGGCCGAGCACGATGTCCTGCGACGGCACGATGATGGGCGAGCCGTTGGCAGGGTGCAGGATGTTGTTGGTCGACATCATCAGGACGCGCGCCTCGAGCTGCGCCTCGAGCGAGAGCGGCACGTGCACGGCCATCTGGTCGCCGTCGAAGTCGGCGTTGAAGGCGGCGCAGACCAGCGGGTGGAGCTGGATCGCCTTGCCCTCGATCAGCACCGGCTCGAACGCCTGGATGCCCAGGCGGTGCAACGTCGGCGCGCGGTTGAGCAGCACCGGATGCTCGCGAATGACCTCGTCGAGGATGTCCCAGACTTCGGGCTTCTCCTTCTCGACCAGCTTCTTCGCCTGCTTCACCGTGGTCGACAGGCCCTTGGCGTCGAGCCGCGAATAGATGAAGGGCTTGAACAGCTCGAGCGCCATCTTCTTCGGCAGCCCGCACTGGTGCAGCTTGAGCTCGGGGCCGACCACGATCACCGAGCGGCCGGAATAGTCGACGCGCTTGCCCAACAGGTTCTGCCGGAAGCGGCCCTGCTTGCCCTTGAGCATGTCGGCGAGCGACTTCAGCGGCCGCTTGTTGGCGCCGGTGATGACGCGCCCGCGTCGGCCGTTGTCGAACAGCGCGTCGACCGCCTCCTGCAGCATCCGCTTTTCGTTGCGGATGATGATGTCGGGCGCGCGCAGCTCGATCAACCGCTTCAGGCGGTTGTTGCGGTTGATGACGCGGCGATAGAGATCATTGAGATCGGAGGTGGCGAAGCGCCCGCCGTCGAGCGGAACGAGCGGCCGCAAATCCGGCGGGATCACCGGCACCTGCGTCAGGATCATCCATTCCGGCTTGTTGCCGGACTGCTGGAACGCCTCGACGATCTTGAGCCGCTTGGCGATCTTCTTCTTCTTGACGTCGGAATCCGAACCCGCGATCTCCGCCCGCAGATCGGTCTGCATCTTGTCGAGATCGAGGGCCTTGAGCATCTCGCGGATCGCTTCCGCGCCGATCGTGGCGGTGAAGCTGTCGGCGCCGTACAGCTCCTGCGCCTTGAGATATTCGTCCTCGCTCAACAGCTGGCGATCCTCGAGCGGGGTCAATCCCGGCTCGAGCACGACGTAGCTCTCGAAATAGAGGATGCGCTCGAGCGACTTGAGCGTCATGTCGAGCAACAGCCCGATGCGCGAGGGCAGCGACTTGAGGAACCAGATGTGGGCGACCGGCGCCGCCAGCTCGATGTGGCCCATGCGCTCGCGCCGCACGCGCGAGAGCGTGACCTCGACCGAGCACTTCTCGCAGATGATGCCCTTGTACTTCATGCGCTTGTACTTGCCGCACAAGCACTCGTAGTCCTTGATCGGGCCGAAGATGCGCGCGCAGAACAAGCCGTCGCGTTCGGGCTTGAAGGTGCGATAGTTGATGGTCTCCGGCTTCTTGATCTCGCCGTAGGACCACGACAGAATCTTTTCCGGGCTCGCAATCGAGATCCGGATCTGGTCGAAGACCTGAGCCGGCACCTGCGGGCTGAAAAGATTCATGATCTCTTGATTCATCGTTCTCTCCATTTCAGACGACGGATGACGGACCGCAGACGACAGCTGGCCTGCCGCCGTTCCCCTGTCCGTCCTGCCCTCGTCCGCCTCCTGTCCTAATGACTATTCCGCCGCTTCCGCGCTCTCGCCGCCGGAGCCTTGCCGCTGCTGCTTCGAATTGTGCAGGTCGACGTTGAGGCCGAGCGAGCGCATCTCCTTGACCAACACGTTGAACGATTCCGGAATACCCGCCTCGAACGTGTCGTCGCCGCGCACGATCGCCTCGTAGACCTTGGTACGGCCGGCGACGTCGTCCGACTTCACCGTCAGCATCTCCTGCAACGTGTACGCTGCACCGTAAGCCTCGAGCGCCCACACCTCCATTTCGCCGAAACGCTGGCCGCCGAACTGCGCCTTGCCACCCAGCGGCTGCTGGGTGACCAGGCTGTAGGGTCCGATCGAACGGGCGTGGATCTTGTCGTCGACGAGGTGATGCAGCTTCATCATGTAGATGAAGCCGACCGTCACCTCGCGATCGAACGCCTCGCCGGTTCGCCCGTCATAGAGCGTCACCTGGCCGGAATGATGGAGCCCGGCGAGATCGAGCATCTTCTCGATGTCGGCCTCCTTGGCGCCGTCGAACACCGGGGTCGCGATCGGCACGCCGTGACGCAAGTTGCTCCCGAGCTCGACCAGCTCCTGCTCGCCCAGCGACTTGATGGTCTCGTCGTCGCCGTAGATCTTCTTGAGCGTATCCTTCAACGGCCGGGTGTCGCGCTTGCCGTAGTAAGCGTCGACCGCCTGGCCGATCCTCAATCCGAGGCCGGCGCAGGCCCAACCGAGATGGGTTTCCAGGATCTGGCCGACGTTCATTCGGCTGGGAACGCCCAACGGGTTGAGCACGATATCGACCTGCGTGCCGTCCTCGAGGAACGGCATGTCCTCGACCGGCACGATCTTCGACACCACGCCCTTGTTGCCGTGGCGGCCGGCCATCTTGTCGCCGGGCTGGATCTTGCGCTTCACGGCCACGAACACCTTGACCATCTTCATCACGCCCGGCGGCAGCTCGTCGCCGCGCTGCAGCTTTTCGACCTTGTCGAGGAAGCGCTGCTCGAGGCCCTTCTTCGACTCGTCGTACTGTTTGCGGATGGCCTCGATCTCGGTCATCAGCTTGTCGTTGGGCGAGGCGAACAGCCACCACTGCGAGCGCGGATATTCCTCCAGCACCGCGCGGGTGATCTTGGAATCCTTCTTGAAGCCCTTGGGACCGGCGATGCCCTGGCGGCCCTCCAGCAGCTCGGCCAGGCGGCCGTAGACGTTGCGGTCGAGGATCGCCTGCTCGTCGTCGCGGTCCTTGGCCAGCCGCTCGATCTCTTCGCGCTCGATGGCGAGCGCACGCTCGTCCTTCTCGACCCCGTGGCGATTGAACACGCGCACCTCGACCACGGTGCCCTGCACGCCCGGCGGCACGCGCAGCGACGTGTCGCGCACGTCGGAGGCCTTCTCGCCGAAGATCGCGCGCAACAGCTTCTCTTCCGGCGTCATCGGGCTTTCGCCCTTCGGCGTGATCTTGCCGCAGAGGATGTCGCCGGCGCGCACCTCCGCGCCGATATAGACGATGCCCGCCTCGTCGAGGTTCTTGAGCGCCTCTTCCGAGACGTTCGGGATGTCGCGGGTGATTTCCTCGGGTCCGAGCTTGGTGTCGCGGGCCATCACCTCGAATTCCTCGATATGGATCGAGGAGAAGACGTCGTCCTTGACGATGCGCTCGGAGAGCAGGATCGAGTCCTCGAAGTTGTAGCCGTTCCACGGCATGAACGCGACCAGCACGTTGCGGCCGAGCGCGAGCTCGCCGAGCTCGGTCGAGGGACCGTCGGCGATGATGTCGCCCTTCGTCACCAGATCGCCCATCTTCACCAGCGGACGCTGGTTGATGCAGGTGTTCTGGTTCGAGCGCTGGAATTTCATCAGCCGGTAGATGTCGACGCCCGGCTTGGCCGGGTCGGCTTCCTCCGTCGCGCGCACGACGATGCGGGTGGCGTCGACCTGATCGACGATGCCGGTGCGCCGCGCCGCGATCGAGGCGCCGGAATCACGCGCCACCACGCCCTCCATGCCGGTGCCCACGAACGGCGCCTCGGCACGCACGAGCGGCACCGCCTGGCGCTGCATGTTGGAGCCCATCAAAGCGCGGTTGGCGTCGTCGTTCTCCAGGAACGGAATCAGCGCCGCCGCCACCGAGACCAGCTGCTTCGGCGACACGTCCATGAAATCGACCTTGTCGGCCGGGACCATCTGCACGTCGCCGGCGTGGCGGCATACGATCATGTCCTCGGTGAAGCGCCCGCGATTGTCGATTGGAACGTTCGCCTGCGCGACCGTGTAACGCCCCTCCTCCATGGCCGAGAGGTAGATCACCTCGTCGCTGACGCGGCCGTCCTTGACCTTGCGATAGGGCGTCTCGACGAAGCCGTACTTGTTCACCCGCGCATAGGTGGCGAGCGAGTTGATCAGGCCGATGTTGGGACCTTCCGGCGTCTCGATCGGGCAGATGCGCCCGTAATGGGTCGGATGCACGTCGCGCACCTCGAAGCCCGCGCGCTCGCGCGTGAGGCCGCCGGGCCCGAGCGCCGAGAGCCGCCGCTTGTGCGTGATCTCGGAGAGCGGGTTGGTCTGGTCCATGAACTGGCTGAGCTGCGAGGAGCCGAAGAACTCGCGCACCGCCGCCGCCGCCGGCTTGGCGTTGATCAGGTCCTGCGGCATCACCGTGTCGATATCGACCGACGACATGCGCTCCTTGATCGCGCGCTCCATGCGCAGGAGCCCGATGCGATACTGATTCTCCATCAGCTCGCCGACCGAGCGCACCCGGCGGTTGCCGAGGTGATCGATGTCGTCGATCTCGCCTTTGCCGTCGCGCAGATCGACCAGCGTGCGGATCACGGAGATGATGTCTTCCTTGCGCAGCACGCGCATGGTGTCGGGCGCGTCGAGGTCGAGCCGCATGTTCATCTTCACGCGGCCCACCGCCGAGAGGTCGTAGCGCTCGGAGTCGAAGAACAGCGACTGGAACATGTTCTGCGCGGTATCGAGCGTCGGCGGCTCGCCCGGACGCATGACCCGATAGATGTCGAACAGCGCGTCTTCACGCGTGACGTTCTTGTCGACGCTGAGCGTATTGCGGATGTAGGCGCCGACGTTGACGTGGTCGATGTCGAGCAGCGGCAGTTCCTTGTAGCCGGCCTCGTTGATCGCTTTCAGCGTCTTCTCGGTGATCTCCTCGCCCGCTTCGGCGTAGATTTCGCCGGTCTTGGGGTTGACGAGATCTTCTGCGATATAATGACCGATCAGCTCCTGGTCGGTCATGCGCAGCGCCTTCAGCCCCTTCTCGCCGAGCTGGCGCGCTTGCCGCACGGTCAGCTTCTTGCCCGCCTCCAGCACGACCTTGCCGGAGTCGGCGTCGACGAGATCGTTGATCGCCTTGTATCCGCGGAAGCGGTTGGCATCGAACGGCACGCGCCAGCCGTCCTTCTGTCGCTTGTAGATCACCTTGCGATAGAAGGTGTGGAGGATTTCCTCCGCATCCATGCCGAGCGCGTAAAGCAGCGACGTCACCTGGATCTTCCGGCGCCGGTCGATGCGCGCGTAGACGATGTCCTTGGCGTCGAACTCGATGTCGAGCCAGGAGCCGCGATAGGGGATGATGCGCGCGGCGAACAGGAGCTTGCCTGACGAATGGGTCTTGCCCTTGTCGTGGTCGAAGAACACGCCCGGCGAGCGGTGCATCTGCGAAACGATCACGCGCTCGGTGCCGTTGACGACGAAGGTGCCGTTGTTGGTCATGAGCGGGATATCGCCCATGTAGACGTCCTGCTCTTTGATGTCCTTGACCGACTTGGCGCCCGTCTCCTCGTCGATATCGAACACGATGAGCCGCAACGTCACCTTGAGCGGCGCGGCATAGGTCATGCCGCGCTGGCGGCACTCGTCGACGTCGTATTTCGGTGGTTCGAATTCGTACTTCACGAACTCGAGCATCGAGGTGTTGGAAAAGTCCGAGATCGGGAACACGGACTTGAATACGGCCTGCAGGCCCTCGTCGGGCCGGCCGCCGACCGGCTCGCGCACCAGCAGGAACTGGTCGTAGGACGCCTTTTGAACCTCGATGAGGTTCGGCATCTCTGCGACTTCCTGGATTTTCCCGAAAAACTTACGAACGCGCTTGCGACCGGTAAACGTCTGCGCCATCTCATCTCTCGCTTTGTCGAACCGTCGGGCCCGGGACGACTCTCCGGAAGGCCGCCATCCATCGCGACCATCAGGACAGCCGTCGAGACCCCTCGTCGATGCGGCTCGGCCGACCGCCGAACCGCTATCTCCCTACCGCCGTCCGCCAGACATAGGGCGATTCCGGGGTTTGCTCACCCCGGAATCAGTTGCGTTGACTTCACACTTACTTGAGTTCCACCTTGGCCCCGGCCTTTTCCAGCTGGGCCTTGATCTTCTCCGCTTCGTCCTTGCTCACGCCTTCCTTGACCGCCTTGGGCGCACCCTCGACCAGATCCTTGGCCTCCTTGAGGCCCAAGCCGGTGAGCGCGCGCACCTCCTTGATCACCTCGATCTTCTTGTCGCCGATGGCGGCAAGCACGGCGGTGAACTCGGTCTTCTCTTCGACTGGCGCGGCGGCGGCCCCGCCGGGAGCGGCGGCGACGGCGACCGCGGCCGCGGCCGATACGCCCCACTTCTCCTCCAGCATTTTCGCAAGGTCGGCGGCCTCGAGCACCGTGAGTTTCGAAAGGTCGTCGACGATTCTCTGCAGATCAGCCATTGGACATCCTTGTGTGTTCGAACCAGTCGAGTTTGCGGTTGAGCGTCACGCCGCCTCGCCCTTGGCGGCATAGGCCTGGACCACGCGTGCGACCTTGGCCGCCGGCGCATTGACGACCTGCGCGATCTTGGTCGCCGGCGCCTGAATGAGGCCGACGATCTTGGCGCGCAACTCATCGAGCGAAGGCAGCGCCGCAAGCGCCTTGATGCCGTTGGCATCGAGGGCGGTCTTGCCCATCGCTCCGCCCAGGATCACGAACTTCTCGTGGGCCTTGGCGAAGTCGGCAGCGGCCTTGGGTGCAGCGACCGGATCGCCGGAATAGGCGATCAGGGTCGGCCCCTTGAGCAGGGGCACGATCACGGCTGCATCCGTGCCTTCGAGCGCGATCTTGGCGAGACGGTTCTTCGCGACCTTCACCGCCGCGCCCGCGTGCTTCATCTGCCTGCGCAGCGTCTGCATCTGGGCGACGTTGAGGCCGGAATAATGAGCCACGACCACGACGCCGGTGTCTTTGAAGACACCGTTGAGCGCCGTGACGAGCTCTTTCTTAGCCGCTCGATCCACTGCAAGCTCTTTCCGGTTGGCGGCCCGGCTTCACATCCGGAAACCGCCGGTTGCGACCCGCCGTCCTGACCTTGCGCTTAACAAACGCCGGCAGGACAGCGCTGCGGAGATCCTGCCCCCCAGGCGCGGGCGTACGCCGCACCGGGTTCTCGAGGTTCGAACCGGTCGCGGGGCTCTCGGCCCCAAAACGGTCTTCCCCGTCTGTGCAGGCGATTGGATTAAGCCGGGATCCGGCACCTGCAGTCTCGGACAGGATGGACTTCCGGAAACTTCCGGAAGACCCTGATGCGCAAAGAAATTTCGCGATTTGCCTCCGCTCCTTTCAGATAAATCCCGCAGGATGTCCAAAAGGAATGAGGTCCTGACCGCCATGATTTCCTTGAAGCGCGCAAAGGCGCGCCGACAACCTGGGCCGGCACGCCCTAGGCCTCCTATGTAGAGGTTTTCACGGGTTTTGCAAGCAATAATCACGCCGCCGATTGCCCGGATCTTTGCAGCGCCGCCGGAGGTCCAATTTTCGTCATGGGCGAGCGGTAGCAAGACACTCGTCGCGACTCGAATGTCGAGCCGGCAACGGGGGGCTTTGGGGATGCAGCAGAGATTAGGTGTGACCATCGCGGCCCTCGTGGCCGCCGCGCTCGTTCATGTCTCCAGTGCTGCCATAGCCCAGGATGCGGGGCACTCCGATGTGCGGCAAATCGAGCTCACCGAGAAGCAGGTCCAGGGCGTGATCGCCGCGCAGAAGGATGTGGCGGCGATCTTCGACAAGCTTCAGGGGCCGCCGCCGGACGAGTTGCCCCCGAAAGTCCTCGCCGAGCTTGACGCCGCCGCCAAGAAGCACGGCTTCAAGGATTTCAACGACTATGACGAGGTGGTCGGCAACATCACCATGGTGATGACCGGCATCGACCCCAAAACCAAGGTATTCACCGAACCGGCGGCCGCGATCCAAAAAGAGATCGCCGACGTCACCGCCGACAAGACGATTCCAGCGCAGGACAAGAAGCAAATGCTGGAAGAGCTCAACGAGGCGCTGAAGTCGGCGCAGCCCATCCAATTTCCGGGCAACATCGAGCTCGTGAAAAAGTACTACGACAAGATCGATGCGGGGCTTAATTAGCGGCCCATCATTCTCTCTCCGCTTTAGGTAGAACCGAGGACGAGCGGACGAGACCGCCTGCGCCGATTTGCTCCGCCGCCGCGCTCACCCGTTGCTGCCCGCACGGTCCGCAAGTGATAAGAAGGCGGGCACGCAAGGGAGACCGCGAGGGAGCAAAATGGCATCGAGCGCCAACCGCATCCTCACCACCCACGTGGGCAGCCTGGTGCGGCCCCCGCAGCTGATCGAGTTCCTGCACAAGCTCGAGGATCGAGCCCCCTACGACAAAGCCGCCTACGAGGCCTGTCTGAAGGACGCGATCGACACGGTCGTGCGCCAGCAGGCCGAGGCGGGCATCGACATCGTCAGCGACGGCGAGTTCAGCAAGGGCCGCAACTGGGCCTTTTACGTCCATGACCGCCTCAGCGGCGTCGCCAGCCGACCGCTGACCCCCGAAGAGGCCAAGGATCCCATGGCGGCCGTCGGCGGCGGCCAGGACCGCGTCGCCTTTCCCGAATTCTATGCGGAATACGATCGGGCTTCGGGCCTGAACAAGCGACTCGGCTCGCGCTTCGTGGTCAACGGCGCGCTGAGCTACTCGGACGTGCAGGTCAAGCGCGACATCGCCAACCTCAAGGCCGCGGCGGCCAAAGCGAAGGTCGCGGCCGCCTTCCTGCCGGTCGTCGCGCCGGCGAGCGCGCTGCCGAACGCGAAGAACGAGCATTACCCGGACGAGCGGAGCCTGCTCTGCGCGCTCGCCGACTGCCTGCACCAGGAATACAAGGCCATCGTCGATGCCGGCCTCTACGTGCAGATCGACGATGCCTTCCTGCCGTATATGCACGAAAAAATGGTGCCGCCGATGACGCATGCCCAGTATCGCGAATGGGCGCAGTTGCGCATCGACGCGCTCAACCGCGCGCTCAAAGGCATTCCGCAGGAGCGCTCGCGCTATCACATCTGCTGGGGAAGCTGGAATGGGCCGCACGCCTTCGACGTGCCGATGAAAGACATCGTCGACCTGATGCTGCAGGTGAACGTCGGCGCCTATCAGTTCGAGGCCGCCAATCCGCGCCACGAGCACGAATGGGTGGTCTGGCGATCGGTCAAGCTGCCTCCGGGCAAGGTGCTGATCCCGGGCGTCATCAGCCATGCCACCAATATCGTCGAGCATCCCGAGCTCGTGGCGCAGCGCCTCGTGCGACTCGCCAACATCGTCGGACGCGAGAACGTCATGGGCGGCACCGATTGCGGCTTTGCGCAAAGCCCGTTTGCGCAGCGCGTTCATCCCACCATCATGTGGGCAAAGCTCAGATCGCTCGCCGAAGGCGCCAAGCTCGCAACGGATGAGCTCTGGGGCCGGCGTTCGGCGGCCTAAAACCTCGCCATGGCCCAACCGGGAGAGGCAAGCACACGCGTCGCGCCGACGGCTGCGCTGACGGTCAAAGCGGTCGAGCGGCTCGCGGGAAGCGGCACGCGCTTGGCCTACGCGGTCAAGGCCGGACCGTGGATTTTCCTCAACGGCCACGAGGCGTTTGATTTCGAGCGCGGGCTCGCTCCCGAGGTCGAAGGCCCGAGCGGACATCGCTTGAGCGGCCGTCCGCCGCTGCGGCGCGAAGCCGACTACATCCTCCAACGCATGCGGACCATTCTCAAGGAGTTCGGCTGCGATCTGGCGAACGCCGTGCGCGTCGATCAGTACTATACCGGCGGGCAGGCGGTGCATGCCTATCACCTGGCGCGCTTTGCCGAGTTCGGCGGCTACATTCCGCCGAGCACGTCGATCATCATGCCGCGGTGCTTCACCGCGCGCACCAATATCCACACCTCGATGATCGCCGTCGTTCCTGGAAAGAACTGGACGATCGAAAAAATCACCCTTCCCGGCGAGGCGATCTCCGCGTCCGGCTACAATCCGGCCGTGGTCGTCAACGACTTCGTCTTCGTCGCGGGCAATCAAGCCTTCGCGGAGAGCGGCGAGCTCGGCCCCGGCGTGGCGATGCCGCCCGCGCGCAACTGGGGCGGCGAGAGCGCCTTCCGCCGTCAAGCGCACTACGTGATCAGGAAGCGGCTCGAGCCCTCGCTCAAGGCGGCGGGGTCGGCGCTCGAGCACAGCCTCAAGGCGCAGGTCTACATCCGCGGCGTCGATAACTTCCCCGATTTCATCGACGTGTGGTCGCAGTATTTCCGCGACATTCCGTGCGCGCTGACGCTGGTGCCGGCAAAGGACTATTCCAGCACCGAGAGCATGCTCGAGATCAACTTGATCGCACTCAAGACCGGCGCCACGCGCAGGAAAGAGGTGGTCAAGGTCGACATACCCGCGCTCGCAACCTACGGGCCCTGCCTGCGCGCGGGCGAGTTGGTCTTCCCGTCCGGTCTGATGGCGATTACGGACGACGGCCGCGTGCCCGGCGCCGACAACGCGGCGGCGTTCGACGCGCTCGCGCTTGCAGGACATGCCCAAGCCTCCTTGCTCCACGCCTACGCGCAAGCGATCTGCGAGGCCGTCGGCGTCGCCATGGGCAACGTCGTGCGCGCGCAATACTTCCTGACCGATATTCGCGATTTCGCCGGCGTCGCCGCCGCTTGGTCGGACCGCTGTGGAGACGGGCCGCACCCGTTTGCCGCCGTGCAAGTGCCCGGCCCGCTGCCGACGAGCGGCGCCGCGATCATCGGCGACTTCTGGATCTACGCGGGATGACGCGGTGCGCGGACCGCGTTGACTACGATTGCCCGAACAGCGATGCCGGCTCGACCTTCACGCCCGGGCCCATGGTCGAGGAGATGGCGACGCGGTTGATGAAGGTGCCCTTGGCGCCCGCGGGCCGCGCCTT